>Ga0116182_1000068_pt1 | contig 105666 bp, 102 predicted proteins | sample AD_UKC077_MetaG_FD_89805 | JGI IMG/M metagenome (GOLD analysis project Ga0116182, IMG submission 89805) | Active sludge microbial communities of municipal wastewater-treating anaerobic digesters from USA - AD_UKC077_MetaG | ecosystem: Engineered > Bioreactor > Anaerobic > Digestate | place...
CCTTTTGTTTCAGCGACGTTTATTATGTTACCATATCCCAAACTTGTTGTCAATCAGGATTTTTGTGGTATTCTGAGTTTCACTTTTTTCCTGTCTTTTTCTGCTTCGCCGATTCCGAAGCAGGAATCTTATCTTATCACGTTATATGATAAACGTCAATAAGTAATTCATTCCATAAGTTTATCATATAACATACCTTGATTATGTCCATTCAATGAAGCTTTTGCTTCATTGCTGACAGACAGCATCGCTGTCCGGAAGGGACATATATGATAAGCGTCAACTACTAATTTTTTCTATGCTTATCAGATAACATTCCTTTAATATTATAAACCTTTTACCCTACTATTATTTATTAATAGTTCGAATCTTGATATTTTTCTGCTTTTTCCGTGTTATTACAAGATTTCAATGAGGTGGAGGATTTATCCTCACAATAAAAAATCATGCATAACCTTATACAAACTGTTAAGGTTATGCATGACTGTCCTTAAAGAATCGCCGTTACTTCTCTTCTTCCTCATTGCTGCTTATTTTTGCTATTGATACTACGCTTTCGTTCTCAGGAACCCGCATCAGTTTAACGCCTTGAGTGCTTCTTCCCATTTTTGATATTTCGTTGACATTCATTCTTATAATAATGCCCGATAAATTGATTAACATTATTTCGTCTTGCTCTTTCACGATCTTCATTCCCACAACATGTCCAGTTTTGGGGGTTATTCTTGATGTTATTATTCCTTTGCCGCCCCTTGTCTGAACTCTGTATTCATCTATCGGAGTACGTTTGCCGTAACCTTTTTCACTAATTACAAGAAGGTCGGCTCCTTCCTCTACAATATCCATTCCTATCACAACATCATCGCGATTTAAGTTTATTCCACGTACTCCCCTGGCACTTCTTCCCATAGGCCTTACATCGCTTTCCGGAAATCTTATTGCAAGTCCTTTTTTTGTAGCCGCTATCAACTCCGTTGTCCCACGGGTTAGTTTGACCCCGATTAGTTCATTGTTATCAATGAGGTTTATAGCTGTAATCCCTGTATTTCTTGAAGTATCATATTCTTTCAGTTCGGTCTTTTTTATTGTACCGTGCTTTGTCATGAAAATAAGATATTTGCCGTCATTAAAATCCTTTATATGAATAACCGCATTTACTTTTTCTTCTGCATCCAGCTGCAGAAGATTGACCAAAGCTGTTCCTTTGGCCTGTCTGCCTGCCTCAGGAATCTCATAGGTCTTAAGCTTATACATTTTTCCTTTGTTTGTAAAGAACAAAATATAATTATGTGTAGAGGTTATAAACAGATTTTCTACAAAATCGTCTTCTCTGGTCTGAAGTCCTGTTATTCCGCGGCCTCCTCTTCTCTGACTCTTATAGGTGTCCGCAGGAAGTCTTTTTATATATCCGAAATGAGTAATTGTAACAGCTACTTCATGCTCTTCTATGAAATCCTCTTCATCAAATTCCTCTAATGATGTAGGAATAATTTTTGTTCTTCTCTTGTCATTAAATTTTTTCTTTATTTCCAAAAGTTCGTCTTTTATAACCATTAAAAGCTTCTGTTCATTAGCAAGAAGTGATCTGAAATATTCAATATTCTTTATTATTGAAAGATATTCTTCCTCAATCTTGCCTCTTTCCAAGCCGGTTAAGCTCTTAAGTTTCATTTCGGCTATTGCTTCCGCCTGTATTTCTGAAAGGCCGAATCTGCTCATCATTCTTTCCTTGGCTTCAGCAACATTTTTGGAGTTTCTTAGTATGCTTACTATCTCATCAATATTATCAAGAGCTATTCTCAAGCCTTCCAATATATGTGCCCTGGCTTCGGCTTTTTTAAGATCATATTGAGTTCTTCTCGTTACAACGTCTTTCTGGTGGTCTATATAATGAGTGATAACGCTCTTAAGGTTCAGAACCTTTGGTTGTCCGTTAACAAGGGCAATCATAATTATACTGAAGGTTTCCTGCATTTGGGTATGCTTATAAAGCTGATTCAGTATTATATTGGCATTTGCATCTCGCTTGAGTTCTATAACAACCCTCATACCGTTTCTGTCGGATTCATCCCTTAAGTCTGAGATACCGTCAATTTTCTTTTCTTTAACGAGATCTGCAATTTTCTCTATCATTATGGCTTTATTGACCTGGTAGGGTATCTCACTGACAATAATTCTTTGCCTGTTTCCGCTCATTTCCTCAATTTCTGCTTTAGCCCTTACGATAACCTTTCCTCTCCCGGTACTATAAGCTTTTTTTATTCCTTCCTTGCCCATAATTATAGCGCCGGTAGGAAAATCAGGGCCTTTTATATATTTAAGCATCTCTTCCAATTCTATGTCAGGATTTTCAATGGTTGATACTGCACAGTCAATAACCTCTCCGAGATTATGCGGAGGTATGGAGGTTGCCATACCAACAGCTATTCCATTGCTCCCGTTTACCAGTAAATTCGGAAAACGAGCCGGAAGAACAGTCGGTTCTTTAAGGCTTTCATCATAGTTTGGTGTAAAATCAACTGTTTCCTTATCTATTTCCTTCAGCAGTTCCATAGCTATTTTTGACATTCTGGCTTCCGTATAACGCATAGCCGCAGCACCGTCTCCGTCTACGGAACCGAAGTTTCCATGGCCGTCAATGAGCATATATCTTTGAGAAAAGTCCTGAGCCATTCGAACCATTGCATCATAAACAGAAGAGTCACCATGGGGATGGTATTTACCTAAAACTTCACCCACAGTCATTGCACACTTTCTATGAGGTTTATCGGGAGTAATTCCCAAGTCATTCATTGCATATAGAATTCTTCTGTGGACAGGCTTCAAACCATCTCTTACATCAGGCAATGCACGTTGAACTATAACACTCATTGCGTAATCTATGAATGATTTTTTCATTTCTTCTTCAATATTTATGGGCAGTATCTTTTGATTCTCATAATCCAAATCAATTACCTCCAAAGCTTATCTTAAATATCAAGATTCCTTACATACTTAGCATTATGTTCAATAAACTCTCTTCTGGGCTCCACTTTATCTCCCATTAGTACTGTAAATATCTCATCGGCCGCCACAGCATCCTCCATTGTTACCTGAAGTATGATCCTTGTTTCAGGATTCATTGTAGTATCCCACAGCTGCTCAGGGTTCATCTCTCCAAGACCCTTGTACCTCTGTATGCTGGAACCCTCTCTGCCTATCTCCTTGAACACTTTTTCAAGCTCTTTGTCATTATATGCATAATAGTCTTTATTCTTCTTCCGTACTTTGTAAAGCGGCGGTTGTGCAATATAAACATATCCGGCTTCTATCAAAGGACTCATGTACCTATAGAAAAATGTCAGGAGCAATGTTCTTATGTGTGCACCGTCTACATCGGCATCAGTCATCATTATTATTTTGCCGTATCTCATTTTTTCTAAATTGAAATCATCGCTTATACCGGCCCCAAAAGCTGTTATCATTGCTCTTATCATCTCGCTGTTCAATATTCTGTCAAGCCGTGCTTTTTCTACGTTAAGTATTTTACCTCTCAATGGAAGTATTGCCTGATACCTTCTGTCTCTCCCCTGTTTTGCAGAACCTCCCGCAGAATCTCCTTCAACTATATATATTTCACAAAGGCTGGGATCCCTCTCAGAGCAGTCTGCCAATTTACCGGGGAGTGTAGTGCTTTCCAGTACATTTTTCCTCCTTGTCAGCTCTCTTGCCTTTTTCGCTGCATCCCTAGCCCTTGCTGCAGTCAGTGCTTTCTCAACAATTATTTTTGCGTTTGAAGGGGTTTCCTCCAAAAAGGCTTCAAAATTCTCTGTAACAATACTGTCAACTATTCCTCTGACCTCCGGGTTTCCAAGCTTTGTCTTGGTCTGTCCCTCAAACTGGGGATCGGTAAGCCTGATGCTGATTACGCATGACATGCCTTCTCTTACATCTTCACCTATAAGATTGGCATCATTTTCTTTAAGAAATTTATATTTTCTGGCATAATCATTTATCACTTTGGTTACAGCGTTCTTGAAGCCACTCATATGGCTTCCGCCCTCTAATGTGTTAATGTTGTTCGCAAAGCTGAAAATACTCTCCGCATAACCGTCATTGTACTGAAGCGCTATTTCAACATCAACATTGTCTTTTTTTGCTTCAAAATATATCGGCTCCTTATGAAGAACCTCTCTGTTCTTATTAAGATGCTTAACAAAAGATATTATTCCGCCTTCATATTGAAATGTCTTTTCTGTTCCGTCCCTTTCATCTTTGAGGCTTATCTTTATTCCTTTGTTAAGAAATGCCAACTCTCTAAGCCTGTGTTCCAATATATCAAAGCTGTATTCCAGTTCATCAAATACATCACTGTCAGGCTTGAAGGACACTCTTGTTCCTGTTCTGTTTGTCGTACCGATGACTTTTAATTCGGTAACGGGAAAGCCCCTTTCATATCGCTGGTGGTATATCTTCCCATCTCTTTTAACCTCAACCTCAAGCCATTCGGATAAAGCATTGACTACGGATACTCCGACACCGTGCAAACCGCCGGAAACCTTATAGCCTCCTCCTCCGAATTTACTTCCCGCATGAAGAACTGTAAGAGCTACTTCTACTGCAGGTTTGTTAAGCTTTGGATGCATTCCTACCGGAAAACCTCTTCCGTCATCTTCATTACTGATTGAATTATCAGGATGTATGGTTACTTTTATATTTTTACAGGCGCCTACCAATGCTTCATCAATGCTGTTGTCCACTACCTCCCAAACCAAATGATGAAGGCCTCTGGATCCGGTGCTGCCTATATACATTCCGGGTCTTTTTTTAACAGCTTCCAGTCCTTCAAGTACTTGAATCTGTTCCGCTTCATATGTGCCTTCAAACTTATTTTCTTCCATTCCTATTCCCCCTCTACTTCAGCGATATGTCTTTTATGAATCCTGCTCTTTTAAATAAGGTTACAGAAGAAATGGGAGACAAATATATTATTGTCTTTTTGTTCTTTTCCGTCAGTATAAAAGACTTTTCTTCATCCTCTGATATTCTTCTTATAAAGCCCTCATCCTCTGCAGTCTTTAAAAACTCTTTTGTAATACTGGATGTACTGCTGGATTCTATATCCATGATTGAAATTATATCCTTCAGAGATATTACAACATCTCCTCCTAGATGCATAAACATCAACTTGTCCTCCCTTGCATCCTAATTAACTTATCTTGTTCATACCATATTATTATAACCTTTTCTGTAAAAAACTAAAAGCTAATCTTTTACTATCATCCCGCTTTCCACTTTATATGTCCGAGACCCTTCAAGCATAAGCTTTTCAAGATGTTCTACATTGGTACAGGTAATGATTGCCTGCATGTCTTTAATAAACTCAATCAAGTATTTTTGCCGCTCATCATCAAGCTCTGAAAAAACGTCATCCAACAAAAGTACCGGTAATTCTCCCGTCTCTTCTTTCATATATTTGAGTTCTGCTATTTTTAATGAGAGAAGGGTTGTCCTCTGTTGGCCCTGAGATGAATATGTCTTTACCTCTGTTCCATTGATAAAAAATAATATATCATCCCTGTGGGGTCCTTTGTGTGTAGCGCTTCTTCCCATATCGGCATTAATATGGTTTTCCAGCGCAATGATAAAATTCTCTTTTATTTCCTTTTCCGAATTACTATGATACTTTATTGAAGAATTATATTTGATAACCAGTGTTTCTTTTCCGTTGGATATTTTTTTGTGAATATCAGCTGCCATGCAGCATATGTCACATATGAAATCTTGCCTCGCTTTTATTAACCTGGCACCAAAATCAGCTAGTTGTTCATTCCATATGTCTATGGTCTTAAGAATGCCTGAATTTGTTCTTGCTTCTTCCAGCAGGTTATTTCTCTGTTCAAGAGTCCTGAGATACTGAACCAGATTATAATAATAACCCGGTTTTACCTGTGATAGTATTATGTCAATAAACCTCCTTCTTTCAGCAGGCCCTTCCTTTATTATTTTCATATGATCTGGAGAGAATATAACTGTATTAAGATTTCCTATTAACTCTCCTATTTTAAACAGCCTTACTCCGTTCTTTTTAATTTGTTTCTTTAGACTTTTATTTAAATATATTTCTATTTTTTCTTCTTCTTTTTTTTGATAATCTATTCTTATTTTAGCGTCTTCACTGTTCCATCTGATAAGCTCCATGTCTTTTTGCGTCCGGTGAGATTTGCCGGTAGATGCCATATATATGGATTCAATTATATTGGTTTTTCCTTGTGCGTTCTGACCGTAAAATATATTTACTCCTTTGCCCAGCTCAATATCAAACTCTTTATAGTTTCTGAAATTCTTCAAATCAATCCTTTTTATATACAATATAAGCACCCCTATAATTTATTAGATAAGCTTGATTTCTTCGCCAAAAATTTCTATAACATCTCCCCTGCGGAGCTTTTTACCCCTTGCTTTTTCTATATTTCCGTTAACTTTTACTAATCCGTCCATAATCATGTTCTTTGCTTCTCCGCCGGTTCCTGCAATATTTTCAAACTTCAGGAACTGATCAAGCTTAATAAAATCTGTTTCTATTTTTGCTTCTCTCATAATATCACTCTCTTCTTTTTTAACTAAAGGGCTGCTGCGAAATATAGTTTTGCAGCAGCCCTTTTAATTTAGCTGTTCTTTTTGAACCTTGCAGGAAGAACCAGATATAAATATTCCTCATCCTTAACAGGTCTTATTATGCTTGGGCTTACGTTTGTAGTAAATTCTATTGTTATTTCTTCGCTTTCTATTACTTTAAGCACGTCTATGAAATACTTTGCATTAAATGCAATTTCTATGTCGCTTCCTTCTTTTTGTATTTTAAGTTCCTCGTGTACATCACCGTTCTGCGAATTTGACATTATGACCATCATATCATCGTTTATTTCAAATTTTATCATGTTGTTGCTGGAGTCTCTTGCAAATAAAGCTGCCCTGTCGCAAGCCTCCATAAGCAGGTTTGTAGACACCTTTGTTTTTATTTTATATTCTGCAGGTATTATCTGTTTATAATTTATAAATTCTCCCTCTAAAAGTCTCGATATTATAATAGTATCCTCAATTTGAACTTGAATGTGGTTCTTTGAAAAATAAATATTTATGTTTTCTTCATTATCGTTTATTATTTTTCCTATCTCAGACAGTGTCTTTCCCGGAATAACGGCTTTAAAATTATTATCATTCATAATAACATTTTTCTTTACCGCCATTCTGAAACCATCGAGAGCCACCATCGTAAGCTCTTCACCCGATACATCAAAAAGTACTCCTGTAAGTATCGGCCTGATTTCGTCAGTGGATACTGCAAATATCGTCTTTCTTATCATATCCTTCAGAATGTTTTGTTTAATAGTAATTCCGTTCTCCTTTTTCACAACCGGAAGCTCGGGATATTCATCATAAGGAAGAGTAACAATTTTGAATTTTGAGCCTTCGCTTTTAATGCTGACTAAATTTCCTTCTGCCGTTTCTATTTCTACATCCGAATCAGGAAGTTTTCTGACTATTTCTCCTACCATTCTTGAAGACAGCACAATTTTGCCTGGTTCAATAACATCAACGTTTGATGTTGTTTCTATTCCCATTTCGAGATCTGTTGCCGTCAGCTTGAGCTTGCCGCTTTTTGCATCAAAAAGAATTCCTTCCAATATAGGAAGAGTGGTTTTTGAAGGAACTGCTTTTTGTACTACATTTATGGATTCCAATAATGTAGATTTTGTAGTTATTATTTTCATTGTGGATAACCTCCGATATTTATTTTTATATAATATAAAAGAATAATTTTAGTAGTAATAGTAGTAGGGGCTGTTAATAAGTGCAAAAGCCCCAAAAATCCTGCTTTAAGAAATAATGTGCGTGTTTATAATCTGTGGAGTTTACGAAGGAATTCTGTTGATAGCAAAGTATAACTAAAATAATCAAAAAACTTATAAACAGGTTATTAATAGTATATCAACAGGATATTAACCTTCTATTTTACTTTTCAACTCCTCCAAAACTGATTTTAACTGAGTGTCAATTTTTATATCGGAGGATATTTTTTCGTATGCATGCATTATTGTTGTATGGTCTCTGCCGAATTCTTCACCTATCCGCGGTAAGGAAAGGTCTGTAAGCTCTCTGCAGAGGAACATTGCAATTTGTCTTGGCAATACTACGGATTTGTTTCTTTTTTTCGCATTGAAATCCTCAATTTTTATATTGTAATAATTTCCCACAACATCTTTTATCGCTGAAGGAGTAACCTTTTTTGGTTTTGAGTTTGATAATATATCCTTCAAAGCTTCATTTGCAAGTTCTTCATTAATTTCACCGTTTGTAAGGGAAGAATATGCCACAACCCTTATCAATGCTCCTTCAAGCTCTCTTATATTTGAATGAATTTTTTTTGCAATAAGCAGCATAACGTCATCAGATATCGAAAGATTCTCAGATTTTGCTTTTTTTCTTAATATTGCGATTCTGGTTTCCAGATCCGGAGGTTGTATATCGGCTATCAAACCCTGTTCAAACCTTGATCTGAGCCGCTCTTCCAAGGTTCTTATTTCTTTCGGAGGTCTGTCGCTGGATATAATTATTTGTTTGTTAGCCTCATACAAAGAATTAAAGGTGTGGAAGAATTCCTCCTGGGTGCTTTCTTTTCCGGCTATAAACTGTATATCATCTATTAAAAGCACATCTACATTTCTGTATTTGCTTCTGAATTCATTATTTCTGTCATCTCTGATTGAATTGATAAGTTCATTTGTAAAGGTTTCTGAAGAAATATAGACGACCTTGGATCTCATATTCTGTTTAAGTATGTAGTGGCCTATTGCATGCATAAGGTGGGTTTTACCCAATCCGACGCCTCCATATATAAAGAGGGGATTATATGCTTTGGCCGGTGATTCTGCTACAGCAACAGAGGCTGCATGAGCAAGACGGTTGCTGTTTCCTATTACAAAGGTTTCAAAAGTATATTTAGGGTTCAAGGAGGAATTGACAGATTCCTCAGATTGATTTATTTCAGACCGTTCTGTCATTATTGATGTAAAATTTTCTTCGGTGGGAATGATCAACCTTATATCGTAATATTCAGAAGTAACTTGCTTTAATGCATTTTTTATCAACTTGCTGTATCTTGCTTCAAGTATGCCTTTTGTAAAATCATCCGGCACAGAGAATGTAATAAGATTTTCCTTTATAGAAACAGGTTGTATGGCTTTGAGCCATGTATTAAAGCTTACTTCTGTCAATTCAACCTTAATTACGCTTAAAGTTTTTTCCCAGATTTCAACTAATTGAGAATACATAGAATGCCTCCTTAACCGAAAATTCTCTTCGCTCCTATATCCCGAGACAAGTGTATGGAAAATTGCGGTATAATTTTTTAAGTATGAATAAAAATGTGATTAACTTGTTAATATATACTGTAAATATTGTTAATATTATCTGGATAAGTTGTTAATATAAATAAACGTAGTTATCAGATTATTGACAATAAAATAGAAGTTAATACACACAAACAGGTTATACACAAATTATGCACAGTTGTTGATAACTTCAGTAAATATGCAGGGTTATACACATCATATAATAATAATAGCAAAAAAGGTGGTCAAGTTCAATACAAATAAGAATATCTTAAATAAAGGCAAAGATACTGAAAATACTTTATTTGCACTTGGTGCAGCTATGTCCGCTGCAGCAAAAGATTGTATTGACACAAACTATCAATGCCTATATAATTTTAATAGTAAAGTGGTGAATTATGCTTTATTACATTAAGCTAATTGCTTTGAATTAAGATATACTCAGAGATTAGGGGGTGCATAACATGTTAATGACATATCAGCCAAAAAAAAGACAAAGAAAAAAAGTTCATGGCTTCCGGGAGAGAATGAGCACAGCTACAGGCAGAGAAGTCCTCAGAAGGCGAAGAAGAAAAGGTAGAAAAAGACTGACAGTATAAGGCCGCGAACTGTGGCCTTTTTCTGTATGAAGGGGAAGAGGCAGGATATGACAACATTGCATAAGCTTAAGAAAAACTATGAGTTCAAAAAAGTTTATAACGAAGGAAAGTATTATGTGGAAAAATTTGTTGTCATGTATATAATTCCAAATGATTCCAATTTTAATAGAGTGGGTTTCTCGGTAAGCAAGAAGGTTGGAAAAAGCGTAATCAGAAATAGAATCAAAAGGCTGATGAAGGAAGCATACAGAAAGTTTGCGGATACTGTAAAATTAGGCTATGATATTGTTTTTACAGCAAGGGCAGGAAGCGGGTCAGCGGATTATTCGATGATTGAAAATAATATAATATCAATTTTGAAAAGGGCCAAGCTTAAAAAAGCGAGGAATAAATGAGAAAAATCCTTATAGTTATTATTAAAACATATCAGTTGCTTATATCTCCATTATCAAGAGGGAAATGCAGATTCATTCCTACTTGCTCGAGCTATGCAATTGAAGCAATTGACAGGCACGGAGTCATACGGGGGTTATATCTGTCCGCAGGCAGAATTTTAAGATGCAATCCGTTTAATCCCGGCGGTTATGATCCCGTACCGGAGAAGAAAAACCGTTAGTTTAATTATAACGAGGCGAAAAGAATTCCAATAAGGGTTTACATATATCCTCTGCCTCGAAATCTTGCTATAAACTGAAATATAAGGGGGAAAAGATTTGTTAGATTTTATTGCCGAACCTTTAGGTGCGTTGTTGAAGTTCATATTTGACTTTGTAGGAGATTACGGATACTCAATAATCATTTTTACAATATTAACCAAGGTATTACTGCTCCCTATTAATATCAAGCAGACTGAATCCACTAAAAAAATGAATGAACTAAACCCTAAAATGAAGGAAATTCAGGAAAAATACAAGAACGACAAGGAAAAGATGAATCAAAAGCTTCTGCAGCTGTATAAGGAGCAAAATTATAATCCTGCTTCGGGATGCCTGCCGGCACTCATTCAAATGCCCATTCTTTTTGCATTGTTTTATGTCATACAGAATCCGGTAAAGTATGTATTTAAGGATGCTAATATATACGCCGGGATTGCGAAGAATTTTTGGTGGCTATTAGACCTGGGTAAACCGGAAATGCAGGCGACAATGATTAAAGTTGCAGGATTTGGAGTGCCTATACTGGCTGTATTATCAGCAGCGACAACATATTATCAGATGAAGATGATAAGTGCTCCTAAAGCCAATAAAAAAAAGGGCAAGGAGGATACAGCAGCTCAGACACAGAGCATGATGACAAATATAATGCCCATAATGTTCGGATGGATTACTCTCAATGTTCCTTCCGGGCTTGCCTTGTATTGGGTTGCCGGTAATATATTTACGATCATACAGCAGTATTTCATGATGAAGCCGAAGCCTCAGGCTGCTAAAAAGGAGGAATAATAGATATGATGATGGTTGAAAAAACGGCAAGAACAGTGGAAGAAGCTGTACAATCTGCATTAGAGGAATTAGAGACTGAAAAGGATAATGTGGATATAGAGATATTGGAACAGCCGACAAAGGGAATATTCGGAATCCTTGGCTCTAAAAATGCAAAAGTAAGAGTAACTCTTAAAGAGAAAAAAACTACCGAGAAAAGTGTTAAAAAGGAAATAGAAAATAAAGAAATAAGAATAACCGAATATACCCTGGAGAAGGAAAGAGCAAGAAAATTTTTGAGAGAAGTATTGGAAGCCATGGATATAAAAGCTGAAATAAGAGTAAAGAATATAAACGAAAGCTTATATATCAATCTTTCAGGTCCAAAGATGGGTATGATTATAGGGAGAAGAGGGCAGACACTTGATTCCCTTCAATATCTTGTAAGTCTGGTTGTTAACAAGGATAAGGAAAGAGACAGCTTCGTAAAAGTCATACTTGATACTGAGGATTATAGAAGGAAAAGAGAGGAGACGCTTCAGAGACTTGCCAAAAGGCTGGCCGACAGGGCTCGGAAGACAGGTAAAAATATAGAGCTTGAGCCTATGAATCCATATGAAAGACGAATAATACATTCTACACTTCAGGAAGTTGAAGGTATAACAACTTTTAGTGAAGGGGAAGAGCCGTACAGAAAAGTTATTATATCAAATAAATAGAAAATTTCAACTGAAATATTATTGGAAAGTATGAACGGGGTGTTGCAGATCTAGCGATATCCCTTTTTATATGTGAGACATGGGGACATGGGGACATGGGGACGTTTCCCCTGTCCCACTGGAAGCGGGACACGCGAAACGTCCCCATGTCCCCGGTCCCCCATGTCTCACATATAAATTTGTTTCCAAAATTTAAACAGTGATATATAATAACCTATATGTACATATTTAAAACATTGTAAACAATAATAAAAACAGTACAGCTGACTCTAAGGAGAGGATATAATGTTTGAAAGGACTATAGCTGCAATAGCTACTGCTCCGGGTGAAGCCGGCATAGGGATTGTGAGAATAAGCGGTGAGAAATCCACGGAGATATTAAAAAAAGTTTTCAAGCCAAAAAGAGTTATGGATATAGATGATATACCTTCAAGAACGGTAGTATACGGCCATGCTGTTGACAGCAAGGGTGCTATAATCGACGAAGTGCTTGTGATTGTTATGCGAAAGCCTTATTCATATACTATGGAGGACGTTGTTGAGCTGCACTGTCATGGAGGCATTGTACCCATCAGAAGGATAATGGAAGAAGTCCTGAGAAACGGTGCCGATATTGCTGAGCCGGGGGAATTTACAAAACGTGCTTTCCTTAACGGAAGAATAGATTTGGCGCAGGCGGAAGCAGTTATTGATGTTATTACAGCGAAGACGGAAACCGGGCTGAATGCCGCACTTAACCAACTGGAAGGGGAGTTGTCAAAAGAGATAAAGAAGATTATGGAAAAGCTTCTTTCTATGCTGGCCCATATTGAAGCTTCGATAGATTTCCCCGAACATGATGTGGAAGAGATTACGACGGCTAACATAAAGAATATGCTTCTGGAAGCAAAGGCTTCCGTTATGGAGCTTGCAGAGTCCTTCGACGAGGGTAAAATCGTCAGGGATGGCTTAAGCACGGCAATTATAGGGCGTCCTAATGTTGGGAAGTCGTCTCTTCTGAACGTACTTCTGAAAGAGAACCGTGCCATAGTGACAGAGATACCGGGAACAACAAGGGATATAATCGAAGAATACCTTAATATGGGGGGAGTATTGGTAAGGCTTATTGATACGGCAGGTATCAGAGACTCTGAGGATATAGTTGAACGTATCGGAGTGGAGAGGACAAAAGGCGCCATCAGTAATTCGGACCTGATTATTTTGGTGCTGGACGCATCCGATGAGCTTCGGCAGGAAGATAATGAGATTATAGATTTAATAAAAAATAAAAAAGTAATAGCTGTATTGAATAAAACAGACTTGGGGCTTGTTATTGATGAGGCGTATTTAAGAGGCGTTTTCGGAGAGGACAATATAATAAGAATGTCGGTAAAGAACCGGATCGGGATAGATAAGCTGGAGGAAAGAATAAAGGGCCTGGTATATCATGGGAAGCTAAGTATAAGCAAAAACAGCATGGTTACAAATATCAGGCATAAGAACCTTCTGGACAGAGCTCTTGAGAATATAGAAAGGGCAATATTATCAATAGAGGATAATATTCCTGTTGACTTGATATCGGTTGATATAAGGGAAGCATGGAACAGCCTCGGAGCGATAACAGGGGATACCGTTGAGGAAGATATCATTAAAGAGATATTCAGTAAATTCTGTATAGGCAAATAGAGGTGTGGATATGGAATATACAGCAGGAAAATATGATGTTGTAGTCATAGGGGCAGGACATGCCGGCAGTGAGGCTGCCCTGGCATGTGCAAGGCTGGGATTAAAGACCCTGGTTACGGCAATAAATCTCGACAGTATAGCAATGCTGGCGTGTAATCCTTCTATTGGAGGCCCTGCAAAAGGCAATCTTGTGAGGGAGATAGATGCATTGGGCGGAGAAATGGGAATAAATGTAGACAGAACAATGCTTCAGATAAGAATGCTGAATACCAGGAAGGGGCCTGCAGTAAGAGCATTGAGAGCACAGATTGATAAAAAGCTGTATCAGGATAGAATGAAAAGAGTGATGGAGAATCAGGAAAACCTTCAGATTAAACAGGCGGAAATTACGAGGATTATTGTGGAAAATGACAGGGTAAAAGGTGTTGTAACACATCTTGGAGCAATATTTGAATGCCGGTCTGTGATTCTGGCTACAGGAGTATACCTTAAGGGAAAAGTAGTGATTGGAGAGATAAGCTATGATGGGGGTCCTAACGGACTTTTTCCGGCGGCAAAGCTCTCTGACAGCCTTGAGGATCTGGGAATAAAGCTGCTGAGATTCAAAACGGGAACACCGGCCAGAATTGACGGTAATACGGTGGACTTCGAAAGGATGACTGAACAGCCCGGAGACAGGGATATAAATACATTTTCCTTTATGACCGGGGACATAGATATCGATCAACTATCGTGCTATCTTACATATACAAACAAAGGGACTCATGATATTATACGGAAAAACCTCCACCGGTCTCCCCTTTATACAGGAGACATTGTAGGAGTAGGTCCCCGCTATTGTCCCTCAATAGAGACGAAGATAGTATCCTTCCCTGACAGGGAGGAGCATCAGATATTTATAGAACCTGAAGGGCTTAATACCAGAGAGATGTATGTACAGGGGATGTCCTCCAGCTTGCCGGAGGACGTGCAGCTTGATATTCTCCACAGTGTAAAAGGACTGGAAAACTGCCACATGATGAGAACAGCTTATGCTATTGAATATGATTGCATTGATCCTACCCAGCTGCAATTAAGCCTTGAGCATAAGAAAATATCCGGTTTATTTTTTGCCGGCCAGATCAACGGCACCTCCGGTTATGAAGAAGCCGCAGCCCAGGGATTAATAGCGGGAATAAATGCGGCCTTAAGTCTCAGAGGAAAAGAGCCTTTTATTTTAGACAGGTCGGAGGCTTATATTGGAGTAATGATTGATGATCTTGTTACAAAAGGAACAAATGAACCATACCGGCTTATGACTTCAAGAGCCGAGTACAGGCTTATTCTAAGGCAGGACAATGCAGATCTCAGGCTTACGCAGAAGGGATATGACATAGGCCTTGTATCTGAGGAGAGATATAAGAGATACCTTGAAAAGAAGAATAATATAGAAAAAGAAACAGACAGGCTAAAGAAGAAGAGTATTTCAATGACAGAGGATATAAGGGAATTCTTAATGAGCAGAGAAAGCGCGGAGATAAAAGGAGGCATAAGCCTGTATGAGCTTTTGAAGAGGCCGGAGATAGAATACTGTTCTCTGAAGGAGATTGACGAAGAAATGCCTGAGTTAGACAGAGAGACAGCGGAAGAAATAGAAATAATGATAAAATACGAAGGATATATTAAGAAACAGCTGCAACAGGCAGAGCAATTTAAAAAATTGGAAAGCAGGAAAATACCGGAAAATATAAATTTCGCAGATATAAAGGGACTTTCACTGGAAGCAAGGCAAAAGCTTGACAGTATCAATCCTGCCAATCTGGGCCAGGCCTCCAGGATTTCCGGGGTGTCTCCGGCAGATGTATCGGTGCTTATGGTATATCTTGAACAGATTAGAAGGGGCCGAGGGGGTGAGCAGGCTGGAAAACAGGAAAATACTGATTGACGGACTAACGGAGCTGGGGATTGAACCGGCAAATAAAAAGGTGGATAAGCTTGTAGCCTTTAAGGAAATAATGCTGGAATGGAATGAAAAAGTAAACCTTACGGCAATCACTGAGGAAAAGGAGATATTCATCAAACATTTTCTTGATTCGGCTACCTGCCTGTCTGCAGGATATATAAAAGAAGGTATGAGCATAATAGATGTCGGTACCGGTGCGGGTTTCCCCGGGATTCCCGTTATGATATTGATGGATGGGCTCAAAATGACACTTCTGGATTCCCTTAACAAAAGGGTAATATTTTTGAGCGAAGCAATTAAGAAGCTTGATTTAAGAGATATCACCGCTGTTCACGGAAGGGCGGAGGAAGCAGGGGGCAATAAAGCTTACAGGGAATGCTATGATATTGTCCTGTCCAGAGCAGTGGCATCAATGAACGTTTTATGTGAATATTGCATTCCTTTTGCGAAGATCGGAGGATACTTTCTTTGTCAAAAAGGCCCTGAAATAGAAGAGGAGATCGGTAATGCGGCATCAGCTGTCAAAATTCTCGGAGGAACAATAAAGGAGGTAAAGGAGTATAAACTGCCATTCAGCGATATCAGGCACAATATAATAGTTATTGAGAAGGTTTCAGCAACTCCGACAAAATATCCCAGAAAGCCGGGTAAACCGGCATCAAATCCGATAACATAGCAGAAAAAACCAGAAATTTGTTATATAAAAAACAGCTGAAAACGAGTAAAATCAATCTTTCTCAGGCAGGAAGTCAAAGGTTTGTAGCGAATATAAAAAGTAAATCATATGGTATGGAGAGGAATGAAAGATTTGAACGATAGGAAAGAAATAATTAATATACCGATTGACGAAATAGCTCCAAACCCATATCAGCCTAGAAAGGAATTCAACGGATCATCCCTGGAGGATTTGGCTTCTTCAATTAAGGAATACGGTGTTCTTCAGCCTATCAATGTAAGAAAAATAGGGGAAAAAGGATATGAGCTGATCTCGGGGGAAAGAAGGCTTAGATCATCAAAGCTTGCGGGAAAGAGTCATATACCGGCAGTAATAATAGAGGTTGTTGAACAGGATTCTGCTGTAATTGCTCTGATAGAGAACCTGCAGAGAGAAGATTTAAACTTCATAGAAGAAGCAGAGGGCTATCATAATTTGATAAATGACCACGGGATGACTCAGGAAGAGCTTGCCAGAAAGGTGGGCAAAAAGCAATCCACCATAGCTAATAAACTGAGGCTTCTAAAGCTCAAGGACAGCATCAAAAAGACAATACTGGAGAATGAACTGACAGAGAGGCATGCAAGGGCGCTGCTGAAGCTTCCGGATGATACACTGCAGGAGAAAGCTCTCAAAAGCATTATAAAAAAGTCTCTCAACGTAAAAAAAGCTGAAGAGCTGGTCGATAAGATGCTAGATGAAGCGGCGGCAGCGGCAGAGGAGCCTAAGAAGAAAAGAATCAAAGGGAAAATGAATTATAATATTTATGTAAACACCCTGAAAAATGCCTGCAAGGAGTTTCTGACGGCGGGCTGCAAGGTTGAATACGGTCAGGTTGATAAAGGAGAATTCATTGAGATTACAGTAAAAATACCCAAAAATGTATAAAAAGGGGAAAATATAAAAAAGGCGTCGTGAGACGCGTTTTTTATATTTTCCCCTTTAGTATCAGCAGACCCATTGCAATGAACAAAACCCCTGCCGCATTCTGAATATATTGAGGAGGAACGTGCTTCGTTATATAAGCTCCGGCGAAAACCCCGATAAAAGATGAGCATATCAATGCAAAGCTTGCGCCTATGAATACTGCAATTATTGAGTTGGATTTTGCAGAGAGCAGCATAGTCGCAAGCTGTGTCTTGTCGCCCAGCTCGGCTATAAAGACAAGGAAAAATGTATAAAGTACGGATTTTAACATTTTTGTCCTCCTTATTTGTACTTGTGGGAGAGTCTTTGGCAAATTCATATTCTATTTGTTTTTTTAATCTGATATATTATATATATGGAATAATATGTGCTGTATACTAAATGATCCGGGTGAGCATGCATATACTTTGATAATTTATGTATATTCACAATATGTTTATTCTCGGAAGTAAGCATTTATGTTCAAGAAAAGGATGTACATTTATTTCTATATAACTTTATAATAATATCAGAACACAATAGTACAATGAGAGGTGTATGCTATGTCCAAATCAATAGCTGTCTTTAATCAGAAGGGCGGGGTGGGAAAAACCACAACGGTCATAAATTTGTGTGCATGCCTGGCAAACAGGGGAAAGAAAGTGCTGATGATTGATGTCGACCCCCAGGGTAATACCACCAGCGGGGTTGGGATTGATAAAACAACGCTGGAAAAGACAATTTATGATGTACTTATAAATGGCAGCGACCCAAGGGAATGCATTATTGACACAAACAGGGAAAATCTGTTCATCATACCTTCAAGTGTCCAGCTGGCAGGTGCGGAGATTGAATTGACCGAGATGAACAAAAGGGAATTGAAGCTTCGGGAATGCATAGAAAGTATAAAAGACGAGTATGATTATGTATTCATTGACTGTCCCCCGTCCCTTGGTTTGTTATCGATAAATGCCCTTTCTGCAGTAGACAGCGTATTGATACCTATACAATGCGAATATTATGCCTTGGAAGGCGTAAGCCAGCTGATGAACACCATAAAGCTTGTCAAGAGAAGCCTTAATCCCGATTTGGAAATAGAGGGGGTTGTACTGAGCATGTTCGACGGCAGGACAAACCTTTCGATCCAGGTTGTAGACGAGGTCAAAAAGTATTTCAGGGGAAAGGTCTACACCACAATGATTCCTAGGAATGTAAGGCTTGCGGAAGCACCAAGCTATGGAATGTCAATTATTGAATATGATATGAAATCCAAGGGTGCGGAATCATATATGGATTTGGCCGATGAATTCATAGAATTAAGTGAGGATGTGATTTAAATGATTAGCAGGAGAGGATTGGGTAAAGGACTTGGCGCGCTTATTCCCGAAGGTGAAGAGTCAGATCGGAACTCAATAGTGGAAATAAAAATTACTGATATAGAAGCCAACGATAAGCAGCCAAGAAAGGCATTTAATGATGCGACACTGGCGGATCTTTCAGAGTCTATTAAAGAGCATGGTGTGGTGCAGCCTATAATTGTAAGAAAACAGGGAAACGGTTATCAGATTGTTGCGGGAGAGCGAAGATGGCGAGCTGCAAGACTGGCCGGGAAGAAGACTATACCGGCAATTATAAAGGAATGCAGCAATCTGGAGGTAATGGAGCTTGCTCTTATTGAGAATCTTCAAAGGGAGGATTTGAATTCAATTGAAGAGGCTATGGCCTATAAGAGCCTTATTGAAGAATATAACATGACGCAGGAGGAAATATCGAAGAAAATAGGAAAGAGCAGGCCTGCAATTGGCAATTCTCTGAGGCTGCTTCAGCTCCCCCAGGAAATCAAGAATATGATTGCGGAAGGAAAGATATCTCAGGGGCATGCAAGGGCTTTGCTTTCAATATCAGGGGAAAAGAAGCAATTAGATATGGCAGAAAAGATCATCGCCCAGCAATTAAATGTCAGACAGATTGAGAAGCTGGCCAAGGATACAAAGCAGAAAAAGAAAAAGGAAGTATTGCCTGATGCATATCGGATAGAAATCAATCAATTGGAAGAAAGATTAAGGGCGGTATTGGGTACTAAGGTGACTATACATCATAGGAAAAATAGGGGCAGTATAGAAATTGAGTATTATAGTGATGAAGAATTTGATAGAATTTTTGAATTACTGGAAAAATAAAGGTTTATTTAAATGGTTTATAATCGATTATTTTTTGTGCCATAATGGTTTTATATTATGAAATCAAAAAATTAATTATAGATAACATTAATGGGTATATGGAGGTTTTGATATATGCAGCAGTATATCTTGAGTTCCTTTGTATCAAACAGGGGAGGCGGCAATAAAGCAGCAGTTGTTTTTGATGATTTTGGGATGTCATATTGGCAGATGCTGGAACTGGCGAAGAAAAACAATTTTTCAGAGACCGCTTTTATTGATTTTAATAAAAGTGATGGGAACAGGTTTAGTATCAGATATTTTACACCGGCAGAAGAAGTTGATATTTGCGGACATGCAGCCCTTGCTTCCTTTCAGGTACTGAAGCAGCTTGGATATCTGAGAGATAATTATGCATATCATCGGACAAAAGCAGGAGAGCTTAAGGTATTAATCGAAGGGGACTCAATATTGATTCAAATGAATAAGCCTGAACTGATTATGCAGTTAAGCAGTAATATAATAATGGATATTATTGATGCGGAAAAGGATGAAATAACTACAAACCGAAACGGAATGATTGATGTTATATCTACGGGGCTAAAAGATATTATATTGGAAGTGAACGGTATAGAGGCATTGAAGAAATTGAGAATTAAGAAGGATAAAATGATAGAAATCTGCAGAGAGTACGATATTATAGGAATGCATGTTGTTTCACGTGAAACAATTGAAGAGGATTCAGATTTTTGCTGCCGGAACTTTGCTCCGGCGGTGGGTATAGATGAAGAAAGCGCAACCGGGACTTCCAACGCATCATTGCTATATTATATAAAGAGAAATGATAAGCAATTTGACTGCGGCAAAACTTATAAGGTTGAACAGGGCTACTTCATGAACAGTCCAAGCAATATTTTTGTAAAGTATGATCAAGGAAATGAAAGTATATTTGTCGGCGGTATAGCCAGGATAGATAGTATGGAATCTGTTGTGATATAATAAGAATGCTAAAAAACAAGGGTTTGTGAAGTACTCCGACTGTAGGGGAAGTATGTTCTCCTCACCTTCCAAAGCGGGGGATGCAAAGGGGAGAAGCCCCCTGCCGATAAAGGAGGGTGCTCAGGATGCTTGCTAACGCCTTCGGGAACCATAGGGTTCCCTAGGGTCGGAAAAGCGTCGTGAGACTAGCTTTTCCTCTGGGGTATTCCCGTTCCGAGGCCGGGTGGAAAGTTCCGTCGAAGATATCTTCCCCACGTCGGTATTTGCATTTCCATAATATTATCATACTATACAAGCCCTTGCTTTGTATTCAACTTTCAGGGCAATAGCCTTGTATAACAGCGAGCACTTATTAACTTTGGGCAACAGAATCGAGAGAAGATACGCAGTAAAATCCGTGGGATTTACGTGAGGTAAATCCAGCACAGAGGACGTGGGGACGTTTCGCGTGTCTCGCTCTCAGTGGGACAGGAGAAACGTCCCCATGTCCCCCTTTGCGTCAGGATTTTACAAGTATCAAGCTCTGATTCTGTCCAAAGCTAATATCGTGCGAGTCGGTATACAAGGTTATTGCTTTGGGAGTATGACTGCGAATTAATAATTGCGATGTATCATTCTTCTATAACGATATATATTAATAATGTTTCACGTGAAACAAAGGAGCAAACTATGATATATTTAGATAATGCAGCAACTACGTTTCCAAAGCCCGAATCGGTATACAGGGCTGTAGATGATTGTCTCAGGAATTATTGTGCAAACCCGGGAAGAGGCGGACACAAGCTTTCCCTTCAATCGGGCAGGGTACTTCTTGAAGCCAGGGAGTTACTGGCAGAGTTGTTTAACGCAGATTCACCCGATAATGTTATATTGACTCATAATGCCACAGAGGCATTGAATCTGGCTCTCAAAGGCTTCTTAAAAAAGGGCAGTCATGTAATAACCACAAGTATGGAGCATAATTCGGTAATGAGGCCTTTGAAGGTTCTTGAAAAACTCGGTATAGAAACGACAATAGCACAATGCAATGAATATGGGGAAATTGATATTGGCAGCATTGAGAAGGAAATAAAGAAGGAAACGGCACTTATTGCTGCTGCCCATGCCTCGAATGTTGTGGGAACTATTATACCCATTGAGGATATCGGAGATCTGGCGAAAAGGTATGGATTGGCTTTTCTTGTTGATGCTTCACAGACTGCCGGTGTATATGAAATAGATATGCAAAAGATGAATATAAGCATGCTGGCTTTTGCGGGGCATAAAAGCCTTATGGGACCCCAGGGGACAGGCGGATTGTGTATAAAAAGAGGCTTGGAGCTGACCCCTTTGCAGGAAGGAGGAACCGGAAGCAAATCCGAATCATTATATCAGCCTGATATTATGCCTGACCGCTTTGAAAGCGGAACTCACAACACACCGGGTATTGCAGGCTTGTGTGCGGGCTTAAGCTTCATAAAGAGTAAGGGGATTGATAAAATAAGAGCCCATGAACAGGAGCTTGTAAAATACTTTTTGGATGGACTGGCGGAGATAAAGAACGTTAAGGTCTACGGTGTTAAAGAGGCAAGTAAGCAGGCCCCTGTAGTATCAATCAACATAGGAGACACGGGTTCTTCAGAAATAAGCTATATTCTTGACCGGACATTCGATATAGCAACAAGATCGGGACTTCACTGCGCGCCCATGGCCCATAAAACATTAGGGACCCTGGAACAGGGTACCGTAAGGTTCAGCTTCGGTTTTTTCAATACAAAAGAACAAGTAGGTGCGGCACTGAATGCTGTTGAAAACATTGGAACCTTGTTATAGGAGAGTAGGGGATGAATATCATGGATTATTTTATTAAAGTATACAATGCTGAAATTCTGTTTTCTATTACAATATTATTGTTTATTATGATTGTCTGGAATCTTATACTATCTGTCAGGCTTGCCGGGATGAGTGAAAAATACAAGAAATTCATGAGGGGTTCTTCAGGTAAGAACTTTGAAGGAATGCTGCTGGGGCATATAGAAAATATGGAAGCGTCAATAGAAAGAGTGAACATTATAAGCGAAGACCTAATACATGTAAAGAACCAGATGGATAAATGCATACAGAAGTGCAACATAATAAGATACAACGCCTTTAGTGATACGGGAAGCGATCAGAGTTTTTCCATAGCTATGCTTGACAATTTTAATGACGGTATCATAATTACAGGTATCTACGGAAGAAATGAGTTTGTAGGTTATGCCAAGCCTGTAAGCAAAGGAACGTCAAGATATCCTCTTTCTGTTGAAGAAGAACTGGTATTGAACAGGAGCCTGAAAGGTACACAAATATAGAATAAAAAATATACCTTCATAGGATACTAATTGTATTGCACAATAAGTTGCTATGGAGGTGTTTTTATGATAATCGCAATACAGCATGGCTTGGAAGATATAAAAAAAGAACTGGAAAGCAGAGGGAATGAAGTATTCTACATAGGGGAAAACAGAATGGCTGATGCAGTCCTCTACAAGGAGGCGGATACACGTCCTTACTATGCAGTTAATAATGTTCCCTCAACCGCGGCGTTATCAAACGAAAATATATCATACGGGGCTCTGTTGGTGAATGTAACAAACAAATCTATGGATGATATAATCAGAATATTGGAGAAGCGAATATACAGTCCTCTGCTTTAATGCATTTCATAATTTACAGCAGGTTAGCTTTCATATTAATATAAAATTCCCAAATTTATGATATAATATATATTAATTGTCGAAATAAATATGAAAGGGTAGCATGTAATGTATCAGGGTGTATATGATAGGATACTATTAATTGCAATGACTTGTTTTTCTTTCTTCATTGCATTATATACCATAAGCATGAACAAAACGGTTTCACTTTTCAAGCTGCTGGGCTGGGTGTTTTTCATACCCTTTGGATTGTGCTGCTCAATCTTTGTTTTCTCTCCGGATACCCCGATAAATCTCATATTATCATTTTCGGAGTTTTGCTTGGCCGCAGGCATTCTCCTGCTTATACTTTATCCTTACAACACAAAAAATCAAAAACTAATGATTGTTGTAATTGCTGCTCTTACCCTGATACTGTCCGTATATGCAATAAAAACGGAGCATTTCATATACTATACATTCTCAGCTGCTCTCCGAAATATTCTCACGGCAGCATGCATTATTGCTGCTATTGTGTTCAATATAAAAAAGAATGCAGATAGGAAACTTGCTAAGCCATTGGCTATTTGGCTTACGGGTATGCTGCTGGGATTTGTTGAAAACAAAGCTTATATAAATGAAGCAGTATTTGCAGTCAAGTTAAGTGCATATGCCTGTTTTCTATTCTATTTTTTTAGGACAACCCATGATTTGCTTATGAAAAAGGTCAATGAATCTGAAGAATTGATAGAAGACATGAAAAAGTCCCTTAATAAAGAGGTAAAGAAAAGAGTATTTGAAATTGAAAGAACCAATGAAATGCTCTTGGAAATATCCAAGACAGATATGCTCACAAAGACGTTTAATAAGATTACAATACTTAATATCATTGAAAAGCTTATAACAAGCAAGAAAATGGAAGCCTTTTCAATATTAATGTTTGATATAGATAACTTCAAAACAATAAATGATTCCTTGGGACACGTTACCGGAGACATGTGCCTGAAGACTCTGTCTGCTATCGCTTCAGGGAATATCAGGGAAGTAGACTACATAGGAAGATATGGAGGGGATGAGTTTATTATTGTACTTCCAACCTTGTCGGTGAATGAAGCGAGATTTGTGGCAGAGCGCTTCAGGAAGAAGGTAAGCGAAACAAGCAATCCCAGATTCACCGTATCAATAGGCATTGCGACATACCCTCATGACGGACAGACCGTACATGAACTGATACAGGCTGCAGACAGAGGATTATACAAAGCTAAAAGCATGGGAAGAAACACTGTTTGCCGCGCATAGTTTATTAATTCTTATTTTCCATATAATCAAAAAACTTATCTTCACTTGCTGTGGAAGCAATTTGCCGGTTTATCAGCGAGTTATCGGATAACGCCCTTCTGTTCATTTTCCACATATTGTATTTAAGGCCGTTTGCTATAAGGCTTGCCATGTTCATAACTACACTGAGCCTTGTATTTTGAAGAATCATTATCTCCATAAAACCGCCTACATTTACTATCCCTGTGATATTTATATGACCGATAGCCGGAAGGTTCTTATTGACACCCGAGCCCGGAGACAAGGGGCCTTCCTTTATATTTATGAAGCCTATCCTTTCATACCTGCCGAGACATGCATCAATGGCAATGATAAAGGGATTGTCAAATTTCCTGAAAAGCTCCATATACTCACAAAGGTTCTTTGCATGGACAGGCTCATCCAGAGTACCATAAACATGTACATTTTTATACCTCATATCCTTCACTTTATACCCTATCAACGGGCCCAGGCAGTCGCCGGTAGCTCTGTCTGTTCCTATGCACACAATTACGATGTCGGTATGGTTTTTATCATAGAAAATACTCATGCATTCCTCTAAGTAATTGCAGAAATAAGAAAAGGAATAAGGTTTATTAATATCAACTGTTCTCTCATATTTTATCTTCAACATTCCGAACTCCTTTATCTGAAATATCTACATAGAGTATTGCCAAAACACATTGAGTAAATTCAAAGGTTTTAAAATTAACAGGGTGTGGCGCAAAGTGTTTTATTGTATAATTATATTATTCAATATCAAATACAATAACCACATGTTTTCAAACAACTGCATCCAAGGCCTTTGTGCCCATATGATCAATCAAATAAATCATGAGTTTTTATGAATACTTTTTTGGAAATTATTCGTATATATTATGAGAGGTGCTTGATTTGCAAAAAGTAAGATCGAAAAAAACAACCGCATTGCTTCTTCTGCTGATCATAGTATCGGTGCTTGCCATTCTACTTTACATAAACAACAAAACAACCCGGAAGTCTTCTTTTATTGCAGGCGGAAAAAGCAAACTTGCTGTTACCGGAGAAGTGACGGCTGTATCGCAAAGCAGCAGCGCCATATACTATGTGAAGGATCTTCTTATTGAAGCACAGGCAGAAAATATCAGAGCGAAGAATATAAATGGAGATATTGCATGGAGCTGCAAACTGCCCGGGAAGGCCGTCAAGATGGTTGATGCAGGGCAAAATATCATAATTATTGATTCAGCCAATAACATCCATTATTATACACTTCAGGGGAAACTCCTTTGGACATACAAGTCGGATTATGAGATTGTAGATATTTTTACGGAGGATAACGGAAGCTTCCTGGCAGAATACAAGGGAATGACGGGAAGCCATGCTGAAGCATTCAAGCAGGACGGAAGTAAAATTGGGAGTATATCTGTGGACAATGCTCATATATTATCATTTGCAGGAGGCAGCGGGGTATTTTCGATTTCAATTGTAGACACCTCATCAGAAATGATTAAGACAAAAATAATAACATACAGCTTTAAAGGGGATATACTGTGGGCTCAAAATTTTGACAATGTCATTATCTCAAAGCTCAGCTTCAGTAAGGATAACAGGCTGCTTGCCCTGGGAGAAAATACGGTTTATATTTATAAAAATGACGGCAGTCTTCATCAGGAAGTCAAAATTGAAGGTGAAATCAGCCGTGCGGCAATGAACGGTCATATTGTCGCATTGGCATTGGAAATTGAAGATAAGCAATACCTGGTATGCTATGATGCCAATATGCGGGAGCAAAGCCGTACGGAGATAAAGCCTGAGCCATTGGGAATATTTCCGCTGAAAAGCAATCTTATAGTATACTATTCTGATGAATTGATGATACTCACCCTTAAAGGAGAGCTTAATGCAAGGTATGAGCCCAATGTGGATATAAGCGCCGCATATATGACTTCGGATAATAAGGTGTACATAGCTTCAAACAGAAGGCTTCTTCAGTTGGAGTATATAAAATAGCACAAAGGAGGCCAAAAACCTATGAATTGGATTGACTACTTGATAATTGCAATTCTTGCCGTTGGTGTCATTATCGGCTTCAGGAAAGGGTTTTTGAAGTCGGTATTCAGCATAATATGCCTGTTGGTATCAATTATGGTTGCAAAAACTTACTATAAAGCCTTAACTATGTTTTTGGTGGAGAATACTGCATTGGAAGAGAAGATAACAGGTTTTCTTTCAGAAAAAGCTTTTGTAAAAAACATATTAATGTCTCCTTCGGGGGAAAGTGCGGTTTTTTCCATCAGTAACAGCTTTACCAGCGATTTGAATGCATTTGTAACAGTACTTATAATAAATGCAATATCCGTGCTGATTATATTTATTGCCGTGAGATTTATTCTTGGAATTGCCGAAAGCATTCTTTTAGATGCAGTCGAATTACCCGGACTGAGAGAAGTTAACAGTATAGGAGGGGCAATAGTCGGCCTTGCAAAAAATATCATAATAATAATGCTGATATTTACAATAATAACTCCTATTTCTGCTATAAAGGCTCTTTCGGGGATCTCAGACGGAATAGAGGCATCTGCCCTTGCGGAGTACTTTTATGCTTATAACTTCATACTTGGATGGATTTGGACTGCAGCCGTTGACCTTTTGAATAAATAGTCAAGTCTTAAGGAGTTGTTGAATTCATGAACAAGAAAAATGCACTGATAGGGATAGCCCTGATATTCCTGGGCATATCCATGTACCTGAAAAACTATAATATCGGAACAGGCAGCTTGCTGACTCTTTTCCTTGGGCTGGGACTGCTTTATGCATATCATATTAAGAGAGAACAGCCCTTTATTATATTCGGAGGAATCTTTGCAGCTATAGGCTTGGCGGCGGTATTAAGGGATATCAGATTGTTCCGTATTGATATGGTTTTTGAAGCAATGCTTATAGCGCTGGGAATAATATTTATATTCTTATATTACTCAAAACATATTGAAGGCTTTATTTTTCCGGGGGTGATACTTCCCGCTGCAGGAGTATACCTTTTATTACTGAGATCATTCAACGACAGATATGTATCACCAAGCATATTCTTGCTTCTTGGCTTCGCTTTTTATGTGATATACCTTATAGCCTATATGGGGAAGTCCAACTGGCCGTTGATACCGGCAAACATACTGCTGATGGCCGGGATATTTGCGTATGCCGTAAGCTTTGAGATAATAACATGGCATATGGTCTATTTAAAGAGGGATTACATCTGGCCTCTGCTGATGATTGGAGCTGGGGTATTGATACTGATAAGCAGGTTCAGAAGAAGGGCTTAGCATCTAGAGGACACGGGGACGTTTCGAGGACATGGGGACGTTTCTCCTGTCCCGCTGAAAGCGGGACAGGAGAAACGTCCCCATGTCCTCGAAACGTCCCCGTGTCCTTTTGTTCTAATTAGATATTCCTAATACTTATCGGTGCATTTGTGGTATTTGCCGTAATTGATACCTTGTTGGAGGCGGTATCAAAGTTATCGCTTTTGAGCTGTACAGAGCCCTGCATGCCTATGTTTTTCTTCTCCGTTTCGTAAGTGAGGTTTGCAAGCTTTACATCAATACTGCTCATTGCAGTATGTGCATCAACCATATACTCAAAGCCTTCTTCTCCGGCAAGGCTGAAATCAATTTTTCCATTAGAGGTGCTGAGAGTATAGCAAGGGTTCAGAGAATCACCTTTGCGGGAAGTGCTTACCGCAATTGCAGCGTTGCTGGTTTTTGCATCTATATTGTCCAGGCGGCTGTCCTCTACAGCTATTTTGGAATTTGAGGTTCTGATGTTTGCAGTTCTTGCGGATACTTCGTTAAAGATTATCCTTTCATTGTCTGTAAATATTTCAATTTCATCTGCGCTGCATCTTGTCAGAATTACCCTTCCGTTTGCCGTGGCACAGCTTATATGATTAGCATCTATATCACTGATTTCACATTTTGCATTGTTTGTAGAAAAGCTAATTACATCCATACCTTTGGGAAGCAGTATTTCAATCCTCCCCCAGGTTCTGCCGGGAAACTCGGTGGAAAGCCTGTAACCTTCGGTGTCTTTAATGACCTTGAAGTATTCATCAATGGCCAGCTGAGGCACATTTGAATTAACATACAGGTTTATCTTTATTTCCTTTGTATCAACGGGACAGGCTTTTACGGAGAAATTACCTGTTTCAAGGTATAAGCTGAGAGTGTCTTCCACCGGGTAGGTATAGCTGCTGTTATATTTATGCTTCTCGTACACTGTGTCAAAGAGATTGTCTATCTGGCTTGTAAAGACATCTGCAAATTTTGCTGCAGACTCAGCAATATCCTGGCCCAGTATTTCCATCCTTTTTGTGAATTCCTCGGCAAATTTTTCAGCATTATTTCCTGTCTTATCGGTGTTAATATTCTCTCCCAGCTGCTCTACCAGCTTTCCTGCCTTTTCGCCGAAGGTGGAAGCAAGCTTTGAGGCTTTTTCACCAAATTTGTTCAGTTTCTCATCTATTTTGATTTCGTTAAGCTTGGCAGCAAGTTCATCTTTTATTTCGTTTATTTTTGAACCGGAGGACGGTGTGCCGGAGCCGCCCTTCTCCAAAGCTTCAAGAAGCTTTACAGCTTCATCGGTGGTTATTTTCCCCTCCTGGAGCATTTTAAGTATTAACATTTTTTCTTCCACAATATTTCCCCCTATTCACTCATTAATCTGATTGCTTCTTCCGAGGATATTTCACCCCTATAAAGCCTTTCAAGAATTTCTTTCTTATAGCTCTGATCCACACTCTGACTCTTATAACCCAATGCCGAAATGAGAGAATCCAGCTTTCCCTTCACTGTCGGGTATGATATTCCCAGCTCCCGCTCGATTTCCTTTATATTTCCTCTATTTTTAATGAATATTTCCGCAAATTCCTTGTGCTCCTGTGATAAGGAACAGAATTTACACGGCTTGAAGTGCCCTTTTATCGTGCTTTTGCATGAATTGCAGGACACTTCCGTTATCTCCACCGGTCCGCTGCATATAGGACACTGCCCCATGACTTCACGTTTCATTACTTCACTCCTAACTATTAATAATGTATTGCCGTTATATCCCATTATAGCCCAATAATTAATAATGTCAATATATAAATTAACATTATTAATTTAATTTATTGGAAATATTAAAAAATAGTAAACGCATATAAATATTATTAATAAATATGGAAAGCCTGTATAGAATCTCTGCTTATTTATATATACGCAAAACATGCTGCTTTAGTTTTAAAAATTAATAATTAATGATATAATTCAAATATTATAACAAGATTTTAATGAGGGTTTTTGCACACTTGCAAAAACCTACCCGAGCGTTTCAACGAGGCGGGAGATATGCTTACCGCCTGTTGGGCAACGAACGCGGTATCCGCCATCTATAAAGGCGGGAGACATCATTAGCCTCGTTATAACAGAAATCATATCGCACCATAGAGTGAGGAGGATAAGTATGAAAGAAATAGATGCCAGAGGGCTTGTGTGTCCTCAACCGGTAATACTCACCAAAAAGGCCCTTGAAGGGATGACGGAGGGCGAGGTAGTAACCATTGTAGACAATATCACCGCAAAGGAAAATGTTTCAAGATTGGCTGAAAATTTAAGCTGCAAATATGAGATATCCGACGAAAGCGGCTGTTATTACATAAAAATAATAAAGGCAGCGGGAGCAGAAAGTACGGAAACAAAAGAGGACAGCACAGTAATAGTAATAACTTCGGACAAATTAGGCCAAGGAGCAGAGGAGCTGGGAAAGGTGCTGATAAAGAGCTATACTTACGCACTTACCGAAGCCACACCGCTGCCAAAGGCTGTGATGTTTTTAAACAGTGGTGTTAAGCTTACCGCAGAGGGCTCAGAGGTGGCGGAGAATATTAAGAAGCTGGAAAACTCAGGGGTGGAGATTATAAGCTGCGGTACCTGCCTGGATTTCTATCAGTTGAAGGATAAACTCCAGGTCGGCATAGTCGGAAATATGTATTCAATAATTGAAAAGATGAATTCTGCCGGCAAAGTAATTAATATAGGATAGGATGGATGCATATGTATTACCCGAAACAATTCAACATAGGAGATATCGTGGAAACAAAAAAACAGCATCCCTGCGGCGATAATCACTGGGAAGTCATAAGGGTGGGAGCGGATTTCAAGATAAAATGCCTGAAATGCGGCAGAATAGTGATGCTGCCGAGGCCTAAGTTTGAAAAATCTGTTAAAAAGGTAATAAAAAGTGCAGCACCTGAAGAGAATAATATTGATTAAAGCTTTATATAGTGTTATAATCTATAATTGCGTAAATATCCTCGCTCTATCATATTCAGATAGGGCCGTTAGTCCGTGGGGAGGAGGTGAATTTTTATGAACAGGTACGAAACCATATATATAATCAGGCCGACCGTTGATGAAGAAGGTATAAAAGCTCTTCAGGAGAAGTTCAAGGCAATTGTTGAAGAAAACGGTGAAATCGAAGCTATAGATGACTGGGGCAAAAGAAAGCTCGCTTATCTTATAGACGATATCGGGGAAGGCTACTATGTATATATGAAATATAAAGCAGCGCAGGTTGTACCAAAAGAGCTGGACAGAGTATTCGGCATAACAGAAGAGATTTTAAGGCACATGATAATAAAAATTGAAGAGTAGGAAAAAAGAATCCAAAAGAAAAAAATTTAGGCGGTGTGATTATGTTGAATAAAGTTGCCCTGGTGGGCAGATTGACTAGGGATCCTGAAATCAGGTATACAGCAGATAATCAAACACCAATAGCTAAATTCACTATCGCTGTTGACAGGACCTATAAAAGGGAAGGTCAACCAACTGCAGATTTTATACCGATAATTGTATTTGGAAAATCTGCGGATAATTGCGGAAAGTTCATAAAGAAGGGGAGGCTTGTTGCCGTTTCAGGAAGACTCCAGACAAGAAACTGGGATGATCAGGATGGCAAAAGGCATTATGCAACAGAAGTGATAGCGGACGAAGTTGACTTCCTGGACAGGGGCTCTGATGCAAGGGGACAAGGCAACGAAGGCAGATCTGATTCGGATTATGGTGATTTCCACCTGGCTGAAGAAGAGGATGAGCTTCCGTTTTAGCAGATATGTTACATAAAACATACAGATTGGAGGGAAAATGATTGAACAGACGTAGTGGCGGTGAAAGAACCGGCGGCGGAAAAATGAGAAAGCCAAAGAAAAAAGTTTGTAACTTTTGTATTGATAAAGTTGAACATATAGATTACAAAGATGTAAACAAGCTGAGAAGATTCATCTCTGAAAGAGGCAAGATAATTCCGAGAAGAATTTCCGGAAACTGCGCAAAGCATCAGAGACAGCTCACAATAGCAATAAAGAGAGCAAGGAACATAGCTTTCCTGCCCTTTACTACCGATTAGAAGAATAAATATTGGACTCGGAGGTTTTTTGCCCCCGGGTTTTATTTTTTGGATTATGAAATGCTATTCAATACCGCTGATTCCAATATTTAAAAGGATTTTTCGGGAAGGTATTATATTTAGTATGTCGAATTAAAAAACAGGTTAGGCTGTTTGGCATTGGAAGGTTATATGGCTTGCAAATCCAGTGGTTCCAAAGATTACAAGACATTTTGATTTGTTGTTTACTTTGACGAATTGTGGTAATATAAAATAAGCTTCCCGAACATGATTTGACTAATTTTTTATTATATATGGAATATAATATTAATAGTGGACAAGGTCAAATAATGTAATGGGGGGATCAGCTTGTTAAACCAGGACACTGACATTACAAAAAATATAAAAATGATAGAGTTTTTGAAAAGCGAACTCTTAACCACCGTTGCATCACTGTATCAGAATCTGCTGAAAGGTACAAAGGTGGGGCAGGGGGTCATTCAGGATATACTGGCAAACCTTGTACTGGTTACATATCTGCTTGGTAAAAGGCTTGGAGTACCATATTCAATGATTGATACCAAGATACTGGAAAAGATACGGTTAGGAATGCTGGAGGAGCACGAGACGGAAAAATGGTACGGGGACCTGACTGACCTTGGCGATTATTTGAAAACGAAGAAAGGCTAGAGGCTCAGCATGGAGAGAATGCAAACAAGGGCACTGGTAGAAGGTGCTATATTTGCAGGTGTCACTGCACTTTTGGGAATACTGTATTATTATACGCAGTATCTCGGAATAATAGCTATGGTTTGGCCTGTACCGGTAATAATAGTGGGCTATAGAAACGGCATTAAAGCGAGTATACTGTCTGCCTTATCTGCCGGGTTGGTGGTTTCTCTGGTGACGCAGCCTCTGGTAGGGGTTGGGCTTCTGATTGGTTTTGGTGTCCCGGGAGTATTAATGGGGCATATGATAAACAAAAGGGTGAATCCGTATGCAGTAATATTAGTGTGCGGTGTAGTACTGTCCGTAAGCATGGCGGGAGAATTTCTGCTGTCATTAAAGGTTGCAGGTATTGACGGATTGGAATTTTTATCAAATCTTGATTCTGCCTTCAGGGAGCAGTTGGAAACATCCTTGAATATATATAGGCAGTTCGGTGCTGCAGAGGAAAAATTGCAGGAATTCAAAGATTACTTTAGTCAGGCAATAGAGCTGATGAAGTATGTGATTCCTTCTTCATTGCTGATATCAGGCGTATTTTTCTCATTTATTGATTATAAGCTTACAAGACTAATACTGAAAAGAATCGGCCTTATTTTGCCCGACATAGATGAATTTTCAAAATGGAGGCTTACCGAACCATATTCATACATATTGCTTGGAACGGCTGTTCTTGCAGGGGTAGCATCATACTTTAAGGTTCCCGGATTCAATGCAGTCGTTTTAAACATCTCTACTATACTATCACTGATTTTCTCTATTGTCGGAATATCGGCAGTTGTTTATTTCGCAAGGGTTTATGGGGATAGATACGGTATCCCGAAAGCATTACGGAGAATAATAACTGTTTTTGTCATTCTTACCTTTATTCAGTTTATAGCCTTTATCGGCATATTAGATATGGCGTTTGATTTTAGGCGGCTGAAATCCAAAAATCGCATTGGAGGTGTGAGATGAAAATTCGCAAGTTTTCGGACATATGGGGGCCGGATGTGAGCATATCTCTTTGGATACTCGCCATTGCCGTAGTAGTCATAGGCTATTACAATGTTTTTTTGGGTTTGGCCGGCGCACTGCTTCTGGGATATCTGGTTTACCACAATCTTCATGCCGCAACCAGAAAAAAGGAAGAACTCAGATTATATATAGAAAACTTATCTGAAAATGTAGATACTGCAACCAAAAATGCCATTCTTAACCTGCCGTTCCCATTGGTTATTATTGATGATCAGGGCGTTATCAATTGGTATAATATGCTTTTCTCGAGTATTTTCCAAGGAGAGTACATACTTGACAAGAAGCTGTCGTCCTATTTAAGCGGTGTGGATATCAGCAGGATACTGAAGAATAAAATGGAAAGGTTCAAGAATATCAATATCAAAGACAGATACTATGATATATACTGCAATTTGATTAATATCAATGAAAGCGGCGAGGAAAAGAATATAATAATAATGTATTTTGTGGATAAGACAGACTTTATCAGCCTCAGGAACAGATATAACGACGAAAAGCCCATAGCGGCTATACTTCAGGTGGATAACATAGAAGAGGTAATTAAAGAGACAGAGGAAGCGTTAAGGCCTGCCCTGGTTGCGGAAGTTGACAGAAGGGTCAATGCATGGGCGGCACTTAACAACGCATCCATCCAGAAATATTCCAACGGGGAATACATGATTTATTTCAGTCATAAGCAGCTGATGTCAATGGAGGAAAAACGTTTTGACATACTTGACAGCATCAGGGAAATTAATTCAGGCAACAAAATTCCCATAACATTAAGCATAGGCGTTGGAGTTAACGGGAAGAACCATGCGGAGCTGCAGAAGTTCTGTACAAGCGCCATGGATATTGCTCTGGGCAGAGGGGGAGACCAGGCGGTTGTCAAGGATAATGAAAAGCTTTCCTTTTATGGAGGCAAGACAAAGGCCGTTGAGAAGAGGACAAGAGTAAAGGCAAGGGTAATAGCCTATGCATTAAGACAGCTTATTGAGCAGTCCGAGGATGTGCTTATTATGGGCCATGAAATGCCTGACCTTGACTGTATGGGTTCCGCCTTGGGCATATACAGGTGCTGCAAAGGCCTGAACAAGGAAGTGAAAATAGTACTTGGCGGTGTAAATGCAGGTATAGCAAACCTATGGTCGGAGCTGCAGGAGGATGAGGAATATGCGGATGTATTTGTCAGCCCGCAGGATGCCCTTCAAATTTGCGGGGCAAATACTTTGCTGGTGGTTGTAGATGTGCACAGGCCGGCATTTACAGTGCAAAAGCAGCTTGTAGAAAAAGCTGAGAAAATTGCAATAATAGATCATCACAGAAGAGGCAGCGAATTCATTGAGAATGCGGTTATCACATACATAGAGCCCTATGCATCTTCTACCAGTGAGCTGGTAACCGAGTTGCTGCAATACATGTTTGAAAAGCCGAAGATAAAGCAGATAGAAGCGGAAGCCCTGCTCGCAGGGATATTTATAGATACCAAGAATTTCTCTTTCCAGACAGGGGTCAGAACCTTTGAGGCTGCATCCTATCTTAGAAGGATGGGAGCGGATACTACCCTGACAAAGCAGCTTTTCCAGGATGACATGGCAACTTTTTTGACTCGGGCTGAGGTAGTAAAGGGAGCGCAAATGTTCAAGAGCAATATAGCAATTTCCACTATACCGGTGAATGCAAAGAATCCTGCTCTGGTTGCAGCTCAAGCCGCTGATGAGCTGTTGAATATCAAAGGTGTAAATGCTTCCTTCGTACTTTCCTGCATTGAGGGGGATATTTTCATAAGCGGAAGATCCCTGGGAGATATTAATGTGCAGGTGGTGCTGGAAAAGCTTGGCGGAGGCGGACATCTCACTGTGGCCGGCGCACAGCTTCCGGGGCTTACTATGGAAAAGGCCATGAGCTTATTGAAAAAAGCCATAGAGGAATATCTTAAGGAAGGTGAAAGATAAATGAAGGTTGTACTTTTACAGGATGTTAAGAATCTGGGAAAAAAGGAACAATTGGTCAATGTCAGCGACGGCTATGCCAGGAACTATCTGTTCCCGAGAAAACTTGCAGCAGAGGCTACTTCAGGGAAGCTTAAAGAACTGGAGGAAAAGAAAAATTCTGAAATAATAAAGAAGGATAAAGAGAAACAAGCAGCAAAGGAGCTTGCCGACAAGCTTGAAAAATTGGAGGTAAACTTCAAGGTAAAAGCGGGAGAGAACGGCAAATTGTTCGGTTCCATAACAAGCAAGGATGTGGCTGATGCTTTAAAATCACAGCACAAGACAGAGATAGACAAGAAAAAGATAGTGCTTCATGATGCCATTAAGGCATTGGGGACATATAAGGTTGAAATTAAGGTATATCCCGGGATATCCACATTAATAAATGTAAAAGTTGAAGAACAGAGAGGGGTCTAAAAGGTGAGCCATAACCATAGCAGCATACGCAGCAAAGATGTATCAATTGACGTACTTGTTGATTTTACAAAAAAATTGTATTCTAGTGATAAGACCAGAAAACTGGATAATGTTACAGATAATAAAGAAAAGATTTATATACTGCATGAAATAGTTTCCGGCAAAATAGAAAACAAGAGAATAGAAGAGAACAAGCTGGAATTTTTAATTGAAGATATTAAGGACAAGCTTTCTGATGCCGCAGCCAAAAGATACATAGAAGAAGGCATAAAACGGGAAGTCATAAAGCGCATGGAAACAAGGGAAATAGAATACTTGAATGAAATGAAGCTGCAGGTTATAAAAAAGCATGCAGGGCTTGAGAATGCTTCTACCCTGAAAAAATATGCGGACTTGGAGCTGATGAAGAAGGTAAGGCTTACAAAATCAATAATGGATGTAATGCGCCCTCAAAGGCAGGATGAAATAATTGGACAGGAGAATGCTGTTTCAGCTTTGATATCCAAGATAGCCTCACCCTTTCCTCAGCATGTTATATTGTACGGGCCTCCGGGCGTAGGCAAGACTACCACAGCCCGTCTTGCCCTTGAAATCGCGAAAAGCCGGAAACATACTCCCTTCAGCAAAACTGCCAAGTTTGTAGAAGTTGATGCAACCACCCTAAGATGGGATCCGAAGGAATCAATAAATCCCCTGTTAGGTTCGGTTCATGACCCTATTTTTCAGGGAGCCAACAAGGAGCTTGCAGAAATGGGTATTCCTGAGCCTAAACCCGGCCTGGTTACCGAAGCTCACGGAGGTGTGCTTTTTATAGATGAAATAGGTGAGTTGGATGTGATGCTCCAGAACAAGCTGCTTAAGGTGCTGGAGGACAAGAAGGTAAGGTTTGATTCCTCATATTATGATGTCAATAACGAAAACATACCTCGATATATAAAGCTTCTGTTTGAAGAAGGTGCTCCTGCCGATTTCATTCTTATCGGAGCAACCACCAGGCAGCCGGAAGAAATAAACCCGGCTCTTCGGTCACGCTGTGCGGAAGTGTTCTTCAATCCTTTAAGCAGTTCCGATATTGCCAGAATAGTATTGAATGCGGCTGATAAGCTTGGTGCCCGAATAAGTGCAAAGGGGGCAGAGTTGATCAGCAGTTATACATACGAAGCCAGGAAGGCAGTCAATATTCTTGCTGACTGCTACAGCAGCATGATAAATGAAAGGGAAGACAAGGATATAGAAATATCCGTTGATTGTATAAAGGAAGTATTAAGCAAAGGCAGATACGTGCCGTTGAACAAGAAAAAAGCGGAGGGCATCAGAGAAATCGGACGGATTAACGGCCTTGGAGTGAACGGCTTTATCGGCAATGTAATCGAATTGGAAGCAGTATGCTTTGCCAGAGAAGATGAAGCGGGCACCATAAGGTTCAATGAGACAGCCGGCAGTATGACAAAGGATTCTTTATTCAATGCTCTTTCGGTTATAAGGAAAATAACGGATAAAAATATTAACAAATATGATATCCATGTTAACTGCGTAGGCGGCGGGAAGGTTGACGGGCCTTCCGCAGGAGCTGCAATAACCTGCCTTTTGTATTCGGCAATATTGGAGCGGCCTGCCAGACAGGATACCTGCATTACCGGGGAAATATCCATAAGAGGCCGTATCAAGGCAGTGGGCGGCATCGTTGAAAAAATTTCAGGAGCCAAGAGAGCAGGCTTCAAGAATGTCATAATTCCTGAAGAAAACAAGGAAGAAGCCAACGGCCTGGATGGAATAAATATAATTCCCGCAGGCAATATTCAAGAAGTGATCGGTTTTATGTTTGATGAACAATAGATTCTAGGAGTGGATGAAATGAGTGAAATGATACAGAGAATACCGCCCAACAATATTGAAGCCGAACAATCGGTTTTGGGAGCCATGCTCCTTGATAAGGAGGCTATATCCACAGCCACAGAGTATATTTCAGGAGATGACTTTTACAGGGAAGCACATAAGGAGATATTTGAGGCAATAGTGGATATATACAACAGGGGGGAGCCGGTAGACCTTATTACACTCACTGAGAAGCTGAAGACCAGAAATACATTGGAGGCAGTGGGAGGAATAACTTTTCTGACCAACCTTATGGATGCTGTTCCGACGACTCACAATGTCAAGTATTATGCCAAAATTGTAGAAGACAAGTCTTTGCTTAGAAAGCTTATCAAATCATCCAACGAGATAATCCAGAAGAGCTATCAGGCTGAAGAGGATATAGGGGAAATTATTGATGATGCTGAAAAAGGCATATTTAATATATCCCTGAAAAGGTCTACCCAAGGCTTTGTTCATCTAAAAAACATACTTAACGCAAACTTTGACAGAATAGAGCAATTGTATCTGAACAAGGGAAAAATCACAGGAGTTCCTACCGGCTTTCATGATCTGGACAATAAGCTTTCGGGCCTACAGAAGTCTGACCTTATACTTATTGCCGCAAGGCCTTCTATGGGGAAATCCTCGTTTATGATGAACATAGTCCAGCACGCAGCGGTAAGGGAAAAAACTACCACTGCAATATTCAGCCTGGAAATGTCCAAGGAGCAGCTTACTCAGAGGCTGTTGTGTTCGGAAGCTCTTATTGATGCTCACCGCTTAAGGATAGGCGATATCAATGAGGATGAATGGGTAAAGCTTGCAAGGGCAATGGGCCCTCTTTCGGAAGCACCTATTTATATTGATGATACCCCTTCTATTTCTATAACCGAAATGAGGGCAAAGTGCAGGAGGCTCAAGCTGGAACATGACCTTGGACTTATTGTAATAGACTATTTACAGCTTATGCAGGGGAAAGGCTATGCCGAAAGCAGGCAGCAGGAGATATCTGAAATATCAAGATCACTAAAAGCTTTAGCCAGAGAAATCAATGTTCCGGTGGTAGCGTTGTCCCAGCTTTCCCGCGCACCTGAAATGAGAGCAGATCACAGACCGGTTCTCTCAGATCTGAGAGAGTCGGGAGCTATAGAACAGGATGCTGATGTTGTAATGTTCCTATATAGAGATGAATACTACCATCCTGATACAGAAAAAAAGAATATCGGAGAAATTAATATTTCCAAGCAGAGGAATGGACCCACCGGTACTATTGAACTGATTTGGCTGGGGCAGTTCACAAAATTTGTGAACAAGGAAAAGCATATAACAGCAATTTAATTTACATAATTATAAAATTTTGTTGTTTTATTGGAGCTTTCGTAGTATTTTGTAGAAGGCTCCTTGTTTTCTAAAACTTGAACATGGTTTTGCCTGTGGATAACCTGGGGATATTGTGAATAATTAAGTTGCTCGATTAACATAAATTCTGAATGATAATTATGCACGGCAGTATATACATTGAGACAAGAGAATTTGCACAGCCAGCCGAACATATGTGCATATCTCTGTGGATAATGTGGATAATGTGAATCAGAATTTTCAGAAAACTAGTTTCCGCATTGCGCCAACGCTGCTATTAAAATGAAATACACAGTTCCATAATTATTAATTAAAATCCATATAATAATACAAGCAGGACTAATAATAACAATCTTCAAGCTTCTTAGAGTATAATTTTCATTGGCAAAATAATTGGCAAAAATAAAGGAAGAGGCAAAACACCCCTTCCCATCATACAAATCAAACTGTAAAATGTAATTGTCAAGAAAACATAGACAGGAGTGATTTGTATGATTGATATAATTGTAAATGAAAAGGATTTATCATTCAATAGGTTAGAAAAGGAAATTTATGCTTATGGTTGCCAGATAGCTCGCGAAATTCTTAAAAGTGTTTTAGAGGCAATGGATAAGAGGCTCGCAGAAGAAAGAGATAAATCAAAATATAGACATAGAGGGGGAAGGAACACATCAATAAAAACTCTTATGGGAGAAGTGGAATTTTCCCGTGTGATTTATGAAGGTAAAGATGATGAAGACAGAAAGTCATTCATATATTTGTTAGATGAACTTTTAGGATTCGATACAATAGGGCAGATATCAACAAACCTGGCGGAAAAGATAGTAGAAAATGCCAGCATAACATCTTACCGCAATGCTGCAGATAATATAACTGAGCTAACAGGACAAGGCATCAGCCATGGTGGCGTATGGAATGTGGTTCAGGCTTTAGGGCAAAAGGTAAGGGAAGAAGAAACAGAACTGGCTAAAGCAGCAGAGAAGAATCAGTTGTGCGGGGGAAAAGAAGTTCCGGTTCTTTTTGAAGAAGCTGACGGGGTTTATATAAACATCCAAGGTAAAGACCGTCCGAAGTCAGGTAAGAAGCTTGAAATGAAAGTAGCCGTAGCATATGAAGGCTGGAAAGAAGTTAGCAAGAATAGATTTGAACTGGTAAACAAAGTAGCCTGTGCGGGCTTTGAGGATATATCTGAGTTTTACAAAATTAAAGAAGCGATGATATCAAGAGAATACAATGTAGATGAGATACGAATGAGGATACTTAATGGTGACGGAGCTGCCTGGATAAAGCATGGTATAGATGATACAGTACATTATCAGCTGGATCCTTTTCATAAACATAAGGCAATACTCAAAAGTGTAAGGGATGGAGAGCAAAGAAAGACTATACTTAAACTATTAAATAGCAACGAAATTAATGAGGCTTTAGCGTATATTGCAGGATTAGCAAATGATACAGAAGATGAGAAAGAGCAAAAGAAGCTTAAGGATTTATACTCATACTTTAAAGAGAACCGAGACGGCTTAATACCTTACCAGGAAAGAGGGTTAGATATTCCAAAGCCTCCTTTAGGGATAGAGTATCGCAATCTCGGGACTATGGAACATCACATATGTGACATAATAGCCCAGAGGATGAAACATCGTAAAGCAAGCTGGAGCATTGAAGGAGCTAATAATTTAGGTAAGTTATTAGCTGTCAAGGCGAGTAAACGATTAAATGAGGTTGTTGAAAGGCATTCAAAGATTGTATTACCGGAAGAGAAAACTATTGAGATAATTCAGATACTAAGTTCGTCAAAAGCACCGAAAAAAGATGGAAAAGGTAAAGATGGAAATATACACAAGGGCCAAAGACCATTTACGAATTATCCAGTTACCAATGGAAGGAAAGCAATACGCAGCATGTTTGACATGAGAAATTTCACCGATTTAGTTTACAGGTAATATATCTAAACAGGGCGTTTATGCCGCGAAAGCCTATTTACATGGGGTGGTACCCTCTGGTAAAATCTTGGCAGCGGAAAGGCGCAAAGAATATAGGCTAATTCCGCCTAAAAATAGGTGTCCAGAGGGTACAGGGGTCCCCATGTCAATAGGATCGTGGAATAAATGCGACCAAATTGACAAAAACATTTTTAGTAAAAATTTGTATGAAGGTAAGTTGCCAACGTTTACTTGACAGTAACTTCAAGCTTCATAATATTGACTTGGAAACTATATTCTGTTAGGATGAAATTTGAATAAAAATACTTATTTAATTTGCATAGCAATATTCTGTCAGTACGATATTGCTGTGAAGATGGAGGTCGGTGCCCTAATGAAATACGATGTTATAATAGTCGGCGCAGGGCCAAGCGGAATATTTGCAGCTTATGAGCTTATGCAATATGATGCAGGTATTAAGGTTGCTATACTGGAAAAGGGGAATGAGCTGGAAAAAAGAGCATGTCCTATAGATAATAAAAAAATAAAATCATGCATTAACTGTCCCACCTGCAGTATTATGAACGGATTCGGCGGAGCAGGAGGAATGTCTGACGGAAAATACAACATAACCAATAATTTTGGGGGAGAGCTTTACAAATACATAGGCAGGAAAGAAGCTCTTGACCTTATGTACTACGTGGATGAGGTAAATTGCAAAATGGGCGGCGAAGGCGCAATGCTTTATTCTACGGAGAACAGCAGCCTTAGAACGCAGGCATTGCGACACGATCTCCATTTGCTGGATGCCAAGGTGCGTCATATGGGAACGGACAAAAACCTCGTAATAATGAAAAATCTGTATGAGTACCTAATGGATAAGGTAGAAATAATATTTAATAATGAAGTATCGGATATTGAAAAACAAGGAGATACCTTTATCGTATCAGCAGAAAAAGGAGAATATTCTTGCAGTCATTTGATTCTGGCTGCCGGACGTTCAGGTTCAAAATGGATTTCGCAGATTTGTGAAAAGCTGGGGATAAAAACGGAAAGCAACAGAGTGGACATTGGTGTGCGGGTTGAAATTCCGGCTTCAATATTTGAGCACATTACCAGCCAGGTTTATGAAAGCAAGATTGTATATAGGACAGAGAAATACAATGATTTGGTAAGAACCTTCTGCATGAATCCCCATGGAAAAGTGGTCACTGAAAATACGAACGGAATTGTAACAGTAAACGGACACAGTTATTCAGACCCCAAGCACCATACCGAGAATACGAATTTTGCGCTGCTGGTTTCCAACAGATTTACAGAGCCCTTTAAGAACAGCAATGAGTATGGTGAATCAATAGCAAAGCTCAGCAATATGCTGGGCGGAGGAGTATTGGTCCAGAGATTCGGTGACTTGGTAAAAGGACGCAGATCCAGTGAAAGGCGTATGGAAAAAAGCTTTCTGCGCCCGACACTGAATGCTACACCGGGAGATTTGAGCCTTGTCATTCCTAAAAGACAGCTGGATGATATCATAGAAATGATTTATGCATTGGACAAAATTGCTCCGGGAACAGCAAATGAAGATACGCTGCTGTATGGTGTGGAAGTCAAATTTTATAATTCCCAGGTAGAGGTTGACAATAACCTGGAGACAATAATCAAAGGGCTGTATATTTTGGGTGACAGCTCAGGAGTAACACATTCGTTATCCCAGGCTTCAGCAAGCGGAGTATATGTTGCCCGTTTGCTGGGGGAAAAATACTGCAAGCACAGCTAAGCTCAGAGAAATTAATTAAAGAGGTGTTATATATGTCATCATTGGTAATAGTAGGAGCACAATGGGGAGACGAAGGAAAGGGAAAGCTCACGGATTATCTTGCCGAAAAAGCGGATGTAGTTGTAAGATATCAGGGAGGCAATAATGCCGGACATACTGTAGAGGTTGATAATGAAGTATATAAACTGCAGCTTATTCCTTCGGGGATATTGTACGCTGATAAAATGTGCATCATAGGCAATGGGGTTGTTATTGATCCTGAAGCATTTCTTAATGAGATCAGAAATCTGGAAAGCAGAGGCATAAGTACGGGAAATCTCAGGATAAGCGACAGAGCGCATGTATTATTCCCGTATCATAAGAAGATTGATGAGCTTTCCGAGCTTAAAAGAGGGAGCGATGATCTGGGGACAACCAAAAAAGGAATAGGCCCCTGTTATGCGGACAAAACAGAACGAATCGGGATAAGAGTCTGCGATTTATTGAAAAAAGAGGTTCTCGCAAAGAAGCTCAAAACCAATTTGGAGCTGAAGAATGCATATCTAAAGAAAATATACGATTTTGAAGGCTATTCATATGAAGAAATGCTGTCCAAATACCTGGACTATGCGGAACAGGTAAGGCCTTTTGTCGAAGATACATCGGTATTGATTTACGATGCAATTAAAGCAGGAAAGAAAGTGCTCTTCGAAGGAGCACAGGGAACGCTGCTGGATCTGGACTTCGGAACATATCCTTATGTTACTTCCTCCCATCCTATTGCAGGGGGAGTATGTATAGGCGCAGGAGTCGGGCCTGCCCTCATAGGCAAGGTCATAGGAGTTGTAAAAGCATATACAACCAGAGTAGGAAAGGGTCCTTTCCCCACAGAGCTTTTTGATGAGACAGGAGAATATATCAGGACTACGGGCAAGGAATTCGGCACTGTAACAGGAAGGCCAAGGAGATGCGGCTGGTTTGACGCCGTTATAGTCAGATACGCTGCGAGAATCAGCGGACTTACAGGTATTGCCATAACCAAGCTTGATACACTGTCAAATATTCCGACTATTAAAATGTGCGTAGGCTATAGGCTGGATGGAAAAATAATCAGGGATTTTCCTGCAAGCTTGGAGGATCTGGAAAATTGTGAACCGATATATGAAGAGTTTGAAGGCTGGGGAGATATCGGTGATATTACCCAATACAACAAGCTGCCCACAAGTGTTCTGCGCTATCTGGAAAGAATCGAAGAAATCTGCGGAACAAAGATATCGATTATCTCTGTAGGCCCAAAGAGAAATCAAACAATAATGATTGATAAGTTTTAGGTATGCATGTGATATAATTGAAACAACAGATGCAGAAAATGTATATTGACAAATTGATTCTGACATTGTAGAATGTATAAATGTGAGCCGCAAAAATTGCTCACATCGTGACTCACTAGCTCAGTCGGTAGAGCACATGACTTTTAATCATGGTGTCCGGAGTTCGATTCTCCGGTGAGTCACCATTAATGGCCCGTTGGTCAAGCGGTCAAGACATCGCCCTTTCACGGCGGTAACGGGGGTTCGATTCCCCCACGGGTCACCATAAAATGGGGGCATAGCTCAGCTGGGAGAGCATCTGCCTTACAAGCAGAGGGTCATAGGTTCGAGCCCTATTGTCCCCACCAGCTTTTTCCGCTTCGCGGAAAAAGACTAACATTCCTTGATTTAATGCGTAGCACATGCGGAGCAATTTATGACCCGCAGAGCGTAAAAGTAAAAAGACCGACATTCATTGATTAAAGCCGTAGCATTTGCGGAGGCAAATACTTGGCCCAGTAGTTCAGTTGGTTAGAATGCCAGCCTGTCACGCTGGAGGTCGACGGTTCGAGCCCGTTCTGGGTCGCCATATGCTGGTGTAGCTCAATAGGCAGAGCAGCTGACTTGTAATCAGCAGGTTGATGGTTCAATTCCGTTCACCAGCTCCATAAGAAATTTTAAGGGGTTCGTAAAACTATTTAAGATAATAAATAGTTAGCGATACCCCTTTTCTTATTGATTGTTTTTGTATATAATATAATTAGACATTTATCTAAATATCTAATTATATTAATAAAAGAGGCGATGAAATTGTCCATACTCAATATGCCGTTTAAAGCCCTGTCTGATCCAAGCAGGCGAAAAATAATCCAGATGCTGAAGGGAAAAGATATGACTGCCGGAGAAATAGCTGACAATTTTCAAATGTCAAAACCCAGCATATCTCATCATCTTAGCATTCTGAAGCAGGCTGATCTGGTTACAGACGAAAGGAGAGGCCAGAATATTTACTATTCATTGAATACTACGGTGTTTCAGGAAGTGGTCAATTGGTTTTTTAACATGACAGATAGAAGCGGAGGGTTTGAAAATGAAAAAGATTGATTTAAACATTAAAAAAGAACTGCCGATCATACTCATAATTGTCTTGATGTTTGCAGCAAGTATATACTTTTATCCCCAATTACCGGATAAAATCCCTACACATTGGAATTTTAAAGGAGAAATAGACGGGTACTCGGGAAAGCTGACGGGAGCATTCCTTATGCCCGTAATGAATATAATAATGTACGGGCTCTTTATATTTATACCTGCTATTGATCCCAAAAAGGAAAACTATAAATTATTTGAAAGCACCTATATATATTTCAGATACCTTTTCCACATCTTCTTTTTGGGTATACACGGCCTGATCATAGCATCAGCCCTGGGCTACAATGTTGATACGGGAAGGCTGGTTACTTTGGCAGTTTCACTGCTGCTCATGCTCATGGGCAATGTGATGGGAAGGCTGAAGCACAATTACTTTGTCGGTATAAAAACCCCCTGGACCTTGGCTAATGAAGAGGTATGGAGAAAAACCCACAGGCTTGGGGCTATCCTTTGGACAGCCGGCGGTTTGGCAGGAGTGATCATGTCACTGCTTAGGCTGAGTATGGGATGGGCATTTATAGCAGTAATTGCGGTTATGACTTTTATACCCATAGTGTATTCATATGTAATATACAGCAAATTCAAGAAATAAGAAACAACTTTGCATTATGCAGCCTTCGGTTATTTTGATTTGCACTTGATATTTATACTGCTATGTTTAATAATAAAGATAATAAAATGCTGTAATCCATAAAATAATATAATATGCTATTAATAATACAAGGAGGAGAGTCAACATGAAAATCGTAGTACTTGACGGATATACATTAAACCCCGGGGATTTAAGCTGGGACGGACTTGAAAAACTTGGGGAAATAACGGTATATGACCGCGTATCATATGATGAAAAAGATGAAGATATGGTAGCGGAAAGCGTTGGCGATGCAGAAATTGTTTTTACTAACAAGACTCCTGTTACAAGAAGGGCAATGAAGAAAATGCCCAACTTAAGATTTATCGGAGTATTGGCAACAGGATATAATATTGTTGATGTGGTTGCCGCCAAGGAAAAGGGAGTAGTTGTTACAAATATTCCAACCTATGGTACGGATTCAGTAGGTCAGTTTGCAATTGCGTTGCTTCTTGAAATGTGCCATCATGTCGGTGCACACAGCGACTCGGTATTAAGGGGAGAGTGGGCAAATAACCCTGATTGGTGCTACTGGAACTTTCCTTTAATCGAACTGGCCGGGAAAACAATGGGTATAATAGGATATGGGAGAATCGGCCAGACAACGGGCAGGATTGCCCAGGCATTGGGCATGAGGGTTATTGCAGCTGATTCGTATAAGAATCCCGCATTAGAGAGTGATACAATGAAATATGTCGAACTTGATGAGCTGTTTGCCAAATCTGATGTGATTGCTTTGCACTGTCCGTTGTTTGAAAGTACGAAGGGAATAATAAACAGGGAAAATATTGCAAAGATGAAGGATGGAGTTATGATTATAAATAACTCAAGAGGCCCGTTGATTGTTGAAGAAGACCTTGCAGAAGCTTTAAACAGCGGCAAAGTAGCCGGAGCGGCTGTGGATGTTGTCATGACTGAGCCGATAAAGCCTGATAATCCATTGTTAAAGGCAAAGAACTGCATTATAACTCCTCATATTTCATGGGCACCAAAAGAGTCAAGGAAACGTCTGATGGATATTGCAGTAAACAATCTGGAGAAATTCCTAGCAGGTACACCGGTAAATGTAGTTAATCCATAAGAAAGATTAAGAGAAAACACAGCACTTATATACAAATCTTTATTATATGTCGATATTTTTAAAAGATGTCGACATATAATCTATTGACAACGAAAAATATATATGTAAAAATATAGTTAGACAAAAAGACGGTATCTAACTGACATTAGACACCGTCTTGTGTGAATCCGATGGTTCACACGTGCTTTATGCATACTATAAGAATATTTGATAAGCTGTATTTTGTCAATATCCATCGGAGAAAGGAAGGTACCACAATGGCGTTTTCTCAATCAGTAGTGGATGCGGCATGGATACGTTCAGGTGGTAAGTGCGAGTGTACACGTTCATCACATGGCCATAGTATTAGATGTAATAAAACTCTCTCCTACGATAACCGTGGTAAAGATGGAAATTGGGGTGCATGGGAAGCACATCATAAGATTTCAGTGGCTGCAGGTGGCAGCGACAATTTGTCCAATTGTGAAATTCTTTGTATAGATTGCCACAAGAAGACAGGGAGTTATGGTGGATAATTAGTTATTTGTATGTATAGCTGAATAAGGATAGGGGAAACCCTATCCTTGAAGCTTATAGGAGAGTGAAAGAATGGATAAATTAAAGCCTTATAATGATTTGACACCGATAAGTCAATTGGCTATTGAAGAAAACAAGCCATTATTAAAGCTTGCGGAAGATACCAGGGTAGCTATTGAAATACTGAATTATGAAATCAATTCACTTCCATCTCCATCTATAATGATTGATACGTTGACTTTGCAGGAGGCAAAGGTAAGCAGCCATATTGAGAACATTGTCACGACAAACGATGATCTGTATAAAGGAATTGTATTTGATAATTATACTGCAGAAGCAAAAGAAGTTACGAATTACAAAACTGCATTGTTTATCGGTTTTGAAAGGTTGAAGGAAAAAGGTGTGTTGTCTATTGGCGATATTGAAGCCATAAATGAACCAGTGAATAAAAAGACAAAAGGCATAAGGGTCAACATGCCGGAGTTTGAGAACAGCCTTACCAGGATTGCAAACAAACGGGGCAATGAAATTGAAGTGCTCTATACCCCTCCTCATGGTAAGGAGCTGCTCCAAAAGCTGCTTATTGATATGCTTGAATATTTATATGATGATGAAACATACACAATTCATCCTTTAATAAAAATTGCACTGGCACATTACCAGTTTGAATGTATACACCCTTTCTATGACGGTAATGGAAGAACAGGCCGGATACTTAATGTGCTTATGTTATGCCAAAAGAGATATCTGGACTATCCTATTTTATTTGCCAGCTCATATATAATCAAGAACAAGAATGAGTATTATGAGTTATTACAGACATGCAGGCAGAAGGATAATTATACATCTATTATAGAATATATGCTGAATTCTTTCAAAGTAACGGCGGAAGACACACTGAACAAGGTAAACAGCATTAAAAAGCTTATAGAAAAATATTCAGACCAAGAATTCCTGGAGACATTAAAGGGACAAAAAAAAGTATTGAGTCAGGTCATGGAGCTGATTTTTAAGAAAGTATATGTAAGGATTGAAGATATTGTTGAGATGGGAATACATAGACAGACGGCATCGGCATATTTGAAGCAGCTTGTTGAAAAAGGCCTGCTTCAGGAAGAAAAGGTGCAGCGGGATAAAGTGTTTAAGAATATTGAACTGTTAAAATTGTTTGAAGGAGAACAAATATGATAAACCAAGCAGATATAAATGCAAAAGTAAATCTTGTTACCAAAATTGCCAACAAGCTTAGAGGCCCCTATACATCTGAGCAGTACGGCAGTGTTATTATACCTATGTCAATCTTAAGAAGGTTTGACTGTGTGCTTGAGGGACAGAACAGCAAAATAAAATTAATACTGGAAAAGTTTAAATCGTTGAATGTAGATGAAAAACTGATTGAACAGGCTGTACAGAAGGAATGCGGAATACCCTTCTACAACAAGAAGTGTGTCACCTTTGAAGACTTAATCAGCGATAGTGATAATATCAATGCAAATTTTATGGAATTCCTGACCTCCTATTCTCCAAGCATAGCGAATATAATTAAAGGTTTGAAGTTCAAAGAAGAAGTTGAATTCATGATAAAAAAGGGAATACTGTTTGAGGTTGTGAAGGCTTTTTCGGAAGTTGACTTTCATCCTGATACTACCGACCAATTATCTATGGGATACATCTTTGAGGAAATAATCAGAACTTACAAGTCCAATGCCGAAGCGGGTGATCACTATACTCCCAGGGAAGTAATTGAGCTTTGTGTTGAATTAATGGTAGCCGAGAATATTGATGAATTAAAAAAGGAAGGGAAGATAATAAGGGTATATGACGGCTGCTGCGGCACAGGGGGGATGCTCACAGTAACCAAGAGGAAACTTGGTGAATTGCTTGGCAGTGATGAAAGAGTCCGTCTTTTCGGACAGGACAACAATCCTGAAGCATATGCAATATGCTGTGCAGAGATGCTGATGCTGGGAGAGGATGTTAAAAATATATATGAGGGAAATACCCTGACTGAAGACCACTTAAAAGGTGAGAAGTTTGATATTCTGATTACCAATCCTCCCTTTGGAGTGGAGTGGAAAACAGAAAAAGCCATTGTAGAAAAAGAGCTAAACAGTCCAAATAACCGTTTTGTTGCAGGTACGCCAAGAGTCAGCGACGGTCAGCTGCTGTTCCTGCAAAACCTTCTGGCAAAAGCAGAGAAGAACGCCAGGATTGCTATAATATTGAATGGATCTCCGCTTTTTTCCGGCGATGCCGAAAGCGGAGAAAGTGAAATCCGCCGCTATGTGCTGGAGAACAATCTTCTTGAAGCAATTGTCGCTTTGCCGGATCAAATGTTTTATAACACAGGTATTTTTTCATATATCTGGATATTATCAAGAAACAAATCAGAGAAGCGGGATAAAAAGGTTCAGCTTATAAATGCCGTAGATTTTTGGGAGCCCCAGCAGCCGAAATCCCTCGGTAATAAGCGCAAATTTATATCCCCACATAACAGAAAAAAAATAGTGGAGCTTTACAGTAAATTTGAGGAGAATGAGTATTCAAGAAAATTTGACAATATCGATTTTGGATATCATAAGGTTACAATAGAAAGGCCCCTAAGGGATGAAACCGGTGCTCCGATTATAAAAAAAGGAAAAGTGCAGGCGGATGGAGCTTTGCGTGATACGGAAAATATACCCCTTAAGGAAGATATCAATGAATACTTCAATAGGGAGGTTAAGCCTTATGCTCCGGATGCCTGGATAGATCATGACAAAATAAAGGTTGGATATGAGATACCTTTTACCCGGTATTTCTATAAATATGTTCCACCCAGGAAGTCAGGGGATATATTATCTGAGATAATTGAGATTGAGGATGATATAAAAGGTACTATTGAGACTCTGCTGGGGAGGAGAGAGTAATGCATAATTCACAATGCATAATTTATAATGGGAAGATAAGTATTAATGAAGTAAAGACAAAGTATTTATTCAAAATAGTAAATGGGGCTACACCTTCGAGCAGTAATATTGAATATTGGGATGGAAATATTACTTGGATAACGCCTGCAGATATGAGTAAATGTATTAGTAATATCATCATAGATTCAGACAGAAAAATAACTGAAGAAGGATTGAATTCATGCGGCACATCATTAGTTCCTGCTGGTAGTATTATATTATCAACACGTGCACCTATTGGATCGGTTTGTATAGCTGGTGTTGAGCTATGTACTAATCAAGGATGCAAGGCATTGGTTGCAAAGGATAATGTTAATGAACGTTTTTATTTTTATTATTTATTGATATCTGCTGAACTGCTGAATTCTTTAGGCAGAGGTACTACATTTTTAGAATTATCCGGTAGCGACCTAGGGAATTTTTTGCTGCCCTTTCCGAAGAAAGCTAAGCAAGACGAAATAGCTAACTATCTCGATCAAAAGTGTGCGGAAATTGATAGAGTTGTTGCTGCAAAGCAGAAGCAGAATGAACTTTTAAAAGAATATAAACAGTCAATCATATATGAAGCGGTAACAAAAGGGCTTGACAAAAATGTAAAATATAAGGATAGTGGTGTTGAATGGATTGGGGAGATACCGGAGGATTGGGAAAAGTGGAAAATAAAATACGTTTGTGATGTTGATAAAAATAGATTATCAGAGGATACAGATCCGAATTATTTATTTAAGTATATAGATATCAGCAGTGTCACAGAAATGGGAGGTATTGGAGAGACTGTTGAAATGACTTTTGATACAAGCCCTTCAAGAGCAAGAATGATTGTGTCAAAAGGAGATACTATAATATCGACTGTGAGAACATATTTAAAGGCGATAGCTTTTATTGAAGAGAGCAATAAATATATTTGCTCAACCGGTTTCGCAGTATTAACATCAAAGAAGGGACTATTACCGAGGTTTTTATTTTATCAGGCCCAAAGCGAATATTTTATTCAGGAGGTTGTTAGCAGATCAGTTGGGGTAAGCTATCCGGCAATAACTTCAAGTGCATTAAGCAATATTAGTTTTTTTGTACCTTCGCTTCCTACTCAGCAGCGTATTGCCGATTACCTGGATCAAAAATGCTGCGAGATAGACCGAATAATAAAGAGCAATGATGATATGATTACAAAGCTTAAGGAATACAGACAAAGTGTTATATACGAAGCGGTGACAGGGAAAATTGAAATGTGATTGAAGGTGAAAAGCTTGGCAGGAGAGGTTTTAAGAGAAAACCCATTCAGAGATGAGATATATAATTATCTTTTAAGTATCGGATACAAAGAGAGCATAAAAGCGGACTATGACTACATGAATGCAATTGATAGGGCAAAGCTCTTTGAATTTCTGGAGAACTCCCAGAAGGAGCAGCTTGAAAGCTTTAAGGATACTTACAAAGATAGCTGGATGGAACGGTTTATTAAGCTATTGAATGATAAAATCAATAACGAAGGCCTGCTTGCAGCTTTGAAGGGCAAGCTGGAGGACTATCAAAGCAGCACCGGATTTTCTCTTGCATTTTTTGGTTCAAATATTGAAAGTATGACATATAACAAGGAGCTTTACGAAAAAAATATTTTCTCTGCCTGCCGGGAATTTGCCTATGAAGACAAGCAGGATAGCTTTCGAGTTGATATTGCAATCTTTTTAAATGGTATACCCATAATAATGATTGAACTGAAGAAGCAGACTACAGGACAGAAGGCGGGCTTTGAAGGAACAAGTCAGTTCAGAAACACGAGAAATCCCGACGAGCTTATTTTCGGTTTTAACAAGAGAACCTTGGTGTATTTTGCTGTTGATGAATTTGAAGCCTTTGCTGCTACCCGCCTTAATAGAAAGAACACTGTGTTTGTTCCCTTCAACAGGGGATCCTCTGATGAAGGGGCAGGAAACCCAATTGTAGAAGGCAAGCACTGTACTAACTATGTATGGGAAGAAATTCTTCGGAAAAATATGCTTTTAAAGATTATTCGTGAGTTCATGTTCATTGATGAAGACGGAGAAATGATATTTCCCAGATATCATCAGCTGGATGCAGTGCTGAAGCTTGAAGCGGATGTGAAGCAAAACGGTATAGGCGGAAGATACCTTATCTGGCATAGTGCTGGAAGCGGCAAAACAAAGACTATTGCATGGCTTTCCAAAAGGCTGATTAATATACAGGATATACATACCGTAATTGTAATCAGCGACCGTACCGTTATTGACAGCCAATTAGGCATCGAAATACAGACACTTGACGGAAAGAAGGGTGTAGCAAAGTGGATAGACACTACATCGGCAGAGCTTCTCAAGATGCTTAGGTCGGGAGGCTATATCGTTATTACCACACTTCAGAAATTCGGAAATATTCTTGATGAGCTGAAAAACATCCCCAACAGGAATTATGCAATTATAATTGATGAGGCGCACTCGTCAACAGGCGGAAAATCATTGTCGAAGACGGCGGAGACCCTGGATGGAAAATCCCTGAAGGATTCGATACTTATAGACGAAACATACGAGGAACTGGAGGATAATCAGAATCGTATTCTGAAGCAAGGGAGCAAAATCAAGTCAACAAAAAACATAAGCTATTTTGCTTTTACTGCTACTCCAAAGACCGAAACAGTAGAGCTGTTTGGTACACGCACTGCCATCGGGAAAAAATACTTCCACAAATACTCTATGAAACAGGCTATTCAGGAAGGATTTATATTGAACCCCATAGTATGTTATACAATTTATAATGAGAAATTTGAACTGGCAAAAAAGAAGGATGATCCTACCGAATACGAAACCGCTAAAGCTTCCGCCGCCATTTTGAATCATATTACCAGTTCAGCCGAGGTTATTGATTCCAAAACGGAAATAATTATGGAGGATTTTTTGATTAAACGTATAAACTGGCTTGACGGAAAGGCAAAGGCTATGATTATTACCCCCTCCCGCAAGCATGCGGTTTGTTACAAGCTGGCGGTTGATAAGTACTTGATAAAAAAGGGGTATAATATAAAGACAATAGCAGCATTTACGGGAACAATAGAACTTAACGGAATCAAGTATACCGAAGAAAATATGAATCCGGGTTTTAAGGAAAAGGACATAAAGGAAATAATAAAAAACAACGATGATGTGAGAGTCATAATCGTTGCAGACAAATTGCAGACAGGCTTTGACGAGAAAAAACTATGTATCCTATATGTTGATAAAAAGCTCAATAGTGCTGTAAAAGCAGTTCAGACTCTGTCCAGAATCAACAGAATCTGTAAAGGTAAAAAGACCTTTATACTTGATTTTGTGAATAAGACGGAAGAAATAAAAGCATATTTCGAACAGTACTACGGGGGGGAGCTGTTCTTGCCCTCTGAAAATGAAACAGATCCTAATATACTTTTTACAAAGCGGGACAGAATTCTGAATTATTTTGTATTTACAATTGAACAGGCAGAATACGCGTATAGTCTAATAAATGACAATGCAAGACACTCAGGTGAATTGACATCAATATTTGCAAAAGCTAAAGAAAAATATAATGAGATGGATAAAGACAGAAAAAAATTATTTCTTGCCGAAATTTCAAAATTTGTAAAGTTGTTTTATTATGTTTCAATTGTATATAACATTTGGAACAGTGATATGAAACGATTTGCAGTGTTCCTTGATGCTCTTTACAATGTGCTTTACGAAAAGTCCGACGATACAAGAATCAATCCGGGGGAATTGGTTGAGCTTGTTGAATACTCAGTTAAAAAGGCTTCGGAGGAAGAAGATCTGCTTGTAAATGTTGCAGATTATTCGCTGGAAAGGGTGCCGACGGAATCTTATGTTAAAGAGGAAAGCTATTCTTTAATTGATGAGATAATATATAGAATAAATGCTCGTTACGGCAAATATGAAAATGCTCATCAGGAATTGGTTGAGATTGTGAATACTTTAAGCAGTGACAATGAAATGATAATAAATGTAAGAGACAGTTCACCCAGTGCTTATGAGGCAGAAGCAATGGATAAAATCGGACAGATATTTGTAAATGGGATTTTGTCTGCGGCAGAAGAACGCTCACAGTTTTATGCACAAATCAGCAGTGATAAAGATGTCATAAGATCTCTTGCAAAGGCAGTTATAAGAAGGATTCAGGATGAACTTAAAGCAGGATAGGGGATAACAAGACCGTACTGGCATTTGTTGCACAGTACGGTACTTGCTTTTGAGTCTTTATGAAATACCTTTCATTATAAGACGAATATCTTTTCCCACAAACTTGCACGCTTCAAAGTTACCAATAATTCTTGAAACTATTCTCTCGGAGTATGTGCTTTGAAAATCTACGCCGCTTAAGTTTGTGGATATAATCATTTTCTTCATATTGACTATTCTTTTATTTAGTATATTGTATATAGCCTGATTGGAAAACTGAGTGGAAAGCTCAGTTCCCAAATCATCCATTATTAAAAGGTCACAATTGTATATTTCATTTAAATAATGCGCATAGTTTTCTTCTTTATCAAAATCAAACTTATATTTTCGCATCGTATCAATCAAATCCGGAACAGTCATATAAATAACACTTCTACCTTTATCCAACAGATCCTTGGCTATCGAGTTGCATAGAAATGTCTTTCCTAATCCGGGACTGCCGATAAAAAACAGATTTTTATTATGTTCATCAAATTGCTCAACAAAGTCGATGCATTTTTTATATATCTCCTGCATGTTTTTCAAAGGGGATATGCCATTTTCGTCAGGATCATCGGAATAATAATCCCAACGGAATTGCTCAAAATTCTCTTTTTCGAGTATAAAACTTAAATTGGAATACTCATAGTTCAAGTATATTTCCCTCTGTTTATAACATTTGCATTTTTGGTAATTGACAAAACCTGTATCCTTGCACAACTTACATTTATATATGGAATCAAGATAATCAATTGGATACTTATTAGCTGATAGTATTTCTGCTTTTTCTACTTTCAAATCAAGCTGCTTATTCTTCAGTTTATCTATTAAAACTTCAGCAGTATTAGATTTGCTAAGTATAGCTCTAGTTATGTCAATACTTAGCTTCACCATTTCATCTTCTATTTCTTTAAGCCTAGGTAATTTATCATATAGAGTTTTCTTACGTGCTTCTATCTCTTCCATGTTTTCTTTTCGAATTAGTTCATATTGTTTTTGAATTATTTGATTGTTATTCACTTAACTCACCCCTGCTTTTCTTAAGCCATGCTTCTTCAAGTGCTTTTGCGTCATATGTACGGTTGGCAAAATTGTTGAAAGTCCTCTTTTCGGGCTTTGAATTCCTGCCGGCCTTTGAAGGGTTCTTAACCAGGTAAGCCTCCACCTCGGGCATGGTGGAAAGGCCCTTCCCGTGCCATTCGGTCAATATCCTGTCAATATAACTGAAGGATGGCTTCAGGGTGCTTGCAGTCAGCTCGCAGGCTTTAAGCACTATATCCTCGCTGTATTCAAAGGTATAGAACCACTTCTGCAGCATTTCCTCTTCGGCCGAGGTCGGCTGCCTGCCAATTCTTAAAAAGCTGAGCACTTTGTTGTACTTCTGCCATTTTTCCTTATAACGCGAATTATATTGCTTTGCTTTGTCCACAGAGTCTATTCCGGCGTCAAACCAATTTTTTGCCACCTGCTTGAGGTATGGCATCTCTTTCCTATCCCTTGATACGCATTCCTCCACCAGCATTTTAATTACATCGGGAGGAAAGTTATAGTCATCCATCCAATCGAGGAATACAAAAAGCTCATTTGGTGACAGCTCTCTTCCGAACAGTTTACGGAAGGAATCAAACATAGCCCTTACATCCTGATTGCCCCGGGCATTTATTATGCGCTCAGGACTATATTTACCTGCACTCGGCTTTTCTTCCTTTATATTCAGCATGACTTCCTTGATACTGAGATATTCAACCGTAAAGCCGCTTTCAGCATCATCCGGGGAGTAGGGATACAGCTTGATTATATCTTGCTCCGACCAGTACCTCCAAGCAGCATGCACCTCATCCCGGGTGATACCGAGGGTCTTTGCTACGGTATCGGTGGAAAGCATATTGTTTACATAACTTTGAGAATACTTGAGCCCCAACAGGTATACCTTGACATAATCTGCCGGTGCAAAGGGCATGTAATGGCTTATGAAAAGGTTCTCAACAATGGTTTGCCCAAGATCCTCGTTATTTGATTTTATTCTGAACAAGTTCATAAATAATGCACTCCTTGGAACTATTTAAGCGTATATCATAATTATACCACATATGACATATTTATATGTCGTTTATAGTACTGCTTGTACAAAAAAAGTGAATAAAAAGGGCAGCTTTGAATACTAATAATTACAAGCGCTTACACAGTAGATGGTAAAGAATGGACGTAAACATAAAAATTTGAATATTCTCTGTTTTTATTGTAGAATAGTTCTATGCAGACTATATGTCTTGTGCCAGATACATATAGCTGACAAAACCGTAATTACTGCTGAAGGAGGCGAATAGATGGAGGGAAGTAAGTTAAAGGAAGCAGCAGCACGGTACTGGAACAAGATTTCTGGCGGAATTGAAAATATTAAAAAGCATATTAAAAATATAATTAAAAAGATAGCAAATAACGGAGCTAATTCATTAAATAAACATACATATTCCAGAAAAATTGTGAACAAAAGAAGGTTTGCCATAGCCTGCGGATTGATTGCACTCCTGGTATTTGCCTCGATTTTTGTCTATGCTTCAGGGAAAGCGTACACCGTGAAGGTGAATGGAGTTGAAATCTGTAAAGTTAAAAACCCAAAGACGGTCGAAAGCGCATTAAATATTTTGAAGCAGAAATACCAGGAAAAGGCTGATTCCGAAATAAGCTTCACCAGCGAAGTTACATATGAAAAAACAAGAGCATCAAGCAAGGAAATACTTAAGGACGATGCATTGGTTGAAGTATTGGGCAAGAATGTTGAATTCAAGGTTCAGGGGTGCAGCTTATATGCAGACGGTAATATTATTGCAATTCTGAAGACAAAGGAAAAGGCCGAGGAGCTTTTGAAGGAGATTCAGGACAGGAGCCTGGCGGGAGCAGACAGGTCAAAGCTCAAGGAAATTGGTTTTGCGGAAAAGGTAGAGCTTAGGGATGAGTTTATAGATGCTTCGGAAATAGCTGATAAAGACGAGATAATAGATTTTATTATAAAGGGGACCAACGAAATCAGGATCCATGAGGTAAAGTCCGGCGAAAGCTTCTGGTCCATATCACGAAAGTACAATATGTCTCTTCTGGATTTGGAAAAGGCCAATCCGGGAGTTAATCCCGAAAGGATTCAGATCGGCCAGAAGATAAACCTGATTGTTCCCAAGCCGCTTATCAGCGTAAAGACGGTGGAAACCATCACATTTATTGAGAAGGCGGAATTTGATCAGAAGGTGGAATTCAGCAGCTCATTATATAAGGATGAGACTAGTATAAGGGTCAAAGGCATATATGGTGAAAAAGAAGTTGTTGCCGATGTTACAAAGGTTAACGGCATTGAGACCGGAAGGACGATTCTCAGTGAGAAAATGCTCAAAGAGCCCAAAACACAGATAATCGTTAAAGGGACCAAAGAGCCGCCGCCCAAGAAGGGAACAGGAACGTTCTCATATCCGGCCAGGGGAAGCATAACATCAAGATATGGAATGCGATGGGGCAGAAGGCATACAGGTATAGATATCGGAGCACCTTATGGTTCTGATGTAAAAGCTTCGGATGGAGGAGAAGTGACCTTTGTCGGTTATCAAGGCGGATACGGCAAGCTTATAATAATAGATCACGGTGCCAATTTTGTATCATACTACGGACATCTCAGCAAGTACAGTGTAAAGGTCGGACAGAAGGTTTACAAGGGCCAGAAGATAGGCGAGGTTGGCAGCTCGGGAAACAGCACGGGGCCTCATGTACATTTTGAGATACGCAAGAACGGCGTCATACAGAATCCGGCAAACTATTTAAAGTAATATGAAGTATATATAAAAAGATTGAGGGATTAAAATTAAAATTTGAATTCCCCAATCTTTTTTATTTCAATAATACCGGCTCCCTGAGCGGTCTTAAGCTCATTCAGTGAGATGCAGAATCTCTTAAGCAGGCTTTTAATATCTGAAGGCGGCAGGTTAGGCTTTTTCTGATACAGAAGCACTGCGGCAGCGGCAGTCATGCTTGCCGCAGCAGAGGTCCCGCTTAGTTGAGTGTATTGCTGCCCTGAAAGCTTTGACTGGTATGACGATTTACTTCCCGGTATGTAATCGGTATCGGCATTAAGGGTTGCTATCTTATATCCGGGCATAACTGCATCAGGTTTGTCAAACTTGCCATCCACAGGACCGCGGCCGCTGAAGGGTGCAACTCTTGAAGAAGATCCGGAAACAGTACATGCTCCTGTTGTGAAGGCGGAACCGCAAATTCCGGGAGAAGTTATACTGGCCTCATGAGGGCCCAGGTTTCCGGCACAGGTGCAGATAAATAGGCCGTTGTTCCAAAGGGCCTCCGATGCCAGGCTCAGGATATCGAAATGCCTGCTTGTGCAGCAGCAGCCAAAGGGAAGCACAAGGACCTTGATGTTGTATTTTTCCTTTATACTGTATATCCACTGCATTGCAGCCAATATATCCGAGAAGCATCCATAGCCCAAGCTGTTGAAGGCCTTTGCACATACAATATTGCAGTCATAAGCTGCTGCCTTGAACTTTCCGTCAATAGAGGCTCCAAAGGCCGCTCCTATACAGGCGGTGCCATGGCCGTTATCATCATAAGGCTCATTGATTTCATTAATATAATCCTTAAAGGCTGTGATTCTGTTCCGGGGTCTTGTCAGGTCCGGGTGGGGATACACGCCGGAATCAATAAAGGCGGCAGTTATGCCTTTTCCGCTCAAATGAACAGAGGCTGCTTCGGGGCTTTCAAGGGCCTTATCCCCGCTTTCAGTGCCGCCCATAAGTTTTGCAGTACCGTCAAAATATATTTTTGCAATTTCGACAAAACTACTGACAGAATCAAAATTACCGATACTTATTTTACCGGTGACTGCATTTAGAAAGGGAATATGGTATTTTATCCTGAGACCCTTCCGCTTCAGTGCCGATTCGGTTTTCGGATCAAGAGGCCTTTTGAAAGTTATAATAACAGGTATAGTTTTAACCTTTTTGATGGAAATATATCTTTTTACTGCCGGATCAACCTTTTTAAAACTTTTTAAACATAAGGAAATTGAAATCATGGTTATCCCCCGGTATTATTGATTTATCAATAGCAAAAGCCTAATTTCATAATATGCTGTTGAAAAAAATTGGTGAATGGTATATAAATATTTATAGTAAAGGAGTGTTGCTCATGGCTTTAATAGATTTTAAATGCATCAAGTGCGGTGAAAAATTTGAAGAGATTGTAAAGCTATCGGACAGAGAGAACATAAAGTGTCCAAAATGCGGAAGCGAGGATATAAAACAGGTTTTTGAAGGAAAATGCTGCAGTGTGGGATCATCAAAAGGGGTTGGAGGCTGCAGCAGCGGAAGCTGCGGAGGCTGCAGCGGCTGCCATTAGAGTATCAGGGTATCAAAAAATACCAATGAAGTTAACATAAAATTTTGATATAATATATTTGATTCACTGATTTTCAGGAGTTATTGCTCTTGTTAGAAGGGATTAAGTATATGAAAAAAAGAATATCAAAACCGGCAATAGTACTAATATTAGCAGCAGTACTATTTTTTTTCACCGGCGATAAAGGCTTTATGGCTGTAAAAATGCAGGGATATGAAGCCCTCAAAGTATTTGCTCATATAAAAAGCAGTGAATTCACCCCTGAGTTCAATATATATGAGACGGAGCATTTCATCATTAAGTATACCGATAAAGATGAGGATACAGTAAGAGACATAGCGGGAATTTTTGAAAAGAGCTATAAAGTAGAAGGAATACACTACGGTTTTTATTCAAAGGATAAAACCATAGTGTTTGTGTACAATGATCAGGAAAGCATGTGGGATTATCAGCAGTCTGTCAAAGGACAAGCAGTTATGGGGCTTTACAATCTGGGTATTATTCACGTGCTGTCACCCAAAGCATATCTGGACAGCATGCAAATATATGCCAAGGATTATGAAGCGGACGGGCCGATACTTCATGAGTACGTACACAGGGTGATTGACTATAGAAGCGGAGGGAACGTAGAGCTGTGGCTTACGGAAGGACTTGCCCTTTATGAGGAGTATGATGTGGATGGGACAGAGTGGGCAAAGGGGTTTAGCTATGAAAGGCACTACACTGCCCATGAGCTTAGGGATGACTTTATGGAACTGGATGAAACACAGTCCTACAGGCAGTCCTTCGATATTGTATGGAGTCTTATTGAGCAGAGGGGAAGGAATAGCATAAACCTCATGCTGGACGAACTTAAATATGGAAGCACCCTGGATGAGGCTTTTATTAGAATATACGGAGAAGATCTGAATGAATATATTGATTCAGGTGCCTGGAAGAGGTAGAAAAAAAAGAGCGGTCGAAAAGACCGCCTTCTTTATATCCGGGGGGATATAAAACATATTGTTGAGATGTTTACATTTTATATTACTCTTTCCAAAATTAGTATAAGGTACAGGCCTTATTTTAATAGGACAATGGTCCTTAATTGATGTTAGTACTAACGTCCTTTTGTACTGTATCCGCCGGAAAAACCTGACTTGTTGCGTAATAGGAGCATAAGTAGTAAAATATGTGTAAGAAGAATGCGACTTTGTCGCATTCTTCGGACACGAGATATTCAGGGTATTCCTTATGGGTATTATGGAACGGGTATCACGGAACACACGGATTTAACACGGAGGACACGGCTGATTTTATTTTTCCCGCAGTGAATTCTGTGGATTTCGGTGTTTTCAGTGTTATGCGTTACCTGTGTCACATTTTTCTATATATTAATGGGGTGGTGTATTTTGATGGAAAACAGAAGAATTCTTGTGGTAGATGATGAAAGGCCAATTTCAGATATCATAAAATTCAACCTGGAGAAGGAAGGGTACAAGGTATTTGTGGCCGAAGACGGACAACAGGCTGTGAACATGACCTACGAGCATAAACCGGATCTTATTATACTTGATATTATGCTTCCTATAATGGATGGCTTTACTGTGTGCAAGAAGCTGAGGGAGAATGTCAGCACTCCGATAATAATGCTTACGGCAAAGGAAGAGGAAGTGGACAAGGTTCTGGGCCTGGAGCTGGGTGCGGATGACTATATGACAAAGCCCTTCAGCGTGCGGGAGCTTATGGCCAGAGTCAAGGCCAACATAAGAAGGGCCAATTTCCTTAATTCCGGTTTGGAAGGCAGCGGGCAGGTTGTAAAATCAGGCAATCTGATAATTGATTTGAACAAATACGAGGTCCGCAAGGATGATACCGTACTGGAGCTTACTCTAAGAGAATTTGAGCTTTTGAGATATCTGGCACTTCATGCCGAACAGGTCTTTTCAAGGGAAACGCTTCTGGAAGAGGTCTGGGGTTATGAATACTACGGGGATGTAAGGACTGTTGATGTTACGGTAAGAAGACTGAGAGAGAAGATTGAGGATGACCCGAGCAATGCCGTGTATGTGCAGACAAAGAGGGGCGTAGGATATTACTTCAGGAGGATTTAATAGATGTTTAAAAGCATCCAATGGAAGCTTGTAATTATATCCTTCCTGTTGGTATGGCTTGCAATGTCCATAGTAGGCGTATTCATCACCGAAGCTATAAAAAAGGAACAGATTGACAGCATGACAGATACTATTATCACAAGGGGCTATTATCTGGCTGACAATCTGAAGGACAAAATAGGGGGAGCGTCTAATATTCAGGAGATTGTGTCAAATTGGTTTGTAGGCCAGGGTAAGCAGGTAAGGGCTGTTTTTGTGTATGAAAACGGGGGCTTTACAGCCAGCCAGACCAATTATGAAGGAGCTGTGGATGATCTTGACCTCCTGGGGCTCTGGATAGTGGAGGAAGCTATAGACCAAGCACAGGAAATCACATGGCCCGTTGATAACTCAAAATATCTCATGAGTATTGCCGTGCCTATTATTTCCTCTAATAATGATGTAGCCGGGGCAATATATATCAGTGCAGATTTATTCGGTATTGAAGAAAACATAATGAGCATCAATAAAATACTTACCAGTGCGACTATTTTGGCACTATGCATAACTGCGCTTCTGGGCAATCTGCTGTCAAGGACTTTTACAGGTCCCATCAAAGAAGTAACTTCAAAGGCTGAGAGACTGGCAAAGGGGGATTTTGGGCAGACAATAGCCGTAAAATCCAGAGATGAGGTAGGCCAGCTGACCGAAATGTTCAACTATCTTACGGTGAGGCTGAAGAGCACATTGGATGAGATGTCCAGGGAAAAGAACAAGGTTGAAGCAATTCTTACAAACATGACCGACGGAATAATAGCTGTAAATGCCGAAGGGGTAGTAATACACGCAAATCCTGCCGCTTATAAGATTTTCAATATCCGGGAGGAAGACCTTTATAACAGGAATTTCGACGATGCCGCAGAGAAGCTGGATCTTGGGATAACCTTCAACGATATTCTTAATGATAGTGATAATAATTACAATATTTTAAGCATAAACAACCTCATAATAAAAATCAGTGTAGTGCAGATAATAAATGAACATAATAAGGCTGAAGGCGCCATGCTGGTGCTTCAGGATGTAACCGAACAGGAAAAGCTGGATAAAATGCGCAAGGAATTTGTGGCCAATGTTTCTCACGAGCTGCGAACACCGCTTACTACAATCAGGAGCTATACCGAAACCCTACTTGACGGAGCATTGGATAACAAGGAATATACCTTGAATTTTCTAAAGGTTATAAACAGTGAGTCAGAAAGGATGACCAGGCTGGTAAAGGATTTGCTGCAGCTTTCCAAGCTTGATTATGACAAGATGGAATGGAACATGAAAAGTCTTAGTATACTGAATATATTAAGAGATTGTGTCGTAAAGATGGAGATGGCCGCCAAGCAAAAAAATCAGTCCTTAAGCTTTGAAGCTATTGGAGAGCTGTGTGAAATAAACGGGGATAAGGATAGAATAGAGCAGGTAATAATAAATATAATCAGCAACGCAATAAAATATACTCCGGAAAACGGCAGCATCAAAGTGACGGCAAAAAGACTGAAGGATAGCGTAGAGATAAGGATAGCCGACAGCGGGATAGGGATACCAAAGGACGATCTGCCAAGGCTGTTTGAAAGGTTCTACAGGGTTGATAAAGCGCGGTCAAGATCCATGGGGGGTACGGGGCTGGGCCTTTCAATTGCCAAGAACATTGTGGAAGCCCATAAAGGCTCAATAAGAATAGAAAGCGAATATGGAAAAGGCAGTGAGGTTATAATTAATTTCCCTTGTGAGGAAAGTTTATTGTAAAATAAGTTTAATTAGTCTGTAATAATGCTGTAATAAAATTCTTATATAATAATACTAAGGATTAGTATGTATTAATATGGTAATTAGTTAGGTTAATATGTCCGCGGGAGGAATTCTCATGTTCAGGAAGGTGCTGATTACAGCAATCATTGTTACAGCGGTATTTGCAGCAGGCTCGGCAGTGTATGCCCAATCAGGGACAGACTATGCAGAAGAAACTGCCCCGGTATTTAAGCTGCTTTCAGATTATGAATCAAAAACATTTGACAGGGATTACATGATTACCGGCAGTGCAAGTGAAGGTACTGTAGTTACTATAGAACTGTATTGGTTTAAGAGCGAAAAGAGCATTATAGTCAATAAGAAACAGTCCGCGTCCTCGGAAAGTGAAGGAGATTGGATTTTTCAGGATTCAAAAGAGTACACAGTCGGATCCTCAGGGATTTTCGCAGAACCTGTGGCCCTTAATCTCGGGAAAAATAAAATTGTGCTTTTGATTAGTAATGCAGACGGGGAAACTGAAGAAATAACATTGGAATTGGTGCGCAGTCTTGAGAAGGATGCAAAAGAGGAAGTCAATGGTCCTTCCTTGAATAAGTTCGTTGAGGATTTATCAAGTAAAGTGAACTCGACTGAATAAGCTCATATGGGTGATTATATTGAACCGCGAACGGATTAAATCAGTATCTCTTTTATTTCTTGTAATATTAAGTTTTGTATTGACTACCCGAATATGGTTTTATACTTCCATTGAGGGTGTTTTTATTATGTCCGGAAACAAATCAATAAAGCCGGATTATAATGCGGAATATGACAAATCGGATCTTCTCAGGCCTCATAAGCTTATAGTCAGCTTTGGAGAAAGAAGTACGCTTCTATATGACAATGAAGAATACAGTGAAGCATACGGCAGGATATTCAAAGAAGCCAAGAGGGTAATGCGTACTGCAATATTGGTGAACAGCAAGGAAGTTGTGAAAAAAATTCCCATGGAGGAACTGTACAAAATCAGAAATGCAAGGGGAATAACCTTCATCTATAATTTGCCTCTTGAGATGGAAGCAGTATATAAGCTTATGAATATAAACAGCTATCCGGATACAGGCATCAGGAGCATTGATGAGATAATCGTTGCTCAGAGCCTGGACAGGGCATATCTGTGTGATTCCGTCCAGGGAATTCTTTATGAGTTCAGGACAGAAGGAATACAGAATAATTTGGATTATCTGATTTCGAATCTGGAAAAGCAGCCTACGGTGTTAAGCCTTTATCTTGACAGTATTCAACCGGAGATGTATGGCAAAAACTCTGCAGTGCCGGCGAGAATCGGCGCAAATGGGTTTCCGGTTTTGTCGGGACAAAAGGAGGTGGAAGGGTCGGATGAGATACCTGAAAGCATAGCGGGCTTGTTCGATGATGAAATAACTTCCCTCAGCATAATTAAGAATATGGACGGTACTATTGTGTACACCAACAGAGAGGGCCAGGTGGTTAAACTGTATACTGACGGCATGCTGGAATATGTGAATTTTAATCTGCAGCCGGAGGACAAAACCACGGTCGGTTTGGGCGGTGCCATTGATATAAGCACTGAATTTGTAAGCAGGCATTTTGGCTTTCCCGAGGATTGCTATATATCTGATATAATTAGGATAAACAGTATGGGGGATGACAAGTATATAATCAGATACAGATATGCCTATGAGGGATTGCCTGTACTGTCAGCCTCCGATATAAGCAGCGGCTCTATTGAAGTTGAGATCGTAGGGGATGAAGTCAGAAGATATAAAAGGATCAGACGGACATTGAACCATAACTTTGAGTATAAGCAGGCCATGAATTCCATAAATGTGCTTGATATACTGCTTGACAAAAAAGTAGAGGCCTTAAGCGGTGAAAGAATAAAGAAAGTCAACGATATGTACCTGGCCTATTATGAAAGATTCGGTCAAAACAGCATAACATATGTGCCTGTTTGGGTTGCCGAAGTTACGGTAGAAAGGATTGACAAGGGTACGGTACTGAACCAGAAATATATAATAAATGCAGAGACAGGGATCATACTGGATAAATAGGATCCGATATACCTTAATACGGAACTGTCAGTGCAGGACATACAGGAGAGGGTTTTTATGGATTGGGCAAAAGCAAAGACAATTCTTATAGTTGTTTTTACAGCGATCAATATCTTTCTTGGATATATGGTTTTTGCAGCCGGCACAGGTGGTTTTGGATATGTTGACAGTGAGAAGGCAAAGCAAATAACTGACTATCTTGCAGAAAAGGATGTAACTGTAACAGGCAGAATTCCGGGGAAAAAAGCCGATATGCCGTCTATTATAGTTAAATATAAGCTTTTCAGCAAAGAAGATGTAAAAGGAAGCTTTTTCTCCACAGGGGATGTGCCGGAAGAATCAGCCTCAGAAAACACAGTGGGGTTAAAAGGAAAGAATATTGAAATAACAATTAGAAACAACCGGGAGTTTTACTATTCAGACAACGGCATAAAGCCGGCCGGGGCGACAGATGAGAAAGCTTGCAGAAAGAATATTAGGGAATTTTTGAGCAGGCTTAATATAACTGATAATCTTGATACCGGAATATCGGAGGATATTGAAGGCTATAAGAGGTTTCTTTTTTCGCAGTCATTCAAAGGAGCGGAGATTTACAACAGTATTATGGAGTTTTATGTAAATGATTCCGGAGTGCATAGGGCAAGGATAGTATGGTTTGATACAATAAGGCAGGCAGGGAAGAAGACAGAAGTGATTTCTCCGTTGATAGCGCTGCTGTATGTGCCGGAACATAATAAGAAAAGTGAGCTGCCCGGCAGGGAAGTGGTGGAAATCCGTCAGGGATATTATTTTGGAACCGGTGCAGGAGAACAGGTTGATGTTTCTGAAGTAGTGGAAGGAACGGCTTTCCCTGTATGGAAGATTGAGACTGATAGGGATATTATCTATATAAATGCATATAATGAAAAAGTGGAAGGAATTGAGAAAAGGCAATAAAATTGCCTTTTTCTAATATATTTAATAAAATATAAATCAATGATATAATGAAAATGGCATATTTTCATCCATTACATACAAAGGAGCATATACTTTTGGAAGAAAAACTTATAATTAAAGGGAATAAAAAACTACAGGGGGAAGTGTGTATCAGCGGTGCAAAAAACTCTGCGGTAGGGATAATACCTGCAGCGCTGCTGTCCGATTCCGGGTGTATTATTAAAAATTTACCGGATATAGAGGATGTGAGATATCTTAAGAAGCTTTTGCAGCAAGTCGGCGCAAAGGTGAATGATGGAAATACCGGGGAACTGGAAGTCATCAGCAAGGGCATGAAAAACTACAGGGTGAATTTTGAAATAGCAAAGAAAATGAGGGCTTCCTATTACTTTTTGGGAGCGTTTCTGGGCAAGTTCAAGAAAGCCGAAGTACCTTTTCCCGGAGGCTGTGATATAGGAATAAGGCCTATTGATCAACACATAAAAGGCCTTGAAGCCCTGGGGGCGAAAATCAAGGTTGAGCATGGTATTATTAAGGCAAAAGCATCGGAATTGGTTGGCGCACCTATATACCTGGACGTGGTGAGCGTAGGTGCTACCATAAACATAATGCTGGCTGCATGCAAGGCAAAAGGAGTAACCACAATAGAAAATGCGGCAAAGGAGCCATACATAGTGGATATTGCCAACCTATTGAATGCAATGGGCGCCAATATAAAGGGAGCAGGGACCGATGTCATAAAGATAAAGGGAGTAGAGCATCTTGGAAGCTGTGAGCATATGATAATACCCGATATGATGGAAGCGGGTACTTACATGATTGCAGCAGCCGCTACCCAGGGGGATTTGCTTGTAAAGAATGTCATCCCGACACATCTTGAATCGGTATCTGCAAAGCTAAGGGAAATGGGCATTGAAGTAGACGAGAACGGAGACTCCATAAGGGTCACGACTGTGGCAAGGCCAAAGGCAGTTAATATTAAGACAATACCGTATCCCGGCTTTCCTACCGATCTGCAGCAGCCCATGAGCGTGCTGCTTTCCATATCCGAGGGCACAGGAATCATCACCGAGAGCATATGGGAAGGCAGGTTCAAGCATGTGGATGAGCTGAAGCGGATGGGTGCCAACATCAAGGTAGAAGGACGCGTTGCAATTATTGAAGGTATAAACAAGCTTTCGGGATCTCCGGTACATGCCACGGATCTGAGAGCGGGAGCGGCAATGGTAATAGCAGGATTGACTGCTGAAGGGGAGACGGAAATAGATAATCTGAAGCATATTGACAGGGGCTACGAAAACATGGTGGAGAAATTAAGAAATGCAGGAGCTGACATTACAAGGGTGCAATGCTAACAGTTGTAATCGGCAATGGAGGAAGAGATGGGGATAAGACTTTGCTCCCTTTCAAGCGGGAGCAGCGGGAATTGTATTTTTGTGGGGAATGACCGCAGCGGATTGCTGGTGGACTGCGGCATAAGCGGCAAGGAAACACTGAAAAACTTACATAGCATAGGTGTTTGTTCAAGTACAATAAAAGCGGTCGTAGTTACTCATGAGCATTCAGATCATATCAAGAGTGTCGGTATCATATCAAGGAAGCTTGGAATACCGATATATGCCAATATTAATACCTGGAACAGCATGAGAGCTTTGATAGGAACGGTCAAGCCGGAAAACATAAGATCTTTCAAGACAGGAGAAGAACTGGAGATTGCAGGAATAGGAATCAAGTCATTCAATATTCCCCATGATGCGGCTGATCCTGTAGGCTTCAGCTTCTATGAAGGGAATAATAAGGTTAGTATAGCTACAGACCTTGGATATTTCAGCGATACAGTAAGGGAGAATATCAGAGGCTCTGACATGATTTTGCTGGAATCCAACCATGACATTGAGATGCTTATGACGGGAAGATATCCATTTTTTTTAAAGAGAAGGATAATGAGCGAGCGGGGGCACCTTTCCAACGAAGCGGCGGGAAATGCCGTAAATGAGCTTCTGCAGACGGGAGTGCGTGAAGTGCTTCTTGGACACCTGAGCCAAGAAAACAACTTCCCTGAGCTTGCCTATGAAACAGTAAAGGGGATATTGAAACAAAACAATATAAATGTTGATGCGGATATTAAGCTGGATCTTGCTCCAAGGAACGGGATAAGCAGGTTTTATAATATTGATTGAAATTTTATGCCCATCAGATGGATATATTAATATCAGAGTATTTACCCGGATAAAATAAATTTGGCTGTGGAGGATGAAATTATGGATAATTTCGATGAAAATTCATATCCGGAAATTCAGGGCAATAAAACTGCAGAAGAGAATAATACTTCAGCTCCGACTGCTTATAGGAATGAGCCCATAAGATATAAAAGGCCCTCGGGATTTTTATTTCTGACCACTGCGCTGGTAGGCGCCGTAATAGGAGGACTCATTGTTGCTGCAATAGTGCCGTCATATTTGTATGACAGAATGCTGTCTGTGCAGCAGGGGGGCATTGCACCTTCAGGACAGCAGTTGGTGATACAGCCATCCAACGAGATGAATGTAGCTGCGGCAGTGGCACAGAAAGTAACCCCCGCAGTAGTCAGGATAAGTACGGTGACAGTGGAGAGGGACTTGTTTTTCGGCAAGAGGTCTTATGAAGGAGTAGGGTCGGGTGTAATAATTGACCCAAAGGGATACATACTTACTAACGCCCATGTGGTGGGTGAGCATCCTGAGGAACTGACAGTGTTTTTTAAGGACGGAAAAGAACTGGACGGAACGGTGCTATGGCAGGACAGCCTCCTGGATCTGGCAGTGGTAAAGGTTGAGGCAACCGGTTTACCTTCAGCAGAGCTTGGGGACTCTGACAGCCTTATTGTAGGGGAAATCAGCATAGCAATAGGAAATCCTCTGGGTATGCGTTTTGAAAGGACAGTTACCCAGGGTATAGTGTCCGGGCTCAACAGGAGCATTATGGTGGAACAGGGCTCTGTAATGGAGGACCTTATACAGACCGATGCCGCCATTAACCCGGGGAACAGCGGCGGCCCCTTGATTAACGGCAGGGGACAGGTAATAGGCATAAATACGGTAAAGGCATCTGCAGAAGGCCTGGGTTTTGCCATTCCGATAAATATTACAAAGCCGATAATCCGAAAGCTTATAGATACCGGTGAGTTCATACCTACATATATGGGTATTACTCCCCTGGACAGCGAGATGCTGGGCTATTATGCAATAAATATAGAGATACAAAAGGGAATATACATATACAATATTATGAAGGGTGCCCCTGCAGCATCCGCAGGACTGGAGGCAGGAGATGTGATAACTCATATCAACGGCACTGAGGTAAACACACTTGTAAAGTTCAAGAGCCTGCTTTACAGCTTGAATCCCGGGGATACCGTAAGTGTAAGGTACTTAAGGAGCAATACCGAATACAATTCAGATATAAAGCTGGCAGAAATGCCGGAGGAATACAGGTAATGAATATATCGATAATCACAGTCGGAAAACTCAAAGAAAGATATTTAAAAGAAGCCGTGGAGGAATACTCAACACGGCTTTCTAAATATTGCAAGCTGGATATTATGGAAGTACCGGACGAAAAGGCTCCCGAGAACTTAAGCCCTGCCCAGGAGCTGACAGTCATGCAAAAAGAGGGACAAGGCATACTCCGGCACATAAAGGAGGATACCTATGTAATTGCCCTTGCCATACAGGGAAGGCAGATATCCTCAGAGGGGCTGGCCGACTTCATCAACGACCTGGGCATAAAGGGCAGGAGCAATATAGCTTTTATAATAGGCAGTTCTCTGGGCCTCAGTGAAGAAGTGATGAAGCGGGCTGACTTCAAGCTCTCCTTCTCCCCGATGACCTTTCCTCACCAACTTATGCGGGTGATGCTGCTGGAGCAGGTATACAGGGGGTTCAGGATTATCAAGGGGGAGCCGTATCATAAATAAAGGCAAAAAGTACATAAACTCAATCAGGCTATAATTGAATACTCATTTTGTAAGACTTATTTCATAAGATAATTAGACTAAGTTTTATAAAATAGATTAACACCTCGAATGGGAGGTGTTTTTTTATAGAAAAAGACTTGAAATAGTTAGCATAACGGATTAATATATTGAATATAGATTTAATGAACTAAAATTTAATGATTAGGAGACTTTGTAAATTGGTTACAAGAAAAGAACAAAAATATAAACGAAGGAATGAAATCCTTGAAGCAGGGCTAGATCTTTTTATCCGCAGAGGTTATGCTTCCACAAAGATAAGTGATATTGCAAATCAGGTTGGAATGAGCACAGGATTATTATTTCACTATTTCGAATCAAAGGAGAAGCTGTATGTGGAACTCATTAAGAATGGATTAGCTGGCCCTATGAGTATTATGACAGATTCGGGTATGGAGCCCATTGTTTTTTTTAAGACTACTGCAGATTGGATTTTGGGTTCTCTAAAAACTGATACGGTTTTTGCAAAGTATTTTGTACTTATGAGTCAAGCATATTACAATGAATCAGCACCTCAAAGTGTGAAAGATATGCTAAAGGGATTTGATATTTATACTCCAACTTCACATTTGATAAAAAAGGGCCAAGCAAATGGCTCAATCAAAGAAGGTGAACCCTATGCACTTGCCATAGCATATTGGTGCGCTATACAGGGAATTGCTGAGCAAATGGCAATGACCCCTGAATACCCATGCCCTGAGGGTCAATGGATAGTTGATATATTAAGGAGGTAAAGTATGAAGAAGATAATTATTGTTGGTGCAGGTATTGCTGGACTATCAGCAGGCATTTATGCAAGGCAGAGCGGAATGGATGTTACCATTTTTGAAAGTCATACAATACCAGGTGGAGCCTCCACAAGCTGGAGAAGAAAGGGATACCTTTTTGAGGGAGGAATGCACTGGTTGACGGGATCCTCTCCAAAAGTGCCGCTTAATAAGGTTTGGAGAGAACTTGGGGCGCTGAACGATGATGTCCCAGTTTATAATAAGGACCCTTTCCTGACTGTGGAATTTGAGGGTAGGACAGCATTTCTTTACCGTGATGTTGAAAAGTTAAGGCAACATTTGCTGGAGCTTGCGCCTGAAGATAGAAATGAAATAGACAAGTTATGCAGGGATATAAAAAGGTTCTCCAAGGTAAGTATGCCTATTAGGGATATAAAGAACGTAAAAGTGAAAAAGAAGACTTCAGTACCATTATCAGATTTCATTAAAATGCTGCCTGCATTCTCAAGAATGTCTTTTTATGCAAATCAAACTGCCGGAGAGTTTGCAATGAGGTTTAAAAGTCCCATTCTCAGGGCTTTGATTAGGTGTATCATTGGAGAGGAGTATTCCGCAATTGGTTTGATATTTACAATCGCAACTCTTGCTTCGGGTGATGGAGGCTATCCAGAGGGTGGATCACTGGCTATGGCTAGCCGGATGGCAAAGTATTTCGAATCATTAGGTGGTAAAATAAATTACAAGAGCAGGGTAACACAGGTTTCTGTAAAAGACGGAATCAGCGATGGAGTCATTATAAATGGGGAACACTTTCCTGCTGATGCAATAATAGTTACACAGGATACCCTAGTGGCAATTGACAGCCTTTTTGATCCTCCAATAAATGAACCATGGGCTTACAAGATGCGTCAAAGCATAAAGCCAACGCTGAATACATTTATATGCTTAGGTATAGAGGCAGATTTGTCAGATCTACCTGAAACAATTAGCTTCATGCCTCATAAACCGCTTTTATGTGGTGGAGCTGAAGTAGAATTTATTTCTATCAATAACTATTCTGGCTACGAAGGATATGCACCGAATGGTTGCACCGCAGTTACCTCAATAATTTCTGGGGATACCTATGATTATTGGAAGGCATGCAGGGAACATGGCACCTATGAAGAAGAAAAGAGGAAGCTGGCTGAGAATTTTATTGAAATACTGGCTGAAAGGTTCCCGGAAATCAGAGAAAAGGTGGCTTTGTGGGATGTTGCAACACCACTGACATATGAAAGGTATCTGAGTTCCTATAAAGGCTCATGGATGTCAATAACGGGCAAGGGAGAAAAGATGAATGGTTATCCATCAAAGTCCGAAAAAATACAAAATGTATATTTTGCAGGTCAGCGGCTTTCTCCTCCAGGTGGTTTGCCAGTAGCTGTTGAAACCGGAAGGAAGGCTGTACAATATCTTTGCAGGGATACGGGAACAATTTTTCAAGCGAATATAAATGACGGTATGGTGCCCGGCACTTATTAGGAGAAGGAAAGACTACACAGGCGGCTATGATAAAGATGGAAATCTTACGGACGACCCCAATGCCATATTTGATGGAGGAGAGGTTCTTCCTTCAGGTTATTGGAGGGGATCTGGATTTTCCATAGTCATTGACATGGTTGTTTCAGCACTATCAGTTGGCAAATCTACCTATGATATGGGGATGAACAAAAACGATAAAGGCGTTTCACAAGTGTTTATTGCAATAAATCCCATAGCATATGCAGGTGAGAACCATGCTGATGCTTACATAGAAAATATGTCTCAGTATATTAAGACATCAGCAAAGAAGGCAGGTGTTACTGATATCCTTTACCCGGGAGAAAAGGCTGCCAGAGAAAGGATAGAAAATATGAGAGAAAATATCCCCGTAAACAAGGAAATGTGGGAAACATTACTGAAGTTATAACTAGCGCCTTTTAAGTGACAATGGGACAGGCACATTGTTCCAAGATATATCAATAATACCAGGCTCTCATGTATCAGAGCATAAAGGAGAGAACTATGAATAACGCTGATTTCTACAACACGATATTTAAGAGAAAGTCCATACGCAAATATAGAAAAGAACCGCTGGAAAGCTCCAGGCTTATGGAATTGCAGAAGTTTATGGAAAGGCTTGCGCCTTTATATGAGGATATCAAAACAGAAACAGCCATACTGTCGGAGAAGGATATTAAGTTACTGCTGCCTATAAGATCACCGCATTATATTGCGATATATTCTGAAACAAAGAATGGATATTTGCAAAATGCAGGCTTTATGCTGCAGCAGTTGGATCTGTATCTGTCTGCAAAGGAAATGGGGGTTTGCTGGCTGGGCCTGGGCCTGCCTCAGAAGGAGTCTGCTTCAAGGAATGGCCTGGAGTTTGTAATAGCTATGGCATTTGGATATGCTGATGAGCCCCTTCACAGGCAAAGCACAACAGAGTTCAAGCGCAAGTCATTGCCTGAAATATCTTCTGTAAACGGTGCTGAGGAACTTCTTGAAGCCGTCAGGCTGGCGCCATCTGCTTCAAACACACAGCCGTGGTATTTTTCAGGCAGTACGGATTGCATAATAATAAGCCGCAGGCTGCCTAATATATTGAAGGAAGCACTGTACAGCAAGTTCAACAGAATTGATATTGGCATTGCAATGTATCATCTGTGGGTTGCGGCATTGCATCAGGGGAAATCCATAGAGTTTACCAGGGATAATTATACAGTGCCAAAAGGAAATGAATATATGGCCACGGCCCATATCACAGGCACTGACAAAAAACTTCAGACTGCCATATTTGCAGGCGGGTGTTTCTGGTGCATGGTTTCTCCCTTTGATGTTTTAGAGGGAATCATTGAAGTAAAATCGGGATATTCGGGAGGACACAAGGAAAACCCCACATATAAGGATGTGAAATCACAAACCTCCGGACACTATGAAGTTATCAAGATTATTTATGACCCTGAGATAATTGGTTATGATAAGCTTCTTCAGGCATATTGGAGACAAGTTGACCCTACAGACGACGGGGGGCAGTTTCAGGATCGGGGTGAATCCTATAGAACAGCTATTTTCTATACAAATGAAGAGCAGAGGCAAATGGCTGAAGCATCAAGGAAAGCCATGGATGAGTCCGGACGGTTCCCGGGCCCCATAGTTACTCCAATAATTCCGGCTGCTGTGTTTTATGAAGCGGAAGAATACCACCAGGATTTTTATAAAAAAAGCCCAAAGGAATATAAGGAGGACAGAAAGATTTCCGGCAGAGATGAATTTATAAAGAAGTGTTGGGGCGATGAATACTATGATATTTATAAATAAAGCCCGGCAAATATGATGCCTGGCACTTATGCTTTTACCTCCAAATCGTGTATAATCAGGTATGAATGGTAGTTCGGAATCTGGTTTTTTGGGAGGAATATGATGAATAAACTGGAGATTATGGGGAGAGACATCAGGAAGGATCTGCAGTTATTTGCTCAGGAGCTGGTCCGTATCAAAAGTACGTCGGGGAATGAGGAAACGATAATTAGATTTATAGCAAGTAAAATGGAAGCCTTAGGCTATGATGAAGTTATAATCGATGGATTCGGCAATGTGGTTGGCCGTGTTGGAAGCGGTGAAAAGGCAGTCATGTTCGATTCCCATGTGGACACAGTGGAGGTAAAGGGTGCGGAGCTGTGGAAGGTGCCTCCATTCAGCGGCGAAATCATAGATGGCTGGCTCTGGGGAAGAGGCTCAGTGGATATGAAATCCGGCGCAGCGGCGTCCATATATGCGGCGGCAATTGCCAAAAGCCAGGGACTGCTGGAAGGAAAACGGGTTTATGTTTCCTGTACTATTTTTGAAGAGGACTGTGATGGGGAGAACTTGAAGCATATGTTTAAAGAACTTCAGTTCAAGCCGGATTTCTTTGTAACTTGTGAACCGTCGGGAAATATAATAACTACCGGCCACAAAGGGAAAGCACAGATTGTAATAAAGACACAGGGGATTTCTGCTCATGGCTCGGCACCGGAAAAAGGAGTGAATGCCATTTATGAAATGGCGGAAATCATAAACAGAGTAGAAAAAACAAACCTGGAGCTTATGACTAAGGCAGCTCCGAAAGGAACAATGGTGATGTCAAGAATCTCCAGTACCGGTGCATCGCTCAATGCAGTGCCTTCTGAGTGTGAGGTTTATTTGGACCGGCGTATGGTTGTCGGTGAAACAGAGGAAATAATCAAGAATGAAATTGAAAAGATCATAAAGGGAAAGAATGCCACTTGGGAAATAGGAACTTTGCATAGGAAAACATGGACCGGAATGGACATAACTTACGAGCCCTTTCATTTGGCATGGGAAATCTCCTTGGATCACAAACTTACAAAAGCATTTATTGATTCCTACAAGGAGGTTTTTGGTACTGAACCTGAGAAATATGATTTCTGGGACTTTAGTACAAATGCTGTTGCGACAGTTAGTATGGGCATTCCTACCATAGGCTTCGGCCCCGGGGAATACAAGCTGGCTCACATGACAAACGAGCGCTGTGAAATAAGCCAGATTATCGATTCCTGCAGCATCTATACAAATGTGATAACTAAATTGTAACTATGTTTTCCGGCACTTATTCAAAGCATGAGGGGGAATAACGTGAGTGTAAGCATGTTTCATAGGTTAGAAGGCAGGAATATATATTTTAAACCACTGAATATAATTGATGCCGAAGCGATACACAGCTATGCCTCGGATGAGAATGTCAAACGATTTATTGGCTGGCCATTGATGAAATCATTGGAGGAAACCCGCAGCTACATTGAAGACATGCTGAAGCGTGAGTCGGCAGGAACACATTTATATGCATCCGTAGCTCTTAAGTCAACCCGGGAAATCATAGGCACGGTGATGATTTTTAATTTTGACCGGGAAGCCAATCATGCGGAAATCGGTTATGTTTTTCACAGCAAACATTGGGGTAAGGGGCATGGTACGGAAAGTGTTGCTTTAATGTGCAGCTTTGCATTTGAAATACTTGCTCTTCACAAGATCCATGCCCGTGTGGTCGATGCTAATATTAGTTCTGCCCGGATATTGGAAAAGAACGGATTTCTGCTGGAAGGGCGGTTAAAAGATCATTATTTCATAGACGGAAGGTATTATGACAGTCTGATTTACGGAAAGTTTGAAGCTGATGAAAAAACATTGTCATACTAAGTAAAGGAGCTGGATTAAGTTGGCTAAAGTAGTTATTCAAGAATGCAGGGAATATGAATTAAACGGTTTGATGATAAAAATTAACGACGGGATAGAAAGATTGGGAGGATGGGATTCATTTGTACACCCGGGGATAAGGTTCTACTGAAGGTAAATCTCATAGGCTCAAAATCATCTGATTCAGCGGCTGTAACTCATTCTGAATTTGTCCGGGCAGTGGCAAGGATTTTAAAGCAGCGAGGATGCGAAGTGTGGATCGGAGATAGTTCGGGGGGAGCCATTGGCGGCATAGCACCTACTGCAAAGAGCTTTAGGACAGCAGGCTACGAGAAAGCGGCAATGGAAGAAGGGGCTGTCAAAAATGTATTCGGATGCATTCCCGGCCTGCGAAAAGCAAGATATCATAAAATGGCTCCCAATCCGGAGAGCTTTGGTGAAATCCTGGCGGATATTCATCAGAATGCAGAATTTAAACTGCCAAAGCGCTATAAAAGCGGTAAAAGCGAAACAATAAAGTACTGATTAAGGTTATTGATTTCTTTAAAACCGCACAAAAGGTCAACAGGAAAAAGTGCAGGAATTGTAATGTATGTGTGGAGAGCTGCCCTGTAAAAGCGATTAACAGGGATACTAAGCAAATTGATTATAAGGTTTGTATTGAATGTATGTGCTGTCATGAATTATGTATGTATAAAGCAGTAGAGCTAAAGAAGGAAAACTTCCTTGCCGGCATATTAATCGGCCTTAACCGCGGTAAATACAGATAAAAAAACAGGCAGTCCAATTGACGTGCCTGAATTCACATATTAGCACTTACAATTCTTTAGGTTCCAGATTCCCGAAGTATTCCCAAATACCATTGTTATATATAAATATAATATAATCGTTAATAGCAAGAGAGAAGTCGTCCATTTTTATTTCACCTGCAATTTCAAAGATTACAGCTTTCAATACACCATCTTGCTTCCCTATGTAAAGTATATTTTCCTTGGAAATATTGTGGGTGATTTTCAGACCTACAAGGGCCTGGCCTTTTATTAATCTGCCTGATTTTATAAAATCGGTTATGTGGGATGAATTACTACTAATGTGGCATTTTTTGGCACTTGCCGAATTATATATGTTACCATTATAAAAATTGTTTAAAAAATCTCGTTCAGCTTTTAGTGCTTTTGCATCTTCTTTTGCATTCCCGGATGTCTTCATATTAAGAAAATGTATTTCTGCAAGTGCGTCGCTCTCCAGTATGTCTGAGTTTTCGAATATATCGTGAATTTCTTCTTCAGCATCATAGATTATCTCTATAAAGGCTTCGTCTTGCAACAGATTTTTGAAGGCTTCTTCAGATGGTGCTCTTTTTAAATATAATTTATTCAGGGAAACAGCTTTTTTTAAATATGGACAGTAGTCTTTGGTATTTCCCGTTTTAACCAACGATAAGCTCATATAGTAATTTGCAACGGCATCGTCAGGGAGTTTCTCCAACCCCAGTTCAAGTGCCTTTATGGCTTCGTCGTATTTGGATAAATGGTATAGGGAACACCCTTTGTATATGTAGACAAATTTATCGGAGGTATTGTAATAGATAGCTAAATCATAATACTCGATGGCTTTTTCATACAATTCTTGAAGATAATAAGTATCGCCTAAGGCTTCAATGATATCAGCATCAAATGGATTGAGCTTTAAAGCTTTGTCATAGCATTCTATGGCTTCGGAATATCTTTCGAGGGAGAATAAGGAATTCCCTTTACTTTGATAGGCATCTCCATAATCCGGGTCAATTTTTATTGCTTCATCATACATTTTTATTGCTTCATCATATTTGAAGAGAAAATATAACATCACACCCTTGCTGTAATAAGCATATGCGTTGGCAGGCTCCAATTCTATCACGGCATCATAGTTTGCAATAGCTTCTTCATATTTTCTCTGGTAAAAACAGGCATCACTCATGTCCAAGTACGCCTGTATATATGTAGGATCCAGTTCAATTGCCTTTTTATAATTATTGATAGCTTCTGAATAATTTGACTGCTCGAAGAAGGCAAGTCCCTTATTATAGTAGTCTTCGGCGGAGAGCAATTCTTCTGCAAATATGTCTAATGAAAACAAAAACATCATCATTATGATAAGCGGTAGAATGAAACGAGCTTTTTTCATATCCAAATCTCCCTTATGTTATTTATACCAGGTAATATCAGGTTTATTGTTTTTATAGCCGTATTTCACCTTTTTTTTGTATATTACCCATCTTTTTGTATCTGCATTGTAATAGGCTTCCTGGTTGGTATAGCCTTGGGGCCGTGTAGCGAACGACCAATAAAGCGCCACATGGACATAAACATTCTTACGAGGATTAATGGCTTTTACCTTTGAATAAATTTCATCAATCCATTTCTCAACTTCCTTCTTGTTTCCTTCAAGTTCGGCCAGTAAAATTTCCGCATACTTCAGGCTGTTCAGGTCCAGGTATACATCCACAAGATCAGGTTGATTACCGGAGTCTCTTATCTCAATATCTGTGAAGCTGAAGGTGTAATCACCGCTTATTTTATCAAGGTAGTTAAAATATAAATATTTAGCCAGCTGGTCATAATTCATGGATGGATATACTTTCTTGATGATATCAGGCAATTTCTTTATACTCGCAGGAGCAAGCATTGGTTTCAAATCGTTTATAGGTATTGAATAATTAATATTCTGTGCATTTTCAATGGAGGAATAGTTTATTCCTACAACCTCACCATACATATTAATTAACGGCCCGCCGCTGCTTCCACTGGATATGGGTGCCGTAATCTGGATATCCTTTTGCCCGGTTCGGTATAACACACCCGGAGTATTGAGGCTGCTTACATTTCCGAATGATACAGTGACCGGCAGGCCTAACGGATATCCTATAGCTACAATATCATCTCCCAACTGGAGGCTATCAGAATCTCCAAGTATTACTGCCGGCAAATCCTTAACTTTTTCCAGCTTCAAAACTGCAAGGTCAAGTTTTTTATCGTATGCCGAGACCCCGGCGACAGCATAGGTTTCATTATTCGTTGTAATGACATCTATTCTTGGAGCCATATCAATTATATGGTAGTTAGTGACAACTTGTCCGTCGGAAGAAACTATAAAACCGCTTCCATAGCCGACTACATTATTATTAATGTCATAAATTACGATTATTACTGTCAAGGAAGCTTGCACTGATACCTCTGTTTTGCTTAAAAGTCTTCTTATGTTTGTTATTTTCAGACTGGCAATATCGGATACTGTCCCGGAAGAAGCACTGCCTCTTGCATAAATAGTTGCATTTGTTGTTAAGGCCACCGGCTCGGTATATTCCTGCCAGGGGCCGTTATCGATTTTGTATTCTTTGGTATCAGCAGTATCCCAGTTGCTGATTGTGACCATAACAGTTTTATCAGTCTGATCTGTGATATCCGGTGTCAAAACTGGGGTTGCCGGGATGATTGGTTCTTCATCTGCGTAAACGTTTGATACAGATAATAACAGTACCAGAATAAGAATAAAAAATATAACTTCTTTATCTTTTTTCATTACAAAGCCCTTCCGTTTATAATATTTTTCCATTATTACCATTACAATATTATTTTACCAGATATAGGCTTTGAAATAAAGCTTATTATTATGGTGCGTTGCAGCGGAAGCTGACAGAATTATCCGCAAATAACCTACTATGCGGGAAATTCGCTATTTGGATAAGCTGATCGATGAGTTGGCAAAGGGAAAAGCGATAGATGAGATTTTGCGGAAATAATGCGTTCTGCCATCCTGTCAGAAAGATTGATGCTTAGAGTACTTGCATAAGCCTTCACCATAATTTTTTTAATGTCATCAGGGACAGCCGCAGCGTTCACTTTATTGACAAAAGTAATAATAAGATTTACCTTGCTATTGAATTCACTGATACTCATGTTTCCGCCCACATTCAAAATATTATATCTCAATATATATATTCGCAGGAGGGGAATTATTGCCGGGATTGTTTTTTATGTAAATTATTCCAAATTCGTAAGGTTCATGTTCAGAGCATGCAGGAGGGGGCTTGACATCAGTATGGATTTGCTTTTGCGGACTAGTATTATATTGGCGTTTCTCAAGGAATTGATTACAGTCGGTTTAATCATTCCAATTTTTCTAAGAAATTGAAGGAATGATAAAAGAAGTGTCGAAATATATGAGGAAATCTGAAATGAAAGAAGGTGTAACAGATATGGCAAAATTCAACAACATAAAATTAAGCAACAAAATGTCTCTATTACTCACAATACCTATTATTGCTATTGTAATTACTACTTATATTTCAGTTACTAATATAGGAACTGTTTCAGAAGTATTGGTCAAAAAACTGTATAATGAGATCAACCAAAGCACGGCTTTAATGTTAAATGCCGACAGGGACTTCTATCAAGCCCTTGCAGACCAGATGAACATGCAGAAATCAACAAATCAGGAGGAGCTGCAAAGATATAGAGAATCATACAATGAGAATGCAAAGCAGGTTGTTGACCGTGTACATGAAGCGTATGGAATTCTACTTAGGCAAAAGAGTGTATATGAAAAATTCAGGCATCAGGTTTCAAATAAAACAGTATTTGAGCTTATTGAGGCTTTTAATAGGGACTATAATAGATGGTATGGATTGTTCAATGCAAGTACCAATGTCGTTTCAGATGAGGAGCAGTATATAAATGCCTTTAATTCGGCAAGAGAGAGTATGAACCAGATAGAAGAGGTATTAGAGGTATATGGGGCTGAAATTGTTGCTCAGAATAATAAAACTGTCTTGCAAACACAGAGATATGTTGTCGTGATAACAGCTTTGGCCGTTATACTTTCTCTGCTGCTTGGAATTATTATAATAACCGGCATAAGTAAAAGAACCAGAAAAACTCTGGAGCTGATAAAAAAGACTGCCAATCTTGATTTAGAAAATTCGGCAGAATATGATAAATTCCTGAAGGAAAAAGATGAATTCGGGTTAATAATCAATGCCGAATCTGAGGTGCGAAAAGAATTAGTAAATATAATCAAAGAAGTAAGCAATAATGCATCAACCATAAACAAAATAGTTGATTTGACCAATCAAAGAATGTCACGCCTGGGAGAAGAAATTGACGGTGTATCTGCTACAACGGAAGAGCTATCGGCAGGAATGGAAGAAACCGCCGCCTCAGTTCAGGAAATGAATGCAGCCTCCAATGAAATCGAAAGGGCCTCGGAGAATATTGCCGAAAACGCCAAAGAAGGATCCTTGGAAGCGGAAAAAATCAGCAAGACTGCCAATGAATTGAATAAGAGCTTTACTGTTTCCCAGGAAAGTGCTTACAGAATATTCGAAGAAGTAAAAATAAGCCTGGAAGAAGCATTGGAAAGATCAAAGGCTGCCGAACAGATTAGTATATTAGCCGATTCTATTCTGGAAATAACTTCACAGACAAACCTGCTTGCCTTAAATGCCGCAATTGAAGCTGCAAGAGCCGGAGAAGCAGGGAAAGGCTTTGCAGTTGTAGCTGATGAAATAAGGAAGCTGGCAGAAAACTCCAAGAATACGGTTACAGAGATTCAAAACATTACACAGACTGTATTGAGTTCAGTCAATGATTTATCATCCAGTTCCAAAAGCTTGCTGGACTTTATGAATAGCGATGTTGTAAAGGACTATGGAATGATGCTTCAAGCAACAAAACAATATAAAAAGGATGCTGAATTTGTAAACGGGCTGGTAGAAAATCTGAGCGCTACGGCGGAAATGCTGCTGGTCTCAATTCAAAGCACGGTTAAAGCGCTTGATGAAGTATCTGCAGCGACAAATGAAGGCGCCGAGGGGACGAGCAATATAGCACAGCAGACATCCAACATTGTGGAAAACGCCGGTGAAGTTATTAAAAACATCGCAAATGCAAAAGAAGTATCGGCCAAGCTTAATCAGATGATAGCCAAGTTTAAAATATAGGCAGTATGTAAGTCTGCATACAAATAAACTCCCATTAAGGGAGTTTTATTTGATTTCTGCATGTTAAGTATCAAATGTATTATGCTGCCATAAAGCATTGGCAAAAGTGACTCGACAATACCCCAACCGGCTAAATCGGATAACCCCAATATTTTAATTAGCTGATTTTTCATCTATGTATTCCTTATCCATCGATAATATCATTGCTTTTACCTTAGATTGTACAGGTAAAAGTATAAAAACAAAAAGTACTGAGTAAAGCATTGTAAGGAATGATACTGCCAGGTTTGGGCCTATCTTACTTAAATTGCTTAAGCTTGCCAGGATAGAAATCATGCCGATTATGCTTCCCAATAGCCCTGAAAACAGCAATAGCTTAATTGCAAGACTTAGAGCAATCTCTGTCTTATTAAGTTCAATTTTTGACCAAAGATTTACTTTATTACCCATTATTTTGAAGCCTCTGATGAAGTCCGTAAAAAGGCCGGATGCCATTAGCATGGGAATAGTAAAAGACAGGATAATTAATATGCTGGGAAGATCGATAAAAAATGCAATGGAACCCGAAATTATTGCAGAAAATACCAAGAAAGCAATGAAAAGAACGATACCTGCAAAATACATAAATAATTACCTCCCGAATAAAAATTATGTGTATGGTATGTCTTAATATTAATCCATATCCGGGGTGAAAGCCATACTCCAGCGGAAGTAATTAAGAAGTAGTTCCGGTTAATATCGCGATGAAAGCATCAAATACAGCTTTCTGACTGATGTGCCTGCCGTTATTTTTGAGGGTTAAAATCGAAGATAAAAACATAGAATTAATTAGTCATTATGGCTGAATATTTTTGTTTCGGGTGAAGGATTTTTGCCGATATGAAGAGTATTGATACAAAAAAGCTGCATAACAGCAGGTTCGTTGAAAATGCCAGAATTGTAACAGTTTCAATACTACTGATATATTTGACTGTTTCATTATACTTTATGAATCATTTCTTTTTTAATACTGTAATTAACGGAGCAGACGTTTCATTAAAAGCCTATAATGAAGCAGACGAGGTTATTATAAGGTATGTTAAAGATTATAAGCTGCAGCTGATTGAGCGAAACGAAAAAACAGAAGAAATTGCAGGACAAGATATTGGAATGAAATTCAATAGAAATAACAGTATTTCTAAAATTCATAAAATGCAAACCTCGTTTAAATGGCCGATTTCATTATTTAAGGAACAAAGTTTTTATGTTAATGATTTATACTTTTATAACAGAGAAAACCTGGAAGACAGAATAGATAATTTGGACTGCCTGAACAAAGATATCACAGAGCCTCAAAATGTGAGCTTCAAATATACAAACGGCTGCTATGAAACAGTAAAGGAGATATATGGGAATAAGCTTCATAAAGGCAGATTATATGAAGTAATAAAATCGAGCATATTAAGAGGACAACGGGAATTGGATCTGGATAAAAGCCTATGCTACATAAATCCCAAGTACACCTTAAGCTCCGCCGAGACTTCGCAAACTCAGAGCCTGCTGAACAAGTATGTATCGGCAAAAATCACTTATATACTCAGAAGCGAGAAGGAAATACTGGATCAAAATACCATAAGTCAATGGCTCAGTGTTGATGAAGGCCTGGAGGTGGTAATAGACGAAAATGCTGTCAGGCGCTATGTAAAGGGATTAAGCAAAAAATATGATACAGCCGGTGCTGCAAGAAAGTTTAAGACATCCGTGAATAAAACATTAGAAGTGAAAGGCGGTTTTTACGGATGGAAAACAGATATTGCCGCCGAAGCCCAGGCACTGACAGAAAATATAAAACGCGGCGAAGTGCTTGAAAAAGAACCCATATACATACAAAAGGCTTTATCCCGGGATGAAAATGATATAGGGGACACTTATGTGGAAATAAATATTACAAGGCAGTATTTGTGGTATTATAAAGCCGGCAGGCTTATAGCACAAGGCCACATAGTATCAGGCAATCCCAACAGGGGAAACGCCACCAGTCTCGGTGTCTATATGCTGAATTATAAGGAAACTGATACTACTATAAGAGGGCCCGGTTATGAAGCCGAAGTAACCTATTGGATGCCTTTTAACGGGAATATAGGAATACATGATGCTGACTGGAGATATTCTTTCGGAGGAAATATCTATAAAAGGAACGGAACCCATGGATGCGTAAATGTTCCGTTATACTTAGCCAAAAGAATTTATGAAAATATTGAAGTAGGAACGCCTGTTATTTGTTATGAAGAGCAGTGACAGTGCGGGTATGCAGGAAATACAAATTATAACTGAAATGGAATAATAAAGCCGCTCCATTCAATGGAGTTTTGTGATATCATGTATATAACAAAGACAAGCTTCATAAGAGAGGATGAAGTAGAGGATGAGAAAGAAATGCAGTAAAACTGGCTTTATTTTTGTATTAATAATTATGATGGTTGCATTGACTGCAAACATTACATATGCTGATTCGGATCCGTCCCAGCCAAGTAATTGGGCAAAAGCTGAAATTGAAAAAGCAATAGAAATCAATCTTCTCCCGGAAAGGCTGCAGGGAGAATACGGAAGCAATATCACCAGAGAAGAGTTCAGCGAGGTTGCTGTGAATCTGTATGAAGCCATAAGCGGAAAAGAGGCTGAATTGCAAGGAGAGAATCCTTTTACCGATACGCAAAGCACGGAAGTCAGGATAGCAAATAATCTGGGAATAGTAAAGGGCATTGGAGACGGCAGGTTTGCTCCCGACAATGCGATAACCCGGCAGGAAATCAGTGTGATGATGTATCGTACACTGCAGGCGGCAAAACCCGGATACGATTATACAAAAAAGTATGAACATATATTTGCGGACTATGATATGATTTCCACATGGGCACGGGAGGCAGTAAGTTATTTATATGTAATGGAGGTTGTAAACGGAGTCGGAGACAACAGATTCAGCCCCAAGGGAAATACAACCAGGGAACAGGCGGTAGTTCTTGCAAAAAGAATGCATGACAAAGTTTCTGCATCCAAGGATAATCTAATTGCGTCACGAGATGGGACAAGCAGACAGGAGAACGATTTAAAATTAAAATTGGCAAAACTTATCTCCCAGGAGTTGGGCAAGCCATACAAGTGGGGAGGTACAGGGCCTGACGGCTATGACTGCTCCGGATTGGTGTATTCCATATATGGCAAGCTTGGCATACCACTGCCAAGAACAGCGCGGGATCAGGCGGGAGCCGGCATTTATGTATCAAAGGAAGCACTGCAGTATGGTGATTTGGTGCTTTTCGCAAGGGACGGAAAGAATATAAACCACGTCGGAATATACGTGGGAGACGGCATGATGGTGCACTCTCCTCAAACGGGAGATGTGATAAAGAAGACAACAATTATGTCGGGATATTATGAGAGATGTTATTATACTGCGAGAAGGGTTATTGAATAGAAAAAAATGCGCCGCAAGGCGTATTTTTTTCTATTGCTGAATATTTATTTCCAGGCAGATTTCATTGCAGTTAGGAAACTTGGGGCAATTTATGCAGTCTGTCCAGACCTTCTGAGGCATAGTTTCCTTATCTACAACCTTAAAGCCCATTTTTTCAAAAAATCCGGGCTGATAAGTCAGTGTAAATACCTTTTGAAGTCCCAGTTCCTTTGCTTCTTTTAATATAAACTCAACAATCCTTCTGCCTATTCCCTGTCTTTCCATACCGCTCCTGACTGCCAGGGTCCGCAGCTCCGCCAGGTCGTTCCAAAACACATGAAGTGCTCCAATCCCTGCGACTTGACCGTCTATTTCAATAACGACAAAATCACGGATGTTTTCACATAAGGCACTGCGGGAGCGGGGAAGCATCAAGCCTTTTTCTGCATAATAATTCACTAATTCATACATTTCTTCAACATGGGGCAATATTGCCTTACGAATAATCAACACAAACACCTGCCTTAGTATTATATATAATGCATATCATAACAAATGATGCATAATATTTCAATACTAATGCATAAAAATTTTGAAATGGTTAATTATTCCTTAACACTGTTATAAACCCGTCAAGTATTTGATGGCTTACTTTAAAACCTTTATGCACGTAGAAATTCAGCGCATTGTCGTTTCCGTTTGACACAAAGATAAACAAATCACTTATTGCCTTAAAGGTGCTTAACCAGTTCATCGACTTTTCAAATAAAGCACTTCCTATGCCGGTATTACGATAATCTTCCTTTATAAAAAATTGAGAAAGGCAGCCGACATCATCGGTTTTAACAGAATCAAAATCAAAGAAATCTACAGGCTTAAGAGTTGCGAATCCGCCTGAATATGTATATTTCGAAGAAATATTGCTATACACATAACCTATAATTTTATCTTCATCCTTTGCCACAACTATATAGTTGGCTTTGGCACTTTTGACAGACGGAATCACTCTGGTCTCATAAGACATGTTGTCAAACCACTCAGGATGTATATATGCTTTGGATTTTTGATAAGTCATCAAATCGTTGCATAAATCCTTGATGCAAATAATATTATCTTCAGAAACTTCTTCATAATGGATACTCATATTTGTTTTCCTCCTAAAAAAATGTTTTACTGAGCAATAAGCTTTGATATCATTATATCAGCAACTATTACTATAACAAGTATGCAGTATTTTCTGCCCAAGAAAGGAAAAACTGAGTAAAGGAGTGATACTATGAATGACCAATCATTATTCTGGCTGATTTGTTTATTGCGGTAACAACGCTGTTTATGGCTCTGTTGTTCATGCTGGGCTATAAATCCATAGTACTGCTTTTTGCAATGTCTGCTTTCAGGGCGGTAGGCACCGGTGTACAGAATCCGGCTGTGGGAGCATTCATTCCCCAAATAGTACCCGAAGACAAGCTGACAAAGGTGAATGGAGCCAACGGAAGTATTCAGGCTGTTATATCCCTTGTTTCTCCGATGATCGGCGGGGCGCTTCTTACTATGTCCACTCTGGAGGCAATTTTCTTTATCGATGTCTTTACAGCAGCGGCGGCTGTATTTACTCTGCTGCTGTTCCTGAAGGTGCCGGCTCATGCCAAGGCGCAGAAGCCGCAGGAATCAAGCTATTTCAAGGATTTGCACGAGGGTATTGTATACATATGGAATCACAGTTATGTGAAGAAGTATTTCATATTCTGTGCCGTATTCTTTTTCATGCTTGCTCCCATAGCATTTTTGACTCCCCTTCAGGTTACCAAGAGCTTCGGAAGCGATGTATGGCGATTGACTGCCGTAGAAGTCGCCTTTTCTATCGGGATGATACTGGGAGGAATTTTTATTTCGTCCTGGGGAGGATTCAGCAACAGGATTTATACCATGGCTCTTGCAAGCTTTGTAACGGGTATCTGTACTCTTGCCCTTGGAGTTGTACCGTTATTCTGGGTATATTTATCCATAATGGGCATAACCGGAACTACCATACCCCTTTTTAATACCCCTTCAACGGTACTGCTTCAGGAAAAAGTAGAAGCGGATTTCCTCGGAAGGATATTCGGAGTATTGAATATGATTGCAAGCTCAATGATGCCTCTGGGGATGCTGGTGTTCGGGCCCGTTGCCGATGTTGTAAAAATTGAGTGGATGCTTATTGGCACGGGTTTTGTGATGTTTATCCAAGGCTTTTTCCTGATTGGCAGTAAGGACCTTGTGGAAGCGGGAAGGGCAAAGGATATAACCGGGACATGATTCATTATCATTTGTTGTAGGGTGACTTATTTAAGTGCTATAATAATTGCAATACATATATAGCGGCTAAGAAAGCCATAAAGCTGACAAATAACTATCCCAAATTTTATTGTACTCTCGGGAGGCTGCAGGCAATAAAAGGGGACTTTGAAAATGCAAAGAAAAAATATGGATGGATTACGGATGGGGCTACCGGACTCAGGGAAGCAAACTTTACTTCGGATAAGACCGACGCCAGGTGGTTTGTGAAGGCATGGAGCGAATATTTGAAAAAGGCCTTGGAGAATTCCAATGACAGTTTAAGGTACATTGTTAAGAATGGTATTGGTTCGGTTAAAGAGCTATACCTTAATGAAGTTAATAGGGAGAATATAGATAAAATTGACTTGCCCTCGGCATCAGCCGGAATTTATAGAATTGGGGAAGGCATTTTTGAGTATTTGCTGATTGGCGATATATGCCCGGTCATCGAAGATATTGAGGGCAATATTAAAGAAATTAAGGATACAAAGCTGGAAGTACTGGATAATATAGCTGTTAATGAACTGAGACGGCTGATGGCCAGCCGGGGGCTTAGCTTTAATGAGGCCAGGGAGGGTATCCAGGAGATTCTTCTAAAGCACAGGCGGCTTAAAAACACTGATAAAGGATATTGGACCCTGGAATTTGAGCCAAGCGCCGTTGACTATTGCATCTATGACAAGCTGCCTTTGGAGTCTATAAGCAAAGCTTTGTTTATGACCGACGGATTTTTTGCCATTCATTCAAGCTATAATTATTTCAGTGTTAAGGATTTAATATCATTCACAGATATGAAAGGGCTGGAGAAAGTATATAAAACTCTGAGGGATATTGAAGAAGAAGATAAAGAGTGCAATAGATATCCCAGATTTAAAAAAAGCGATGATGCCTCGGCAATATACATTAAATATGAGGATGTGCAGGCTGTTTATTGATTGCTGTATAATGCCTGGTATGACAATACTGCCATATTGGTTTTTGTTTTTTGAGTGTTGAAATTTTGAGTAGGGGGTTAAATAAAGTGAGTTATTTCGATTCCTATAGAGGATTGCCCAGAAGTGTTTACATAATATTTTTTGCACAGATAATCAACCGTTTTGGTGATTTTGTACTGCCGTTTCTGAGTCTGTTTCTGGTTAAAAAGCTTGGGCTGAGCTATCAAGACGCAGGAATTGCGGTTATGCTGACTTCCCTGTCAACAATTCCGGGATCTTTTGCAGGGGGGAAGATTGCGGATCATTTAGGACGCAAGAAGTCTTATGCATTCTTCCAATTAAGTGCGGCAGTATGTTTGTTCTTTTGTGCCTTTTCAGAAAATCCGCAATTCATTATAGCTCTTATATGTATGGCTTCATTTTCTAACGGAGCAGTCCGCCCGATAATATCAGCAATTATCACTGATGTTTTGCCTGCTGAAAAGAGAAAAATGGGATTTTCATTATCCTATATGGGGATAAATCTTGGCGTTTCCCTGGGGCCCCTTGTCGCAGGCTTTCTGTTCAACCGTTATATTCCCCTTATATTTATCGGTGATGCGGTAACTTCATTGATAGCAGTTATTCTGGTTTTGACAAATATCAAGGAGACATTGCCTGATTACTCTGACAATAAATGCTTAAACGAAGAAGAAAAAAGTGAAGAAGGCAATGTTTTTTCCGTTTTGATAAGAAGGCCCAAAATACTGATCTTTCTTACCATCAATATAGTTTTTAATGTTGTATATGCACAGCACTCTTTTTCGCTGCCTATGATGCTGGATAATATTTTTGGCAGCAGCGGGGCGAGCAACTTTGGAGTTATTATGAGCTGCAATGCTTTGACGGTCATTATACTGACAATGTTGATAGCCCATGCTACAAGTAAATGGAAGCCTTTAAGCGCTATCACCATAGCAGGGCTGCTGTATGCCATAGGCTTCGGGATGATAACCTTTATCAGCTCAATGCCGTTGTTTATTATTTCCACCGTTATCTGGACAACAGGTGAGATAATGACGGTGACAAACTTTGGAGTATATATAGCAAACAATACTCCGCAAAATTTCAGGGCAAGGTTCAATGCGATATCCTCTTTAAGCTGGGCTGTGGGGGCTGCTTTGGGCACATCAGTAATGGGCAGGTATATGGACTTTTTTGGCGTAAAAGCCGTATGGCCTTTGGCTTTCTGTCTGGGGCTTGCAGGTGCAGCAGGCATGTATCTGCTTGAATCTCACAGTAATTTTAGAGTAAGCAGGGCAAAGGAACTCAATTAATGATATAATAATTTCGTTGGATGATAAGACGCTGGGGGATTTTTATGAACGGTGACATGACTCAAGGAAGTTCGTTAAAAGCGCTGATTACCTTTTCCGTACCTTTGATGCTGGAGAACATATTGCAGCAGCTTTATTATATAACTGATGCTGTGATATTGGGCAGATTTGTCGGCAAAAATGCTTTGGCAGCGGTGGGAGTGGCCAATCCTATCATGTCCACTGCAATTTTCTTTATGTTTGGCGTATGTATTGGGACAGCTATATTTATGTCTCAGATTTTTGGGGCTGCAAAATATGAAATCTTAAAGAGAGAAGTATCAACGGCTTTAATTGCCGGTGCGGTTTTTACCGGTTTATTATCTATAATATCCGTACTTTCAGCAAGATATATTCTAATTGCTATCGGTACTCCGGAAGAGATTATGAATGATGCGGAAATATACCTGAAGATATTATCCGGAGGGCTGATATTTTCTTTCTTGTACAACTTTTACTCTTTTACATTGAAATCTATTGGGGATTCAAAAACCCCATTCATTTTTTTAAGTATATCCTGTGTTCTTAACGGAATCTTATGCTATTGCTTTGTTGCTTTGCTTGGACTTGGAGTGGTTGGATCAGCAGCTGCAACGATAATTGCACAGGTTGTGTCTTCTGTAATGTGCATATCATATGTTTACATAAAAGTTCCAATGATAAGCCTTAAGCCTAATGAGTTGGTTATGGACAAGTCTTTGTTGAGAAAGACAATAAAATACAGCAGCATTACGGCATTGCAGCAAATCAGCCTGTATATGGGGAAACTGCTGGTCCAGGGAGTTGTCAATCCCTTTGGAACAAACACCATAGCGGCATATAATACAGTAACCAGAATCGATGCTTTTGTGCTTTCCCCAGGTGACAACTTTGTAGTGTCTGTCTCTACTTATACTGCTCAGAACATGGGAGCAAGGAAGTGGAAAAGGATAATAGAGGGCTATAAAATCGGCAATATTATTATTACAATATATAATCTTGCTGTTGCCGCGATTGTATTTTTTGGAGCGGAGAAATTAATGCATCTGTTTATATCCGCTTCTGAAAGAGAGGTTATTATGATAGGAGTGGAGTATTTAAGACTAATGCCATTATTTTATGTGCTTACAGGCTTCTGCAATATCTTTCAGGGTATTTTCAGAGGAATCGGAAAGCTTCATATAACATTTTTCGCGACAGTTACGCAGGTATCTGCAAGAGTTATTCTGGCTTTAATATTCGCCCCCTATTTCGGCATTTCGGGCATATGTTATGCAGTTGGTATAGGGTGGGTAATTATGATTATATATGAGGGATTAATATATAGAAAGGAATATTTGAGGATGAAGGCATTTGATACTGCGCAAGATGTTCTTGATTCGGCTTGATAAATATGAAGGAGGGATAAAGGTGATTGATTATGAGGGACAGTATCCCGTATATGAGATTTCAGCCTCAAAAATAAAAAGCAATGCCCGCAAAATATATGAGATGTGCAGGGCCAACGGGATCGAGCCGGCAGGTGTTGTGAAGGGCTTCAGCGCAATACCGGAGGTGGCGGAATTATTTATAGAGGCAGGCTTTAAGACGTTAGGGGATTCGAGGATGAAGGAGATTATTAAGCTCCGGAGGGCCGGTATCAAAGGGGAGCTTATGCTTATCCGAATACCTATGCCATGTGAAATACCGGAGCTTGTAAGCTTTGCAGATTCAAGCCTGAACTCCGAAATGGAAACAATCAGGCTTATCAACAAAGAAGCAGGCCTGCAGGGAAAAGTTCACGGAGTCATATTGATGGTTGATTTGGGAGACCTGAGAGAAGGCTTTTTTAACAGGGAAGAGGCAATTGAAGCCGCGAAGGAAGTTGAAATGCTGGAGAATGTCAAGCTGTTGGGAATCGGTACTAATTTAGGCTGCTATGGTTCCATCAAGCCTTCTGAAAAAAACCTGAGAGAGCTGTGCCGGCTGGCAGAGTTAATTGAAAAAGAAATCGGAAGAAGCCTTGAGATAATATCAGGCGGAGCCAGCACCTCATTATCGTTATTAGTTAATGGTAAGATGCCTGAACGAATCAACCACTTGAGAATAGGTGAGGCAATCATTACTGCAAAGGATTTTCCCTATGTGTGGGGTATAGAAATGCCGGGGATTTACCGGGACCCAATGGTACTGAAGGCACAGGTGGTGGAAGTAAAAACGAAGCCAAGCTATCCGATAGGGGAAATATTTGTGGACGCTTTTGGCAACAGGCCGGTATATACCGACAGGGGAATGCGGAAAAGAGCAGTACTGGCGGTAGGGAACAAGGATGTCGGCGACTTTTCAAAGCTTAAGCCAAGGCATGAAGGAATTGAGATAATAGGGAGCAGCAGTGACCATCTGATACTGGATATTGAGGATTATGCAGGGGATATCAAAGTAGGGGATGTTTTGGAATTTGATACCTTTTATGCGGCAATGGTCTTTTTGTGCTCCAGTGATTGTGTCAGAAAGGCAGTTGTTGAGTGAACCCCTGCTGATATGAATGGTATTCAGAGCAAAATAAGCAGGAATCGGGCACTTAAGTGAATTGAATCCTGCTTATTTTTACTTCAATTAATGTTCTACCAGACTGGTTACAGGCACTTCAAGCTTATTTGAAGGTTGATCAAGGGGATGAATATCAGCAATTCCGGTTTCTTCGTCCACATTTTCAATATATATCGGTATTCCGTTATAGGTTACATGAGTCATAACCGGTGAAGCAGTAATGGCTTTTGCACGTCTTTGATCCATAGAATAAACCTCCTGTATTTTTTATTAAACATAGTTTTTGCATTAAAAATTCAATTATTCCTATTGAAGAAATAATTTCATCAGGAAATTACAACTGTAATTGCAGACAGCAAAAAGTGCCGCTAGGCATTGAAATTACTAGATTCTTAATTGCGCAAAAGAATTATTTAGCGCAATGTGACACAATATTACAAAAAACCGCATAGTTTTTATTCAATCACATTTTTCCTCACAATTAAGTTTAATATTGCAATTTAGCTTGATTTTTATTATCAAGTATGACATTATTAATAATATCTTAAATAATTAGTAAATAATGTAACACATATATATTTCAATAAGTACTAAAAATATAGTAAACGGTAGTTGAAATTTTGTGGTGAGTTATGACAAAGTATTTGAGAAATAAGATTTTGGAGGTACACAAGTATGGTTGGTACAGTAAAATGGTTCAATGGTGAAAAAGGTTATGGATTTATTACAGGAGAAGATGGCACGGATGTCTTTGCGCATTTTTCCCAGATAAATGCAGAGGGTTACAAATCACTTCAAGAAGGACAGAAAGTATCTTATGACGTAACAAACGGACCCAAAGGGCCTCAGGCAGAAAATATCACTATTATATAAGGTTGATATTTTACCCCTTGACAGCATGGCTGTCGAGGGGTTTTTAGTTACCAAAGGACACATGAGCTATATGCGGCTGCAGCCGCATTTTTTTTGTACAAAATTGGGGGTATTGATTGTACGGCTTGTTTTGCACCAAACTTGTCAGGTCTGTATATACTGTAATGAAAAGAAAAAGGAGGTATAGCTTGAAAGTAAAAGGTTTAATTATCACTGCTTGTATAGTCTTTGCCTTAGCTTCTTTCCTACCGGGATGTTCTGTATCATCAAGCAATAATACAAATATTAATCAGGAGAAGGAAGAGCCTAAGGTGCTTACAATATACAGCGGCAGGCAGGAAAAGTTCATAATACCGCTGGTTGAGAAATTTGAAGAGGATACCGGAATAAAAGTTAATCTTATTTCCGGAAAAGCAACAGAATACGCCCACAGAATAATTGAAGAAAAGGAAAATACTCAGGCAGACGTATTTTTATCAAATGACGGCGAGATATTGGAATATCTCCGCATAGAAAATATGCTGTCACCGATTAATTCAAAGCTTTTAGAGGAAGTTCCCGGGAATTATGTTGGGAAGGATAATACTTGGACCGCTCTTACCATAAGATATCGTGTGTTTATATACAATACGGATTTAATAACATTGGACGAAATGCCGGACTCCATTTTTGACCTGACGGATCCAAAATATAAAGGGCAATTTACCATGAACAGAGCAGGAAATGAATCGATGATTACCTACTTTGCTTCTATTCAGTTAAAATTAAAATTATTATAGTATAATATAATTAAGATAAAAACAGTATAGAGGATATACGATGGGAGGAAATATGAAATGATAAAAGTAGTTGCAAAAAGCTTTGCAAAGCCGGACAAGCTTGATAAGATTCTGAAGCTGTCGGCAGAGATGGTGGAAAAGACCGTTAAAGAAGAGGGCTGTATAAAGTATGAGCTTTTTCAGGATATAAAAGCTCCTGAAGTACTTGTTATCGTTGAGGAATGGGAAAGCGAAGAGGCCTTGAGCAGGCATATGGCTTCGGAGCACTTCAGAAGAATAGTGCCCCAGTTGAATGAGCTGAGGGAAAAAGCATCGGAAGTCAATATACTAAAAAAACTCTTTTGAAATAATGTTTCAGGCCCCGCGGCGACATTTGCCGCGGGGCCTTTTATTTTATGAATTCTGTTGTGAATTTTGCTGCTGATTCTGCTGCTGGTTGTTTTGTCCTTTGCCCATTATCTGAGGCAGCTGATTTATCAGTTGGTTCACATTGCCCGGATTGGCGTTGACCGGCAGGATGGAGACATTCTCACCATCTACCAGTGCCAAAGCATCGGTACTGATTCTGGCACCAAGGCCCAGAGCATCCATTCCTGCATTGCCGGTTCCCTGGTTTGAGCCTGCAGCTCCTCCGGACATTTTACCGGAGCTATTGCCGCCTCCGTATCCGATTGTTACGGAGATAATGGGTATTAAGGTCTTATCCCCTTGGGAAACAGGCTTTCCCAACAGTCCTTCATTTTGAGTAAAGGTTTCAATATTAGTGAACAGTGCATCAATATTCTGGGTTAGAGAAGTATTAACCTCCATAGTTTTCCTCCTTAGATATAATTACTTGTCAAATAAGCTTCATTAATAAGCGGCCCAAGTTGAGCTTTGCAGTGGCATCCAGATTGATATAGTCGCTGTTTGCCAGAAAGTCCGGTTTTTGATGCAGGGATTCCACATTTAATAACTGTGAAACCGCACTTACTGCACCGCAGGCCAGGCCTGTAACAAAAGGATCCCGGAACCCGTATTGAGTATTCACATGGATTTCGGTTGGTTTAAGACTTTTGAGAATATTGCCGCTCCTTTTGGTATATTGTTTTGGTTTCATTAATTTTGCTAAAACCCTTTTTTTCAGAAGATATACAAGTAAGAGGAATCCATTGCCTTCCTTAACTATCACTGACCTAAGCAGAGGATGAAGCCATCTTAATGTCAGGTGCATATCTGATCTGGCAGAGTCATAGCTTAGATCGATTCTTGATGCCACGGTAAACAATAAAAAAATAAAAAGCAGAAGAGACAGTAACAGTATAAACAGTAAAGTCATGGAATTAACCTCCATGTACGCATTTGTTCAGCCTTTAATAGTTTAACCATTTCGGACTTATTTACTGTGTCAGAATATACTGCCTCTTACATATATGACTATACAATATCCTGTCATTTATTTTTTTGCTTATATGAAGGCTGCCGTCACTTTGCAATTCAGCCTGGTATCAGCAAAATCGCAGTAAAAAAACAAAAAAATAAAAGAGCTTCAAAAGAAGCTCAAAGAACAGCAATGTGCAGCCGCTATATTCCGGACAATACCTCCAGAACTTCATTAATATCCGGCAGCTGACTGATAGGATATACCTTAATCCATCTGACAATTCCGTTTTCATCTATAATAATATTTGCTCGCTCTGATATTCCTTTTTTTTCTATAAAAATGCCGTAGTCCCGGGCAACCTGTCCATGGGGCCAGAAATCGGAAGGAAGACTGACGTTATCAATTGCAATTACTGCACTCCAGGCTTTTTTTGAAGGTACCGGGTCCACACTCAGGCCAAGGGGTACGGTATTGAGGCTATGGAATTTCTCCCAATTGACTTCCAAGGACCTCATCTGATCGGTGCAAACGGAAGTCCAGGCAAGAGGGTGCCATGAAAGCAACACCTTTTTTCCTCTGAAATCAGATAAGCGTATTATTTGCTCCTTGTTATCCTTAAGGGAAAAATCCGGTGCATTATCTCCTATTATAATACTCACTACAAACTCATCTCCTTTCTTGATTATGTATTAATCATACCATAAGTATTGTATCAGGGAAACAGGGGGTTTGGCACAAAGTTCCTATATTGTCATATTATATCGATTTAAGGTATAATAAGAGAAAAGAAGACAGAAAGAAGGTTGACAGTATGTTTAAAAGATATTTTAAAGTATGTCAGCTGTTCTTAGATTCATATCATAAAGGCTTGTTATGGGCTAGCCGGGAGACTGGCTTCGTCTGCTGCGTATCCGTGAACTACATGGACTGGAAAATATACTCAATGGAAGAATATAAAAACTTCGTAATAACAATTGTGCTTATATTCTCGCTTCTTATTATATCCGTTATTATGCTTGCAGCCTATATAAACAGAATCAGCAAGATAAAGAGAGAGCTGCAGATAAAAAATGAAGAGCTTACAGCATCCGACGATAAGCTTAAAAAGCAGCTTGAAGAGCATGAGAGAGTTCAGCACAGTTTGATAACCAGTGAGAAAAGATACCTTTTACTGTTTGAAAAAATGATGAACGCATTTTTTATATTTGAACCGGTTATTGACGAGGAAGGAATTATTTCCGATATACGCTTTCTTAAGGTAAATCCGGGGTTTGAACTCCATACAGGTCTGAAAGGAGCTGAAATAATCGGTAAGAAATGGATGGAGGTATATAATTATCCCAATAAAAATCTTCATATATACCATAGAATTTTGCTGACCGGAAAGCCTGAACATTTTGAAACCTACTATGAACAGGAGGATAAATATTATCTGACCAATGGATTTAAGATATCAGACAACGAAGTTGGGGCAATATTTGAAAATATTACACGATACAAAAAGGCAATCAAAGAAATAACAATGCTTAATGAAGAACTGGAGCATAAGGTTGCAGAGAGAACCGACGAGCTGCAAAACGCGTTAAACGAGCTTGAAGCTTTTACATATACAGTATCCCATGATTTGAAATCACCCCTCAGAGCCATAGAAGGCTACAGCAAGTTTGTAATTGAAGATCTGGAATCGGGACCGGGCGAGGAAACGGCGGAGATGATACATAATATCAGGAATATCAGCCTGGATATGATAGAAATGATAAACAAGCTGCTTGAATATTCAACTATGACTAAGACTGAAATAGCAAAGGAAAGCGTTGACTCAGGGGAGCTGTTCAAGTCAATAATTAATGAATTATTATCAGTCAATACAGACAGAAATATAGAGCTAAAGGCGGTAACGGAGCTGCCTGTTGTGTTTGCTGACAAAGTGATGTTTAAGCAGGTTCTGTACAATATACTGTCCAATGCGGTAAAGTTCACAAAACTTAAAGACCGGGCTATTATCGAAGTTGGCTGCTCAATTAATGAGGGAGAATACATTTTCCATGTCAGGGACAATGGGGTTGGGTTTGATATGCAATATTCCGGGAAGCTGTTTGGCATATTTCAGAGACTCCATACAAAAGATGAGTTTGACGGAAGCGGTATAGGGCTTGTTACGGTAAAAAAGATTATACAGAAACACGGAGGCAGGGTTTGGATAAAAGGCAGCATGGGACAAGGGGCAACAGTATATTTTACATTGCCTGTTGAAAGAGGTGGAATATATGCTGCAGGTAATGATTGTGGATGATGTGGATATTGTAAGAAAAGAGCTGAAAAGGCTGAAGCTGTGGGGTGACAAAACAGGCTTTGTCATCTCCGGTGAAGCATGTAACGGGCATGAGGCATTGGAAAAGCTCGAGGAAAGCAAGTTCGATATGGTTATTACAGACATAAGGATGCCTAAAGTAGACGGTATTGAGCTGCTTAAAGAAATAACAGGGAGAAAGCTTTGCCCCTGTGTTGTACTGCTTAGTGATTACAGTGAATTTGTGTATGCCAGACAGGGATTGGTATTGGGAGCTTTTGACTATATAATCAAGCCGGTGGCAGAAGAAGAATTGGAAAAGCTGCTTCAAAGAGCAAAGGAATATATATCCGAGAAAAGGCTTGAGGAGCAAAGGATTTTACAGCTGGAGCAAAAGCTGGTGGAAAAGGTGGATATGTTTTTCCCGCAGTCGGAGGTTAGCCAGCTTATTGATGCCATAATGGCAGGACATACAAAGACTATTGAAAATGCAGGGAGCATATTTGAAATAGTTTGTACAAATATGAATTGTGATTTGATTAAGGTGAAAAGCCTGCTAAACAGTATAATGCTTGAAATAACCAATAAAATATCAGCGAGCTGCAAATGGCTGGATAAATATACGGATATTAATGCTATAAGAACGATTGATTTTTCCGGAGCAAATGATTTGAATTCAATAAAAAACAGATTTGTTTCGGCTGTTGGGAGAATCTCCGGCTTGTTTGCGAGATTGAAACACGGCACGGAGGATAACGGGATTACAGGTCAGGTATGCAGGTATGTACTGGAGAATATTGACGGAAATATAACGCTGAGTGCAGTATCCGAATCCCTTTTCATGAGCAAATCCTATATCAGCGAGGTTTTTAAGCAGAAGACAGGCCTATCCTTCATAGAGTATCTGACTATTGTAAAAATGGAAAGGGCAAAAAAGCTTGTCGGGGACGGAAGGTTAAAGACATATGAGGTGGCAGAGCTTATGGGGTTTAAGGATATTGAGTATTTCAGCAGGTTGTTTAAGAAATATACAGGTATAACACCCACCGAATATCGTCAGGGCATGGAAGGAGAAAAATATAAAGACCCGAAAAAATTCGGGGTATAAACCCATAATTTTTCATTCATGAAATAAGGATAATTAAGTATTATTATACAGTAATACTGATTATCCTTATTTTATAGGAGACAAATATGAAGCAGATTGATGTATTGGTGGTGGAAGACTCATTCTATTCAGCAGATTTGAGTATAAGGGTATTAAAAAAAGCGGGATTCAATGTTCGGTATAAAATTGCTTCAAGCAGTATAACTATGCGAGAAGCTCTTAAGGACCGGCATTGGGATCTTATACTAAGTGATAATTATATGCCGGGTTTTGATGCACTTCAGGCTATTGAGATCAGAGACCAATCAGGAAGCCTGGCTCCCTTTGTGATTGTCTCGGAGTATATTCAAGAGATCGATATCAGGAAAGCAATGGAAAAGGGGTGTTGTGCTTATATAGCCAAAGAGGATCTGGATAAGCTGGCGCAGCATATTGAAAAAATTTTGGAATAATAAATTTAGAAATCCATTGATGTAATATTTGTGTCACAGGAGGAACTAATGGTCTTTAATAAAAATGAAAAAAAACTTGAAAGGATTGAAAAAGTGACTTTTGGTAATGAGTATCGGGAATTTTTAGGAAAGGGTGAGTTGGAATCCAATCAGATATCATTAAGAATAGCACTTACTTATATGATTGTAGTGGCATTGTGGATACTTTTATCGGATAAGATACTGGGATTGCTTGCGGCGGATAATGCAGTCATAACCAGGATAAGCATGATAAAAGGATGGGTTTATGTATTAATATCAGGCATATTGATTTTTGTTATAGTCAGTTATTCACTTAAGAGAGTGAAGATTGCAGAGGGAAAGCTTTATGACAGCTGTCAGAACCTGAGTGAAGCAAATATGGAACTGGAACACCTTGCATACCATGACCAGATTACAGGTGTCCGGAATAAAATTTCACTGATAAAGCGTATTAATGAGCTTGTCAGTTCAGATGACAGCAAGAAGATTGCAATTCTTATTGCAGATATTGATAATTTTAAGTACATTAATGATGCAATGGGGCATAGCATCGGCGATCAAGTGCTGATTAAATTCAGTTCTCGTCTTAAAGGCTTGGCTGGAGTGGATTCTACCGTATACAGGCTTGGCGGCGATGGGTTCGTAATAGCCTTGGAGGGCTATGAGGAGGCATCTTCTGTTAAAAGGCTGGCAGAAAGTTTGTTGAAGGACTTTAAGACCCCCCTTGATGTTAACGGCAGTAAATTATTCATTACAATAAGTATAGGAGTTTCAATGTATCCGGAAAATGGAGACGGTATGGATGAACTTCTTAAAAATGCGGATATTGCATTAAATAAGGCAAAAGCAACGGGGAAGAACAGAGTGGTTTTCTATAATAGAACCATGAATGAAGCAGTATCAGAGAGAGTAAACATAGAAAAGCATTTGAGAGCAGCGTTGATTAATAACGAATTTGAATTGTATTACCAGCCCCAGTGGGATATTGTCCAAAATAAGGTATCAGGCCTGGAAGCGCTGATAAGATGGAAAAACCCTGAACTTGGGTATGTAAATCCCCTTAAATTTATCAACATTGCTGAGGATACACATATGATTATTCCTATAGGTGAATGGGTATTGAAAAGTGCTTGCACGACCCTGAAAGAATTGCACAGGCAAGGCCATGAAGGGCTTTCCGTATCCGTCAATATTTCCATGGTCCAGTTGCTCCAGGATGATTTTGTATGCAAAGTAACCGGTATTCTTGATTATGCCGGCTTGAGTCCGGAGTATCTTGAGCTTGAAATAACGGAATCAGTATTGATGGAATCCTGTGATGCATTGGAAGGGAAGCTCAAGATTCTGAAGGACATGGGAATAAAAATTGCATTGGATGACTTTGGAAAGGGATATTCCTCGCTTAACTATTTAAAGCAGCTGCCGATATCCACTCTGAAGATAGATAAATCATTCATTGACACGATAGAGTCCGATAGTAAGCATAAATCCTTGACAAATGTTATTGTAAAGCTGGGAAGAATCATGGGACTGAGTGTAGTGGCGGAAGGTGTTGAAACTAAGGAGCAGTTGGATTATCTTACCAGGCACAGGTGTGATAAGGTCCAGGGGTATCTGTTCAGCAAACCGGTGCCGGGGGAAAAGGTCATCGAAGCTATAAGAGGGCTGAACGTCAGTTTTCGCTGATCAGCAAAAATATATGAAATATTTATTAAAAAGCGGTTCGTGAAGTGTACCGCTTTTTTTTCGGCAAAATGCATATGAAACTTATCAGCCTTATAATCACTCTATTATTGATTTTCACTGTAATGGTGAGATGTACGCTGCAGAAAGCCGGAAAAACTTTTATTAAAACAGTAAGTTTGGAAAAAGAAAACATTCAGCAAGAAAATTTGATGAATTATTATTAAGGAACCTCTTATCTTTGTTGACAGTGTTGGGGAAAATTAATATAATTACCGTAAGTATGGGACAGTTCCTGACTGTCCCAATTTACTGAAAAGGACGGAGTGGATCGGATGAGTAAGAGACCTGTTGTATTGGTTGTTATGGATGGCATAGGAATAAATGAAGAGGAAAAGGGCAATGCAGTGAAGGCTGCAAATACACCGACTCTTGATATGCTTATGAATCACAGTCCGTATACATTGATAAAAGCCCACGGCACGGCCGTTGGCCTCCCTTCTGATGAGGACATGGGGAATTCAGAGGTAGGTCATAACGCTTTAGGCAGCGGACAGATTTTCAGCCAGGGGGCCAAGCTGGTAAATGAGTCAATAGAGAATGGAAAAATGTACAGTTCCGATACATGGCGAAAGATAGCCGGAAATTGTGTTGCTAACGGCTCCGCCTTGCATTTTATCGGACTGCTGTCAGATGGTAATGTACATTCCAATATTGCCCATTTGAAATCAATGATTATCAGGGCCAAGGAGGACAAAATCAAAAAAGTGAGGGTTCATGCCCTGCTTGACGGCAGGGATGTACTGGCAACATCGGCTTTGGATTATGTTGAACAGATGGAAAAGCTGTTCAAGGAACTGAACGACGGCAGCTTTGACGGAAGAATAGCCAGCGGCGGCGGAAGAATGAAGATTACCATGGACAGATATGAGGCAAACTGGGATATGGTAAGGCTTGGCTGGGATACCCATGTATCGGGCAAGGGCAGGCAGTTTGGTTCTGCCAGTGAAGCAATATGCATATATAGGGAGGAACTCCCCGGGGTAATTGACCAGGATCTGCCTCCTTTTGTAATTGCAGAAAACGGCATTCCGGCAGGTACTATCAATGACGGAGACAGTGTTGTGCTGTTTAATTTCAGAGGTGACAGGGCGTTGGAATTGAGCATGGCTTTTGACTATGAGGATTTTGACAAGTTCGAAAGAGGCAGGTACCCCAAGGTTATATTCTGCGGTATGCTTCAGTATGACGGTGATTTGAAGCTGCCTAAGAATTTCCTGGTCTCTCCTCCGAATATTAAGAATACATTATCCGAGCATCTGGTTAAGCACGGTATAAAGCAGTATGCAGTATCTGAGACACAGAAGTACGGGCATGTGACATACTTCTGGAATGGCAACAGAATCGAGAAGTTTGACGATAAACTTGAGGTTTTTGAGGAGATACCTTCAGACAGGGTATCCTTTGATGAACGTCCCTGGATGAAGGCTGCGGAAGTTACGGATAAGCTTATAGATGCCTTGAAATCCGGCAAATACGACTTCTTGAGAGCCAATTACCCCAATGGAGATATGGTTGGACATACCGGCAGCTTTAATGCCACCAGAATAGCAGTGGAAGCCGTTGACCTTTGCCTTGCAAGAGTCATAAAAGCAGCGGATGAGGCCCGGGCCATACTCATCATTACGGCTGATCATGGAAACGCAGATGAGATGCTTGAAAAAACAAAAGGAGGCACTGTAAAGGCAAAAACCAGCCATACACTCAATCCGGTTCCTTTTATAATACACGACAAAGTGCAAAGGCACGAAATAAAGGAAGGGAGCTTCGGGCTTGCAAATATTACCGCAACTATAACAACCCTGCTGGGAATCGACCACCCGGATTGCTGGGAAGAAAGTATAGTATAAAAAATCTATTGACAAATAATAAAATACGTAATATATTACTTAAGTCGGTAATATATTACGTATTTTTTAATTCCTCATCTCCAACATATTGGAAGAGACGCTGAAAGATGCCGGACAAGGCATAATAAGCTTTAAGCTTAAGAATATGAATATAATGCCCTGCAGGTCATGAGGAGCCTGCGGATTCCCGGATATAACCAGGATAGAGCCTCTGCTGAACTGCTGCAGGCTATTTGCCGAAGAAACTGAAATGAGGTGGCTTGGGGGCCTTGCCTTCGGAGGGGGGCCGTTGATAAACGGAGCTTTTATACCGGCCCTTGGCGGCTTACATGAACAATAACGCCGGAAAGCAGGCACGTCTTAACGGAAATATCGATTATGCAAGAAAGGTTTATCTTGAATAGGCCAAAAACAGTAATATATAGTCACGTATAAGCATACTTTGACTATACATTACTGTTTTTTCTTTTTATTATGTCAGTGCACTCCGTCGGCTATTTTACATAATTATCAAAGTAGCCCTGAATATACACAATAGGGGTACCTTTATCCCCGCTGCCTGAGGTCAGGTCGCAGAGGGAGCCTATCAGGTCTGTAAGCTTTCTGGGGGTGGTGCCTTGGGCCTCCATGCAGCCTACCAGGTTTGAGCCTTTGCACCTAATGTATTCAGATACGGCTTTTTTCAATTCTTCCCCCTTTAAATGAGCAAAGTTATTATCGGCAATATACTTCAGTTTTATTTCGTTAGGCGTCCCTTCCAGTCCGGAGGTATATGCAGGGGATACCACAGGGTCGGCAAGCTCCCAAATCTTGCACACCGGATCCTTAAAAGCCCCATCGCCATAAATCATAACCTCCACTGTCCTGCCTGTCTTTTCTTTCAGCATAGCTTGAATTTTTTCAACTATGGGCTGGCAGTTGCGGGGGAAGAGCTTTACGCTGCTTTCCGTTGATTTGTTTGAACCCAGCAGTCCGTATACCTCATTGAAGCCGCTGCCGCCAACGGGTGAAGACATAATGTCATCCAAGCCGTATACCTTTTCTCCGCCGTTTTCCTTCAGTATTCTTTTTGTCCTGGCTCTTGTGTGAATATCGCAGCAGAGTACATTTTTTGTATGCTTGAGAATGGTTAAGGGGTTGTTGGAGAATATTATTTCACACTCAATGCCTTGTTCGTTGATTATGGATTTATAATATTCAATATAATCAACACCGGTAAAGGTATGCCTGCTGTATCCGAAGTATCGGCGAAAATCACCTTCTGTCAATACATCCGACCAGGGATTCAGGTTCTTTTCGCTGAAGGTGTCTATATCTATCAATTGATTTCCCACTTCATCGGTGGGATAACTGAACATCAGTACCGCTTTCCCTGCTCCTTTTGCAATACCCTTAAGGCATATGGCAAACCGATTACGGCTCATGATAGGGAATATTACTCCGATTGTACTGCTTCCGAACCTTGATTTAATATCTTCTGCGATATCATCTATTGATGCAAAGTTACCCTGCGCCCGGGCAATCACCGATTCAGTAACAGCAACAATATCACGGTCATTAATGCTGAAACCTTCTGATTCTGAAGCTTTTAATACAGTATTCACGACAATATCTGCTATATTGTCCCCCTGCCTGATAATAGGGGCACGGAGCCCTCTTGAAATAGTACATGTTATTCTTTCCATAAAAATCTC
>Ga0116182_1000077_pt1 | contig 101963 bp, 110 predicted proteins | sample AD_UKC077_MetaG_FD_89805 | JGI IMG/M metagenome (GOLD analysis project Ga0116182, IMG submission 89805) | Active sludge microbial communities of municipal wastewater-treating anaerobic digesters from USA - AD_UKC077_MetaG | ecosystem: Engineered > Bioreactor > Anaerobic > Digestate | place...
AAAAACAAATGTCAAAATCAATCCTAAAACTATGCCTGGCAATTTTATGTTTCGCCATTTAATTTTTATGACAAAAGGAAAGGAAAACGCAGAAATGGCGATCAAAAACAATCCAAGCTCGTGATACTTTACGCTCAGAAAGGATAATGCAAAAACCAGCACCCATGGCATAAATAGTTTTCCTCTGATTGCCTTATGAAGAAAATAGAGACAGATTGGAAAAATTGATACAAAAAAAATTTGCGGTATAATTACTTCTGCTCCAATAAATAGCGCGGGTACAGAAAGAAAAAGCAGGGGGAATATTATCCTTATCGAATAATTGCTGCTTTTCTTTCTTGCGTATTCCCAAAAGATTGCCAATGGGAAAATTGGCAAAAAAGCTAAAATATATTTCATTACGATCCAAATGGAGAAATTGCCTACCAAACAAATATATCCGATAAAGAAACTGAAAAATGGTCGATAAAAAATCTGCGGATGTATGCCTGTATTTATCAGGTTTTCAATAACCGGATAAAAATAATATGGATCGGCTTCCGGCAAAAACGGATATATCTTCAGAAGAATGCTCATTAAAACCACAAAAAATCCCAATACTATAAACAAACTGAGAAAACTTTCTCTTTTAATTTCAGACTCATCATTTTTTGTAAAACTTTTGGATATAACAAAGAAAATTGAAAGAATTATTATCAACAAATGCAAACTCAGAAGAGCGGATAATTCATTGAAAGAAAATCCTTTTAGTGCAAGAAGATATCCTGCCAGTGGAACGATAAATACGGAAATTATGTAACTGAGGACAAATTTTTCCGTCTTGTCGGCTTTTGAGAAAAAGATCGGTGTAAGAAGATATCCGGGCAAGAAAAAAATTAGATACAAAGAAATTGCCTGACGCAGGAGGATAAAGTTTGTCAGATATGCAAACCAAAAAAGGATAAGCGGAATCAGTGTGATTTTTATTAAAAACAAAGAAGTTTGTCGAAGCGTTTCCTTGTCTTTTAGTGGCGCACCTAATGTATTAATAAGCAATTTTATTTGTTCCATAAATTTTTTTACAAGTTTCTCAAAATGTCTGCCCACATTGAAGATATCTTTGAAATGGCAAATCTGTTTTCTATGAGCTTTTTGCCATTTAATCCGAGCTCTTTTCTGATTTCGGGATTAACAATCAAAAATTGTATTTTTTCGGAAAGCTCTCTGCTTTGTCTTGGTTTCACTAAAAATCCTGTGACATTGTCCGTAATAATTTCTTTGTTTACGGGAATGTCTGTTGTAATCACGGGAAGAGAACTTGCCAATGCTTCCAGAATTGCATTACTCATGCCTTCGCCTAGGGTCGGCAAAACAAAAATATCGCTAATTTTGAGAATTTCTTTAACATCATTTCTTTTGCCTAGAAAATGAATATTATTCTTGGAATGATAATTTTCTGCTTGCCTTTTTAATTCTGCCATTTTTTCTCCATCGCCGACGATCAATAAATTAAGGTTTTTATCATTTTCAAAAATTTTTTCAAAAGCTTGAAGCAAATATTCGTGTCCTTTGCCTCTTCGCAAGTTGCTTACGCAAGCAATATTTAACTTGTTCTCTTCAAGTTTTAACTCGGTTTTTTTGTCATGAACATTTATTTCAAAATTGAATTCAGTCAAATTGATGCCATTCGGAATTACAACGAACTTACTTTCAGGAAGCTTTAATTTTTGCATAAGCTCTTTTTTTGTCACTTCCGTCTGAACTGTATATTTTGTGACCAAAGATTTCGTTAGTCGATCGAAAAACCTCAGCCATTCCCAATTCAGAAGGATTCCTCTTTGGCTGCAAACGATTTTTTTTATTCCGAATAATTTTCCAAGAATCCTGCCATAAAGATCAGCATGAATAAGATATGTTACCAAAACATCTGGAGAAAAGTCCTGGACAACTTTATGGAATCTTTTGATGGAAAAAAAATCGAAAATGTTTTTTAATTCAAGATAGTATACTTTTACTCCTTTTTTTTCTAATTCTATTCCAATTGGACCGTGACCCCTAACGCAGCACACGCGGTTTTCATGATACTTCTGAAGCATAGGGAGGACTCTTAAGAGCTGTGTTTCAGCTCCTCCTATCTCAAGACCAGATATTAGATGTAATATTCTTTTCTTATTCATTTTCATATTTTTTTCTAGGTATTGAGGAATATATCAACGGAAATATGAGCAGTAATGGAATTAGCCATTTTAGGAAGTATACCAAATATTCAAATGGCTTATGCCTATAAGTGCAATAATTAGTATCTCTTATATATCCGATTTTCTGCTCATCTGGATTATTTTTATCAAAAATTTTTATAAGTGTATCAATTTGTTCGTTATTGTATCCCTTAGCTTGATAAAAAGGACGGATCAATCCAGGGTTGTTCTCAATTTCTTGTATGCTATGTGGAATAACAACTCCATAGTCGGGATCAGCCACCCACCATTCATTATCCTGCACCTTAACTAAAGAAACTGCATGATATAGCATAACATAAATATCAGATTCTATATCTCTGTCTCTTAGGGCATATGTCAAAAGGGCAGACGATTGAGTGCACCAACCCACACCTCGTTCGACACCTTTTTTCCATAAACCACAAAATTCGTATTTTTTAAATATGTCAGGACGAATATAGCTGGATAAGAAAAGCAAGTAGTTTTCGTAAATGGGGATCAAAAGATTAAATTCTTTGGCAAGTTCATCATCCCAATAATGCAATATGCCTTCGTGGATGGCATTGTTGGCGATTTCAACAAATTCCTTATCAGAACCTTTTTTATTTTTGAGTTTTTCAAAAACTTCCTCTTTCGACATTGTAATTTCATCGCTTGTTTTATTTTTATAAAGATTCTTATTGTTCAATAAGGGACTATGTAAGGGAATGAACAAGCCATAAATATTCAATAGCAATAAAAGAATTCCAACAATAAATAAAATTATTTTTAGTTCTTTATAAAATGTTTTCATACGCTAATCAAAATATTCTCGAAACCAGAGCTCAAGGGTAATTAGTGCCCAAATGCGATAGGCGTGGCTAATCTTGGTATTTACGTGTTCATCGAGTATTTTTTTAATTTCTTCTATCTTGAAAATTTTTCTATTGACGGCTTTTTCTGATAGCAGGAGTTCATATGCATATTCTCTGAGTTCTTTGCGAAACCATTTGTCTATCGGTATTCCAAACCCCATTTTAGATCGAAACATGACTTCATCCGGAACCAAGCCTCTTAGCGCTTCTTTTAGGATATATTTTTTGTTATTCAATCCCTTAAGCTTTAAATTAAATGGAATTTTTGCGGTAAGCTCGAGGAATTCATGATCAAGAAAAGGCGAGCGTCCTTCAAGTGAAACCGCCATCGAATCAATGTCTACCTTGACCATCAGATCATCCGGCAAATATGTTGAGAAATCTGCATATAAGCATTGATCCATTTTGTTTTTTGTTTCCGCTTCGTTGAATCTTTTCGCGACAATATTATAAGAATCTATCCCTAATGTTTTTTGTTTGAAATTTTCAGTGTATATTTCATTTTTTAATTCATTTGAAAAATATCGGATATAATTCAAATAGCGATAGTTATATTCTTCAGAAAGTGTCTTTGCAAACAAGTATGCTCTATCGAAGAAAGTATTCTTTATATTCTTTGCTAAAAATTTGCTGATTGGCAAAGCAAAGTATTTATGCAAAGGCATTATTTTGTCATACCAAAGACTAAATTTTTGGACACTGTAGCGTCCATAACCCGCGAAGTTTTCATCACCTCCGTCGCCATTGAGGGCGACTGTGACATAATCTCTGGTTATCTTGCTGACATAGTATGTGGGAAGTGCGCTGGAATCAGCATAAGGTTCTTCATATTGCCTCACGAGCATCGGCAGAAGTTCAATCGCGTGAGGCTCAACGATAAATTCCTTGTGGTCAGTTTTGAATTTTTCGGCAACAATTTTTGCATATTTCAGTTCATTGTATTTTTCTTCATTGAAACCTATGGAAAATGTTTTGACAGGTTTATCGCTGAGCTTGCTCATAAGTGCGACAATCGCACTGGAATCAATTCCTCCTGAAAGAAACGCACCAAGGGGAACATCTGAAATCATCCGAAGTTTTACACACTCTTCCAGTTTTTCCATTATTCTTTTTTTCCACTCGTCATTTGAAAGATTCAATTTTTTTGAATAGTCAAGCTTCCAATATCTCTCCTTTTCAATTTTCTTGGTTTTCAGGTCTATGAATAAATAGTGCGCAGGTTCAAGTTTTTTTATATCTTTGAATCCGGTGAGCGGCGCGGGGACGTATTGAAAAGTCAAATAGTGATGGATTGCAACATAGTCCGGCTCTTTTTTGTAATCTTTTTGTGTCAAAATAGCCTTTAGTTCGGATGAAAACATAAAAACTTTTTCATCCAAATAATATTTGAAAGGTTTTTTTCCGACACGATCGCGCGCGCAAAAAATAGTTTCCTCTTTTACATCATAAATTGCAAAAGAAAACATTCCTCGCAAGTGCTCCAGACAATTTTTTCCGAACTTGTCATATAGCGCGAGCACCACTTCGGTATCGGTCTTTGATTTGAAAACATAGCCTTCCTTTTCAAGCATTTTTCGTTTTTCCTGAAAATTGTAGATTTCTCCGTTGAAAACGATCCAATACCTGTCCGAATAATTCATCGGTTGGCGACCAAGAGGGGAAAGGTCTATGATCGAAAGTCGTCTGTGTCCTAGCCCTACTTTTTGGTCGGGAGAAATATACGCTCCGCCATCATCCGGTCCGCGGTGCATAATTTTTTCATTCATGCTTAAAATATCCTGCTCGGAAACAGTATTTTCATCAAAATATATTTTTCCGGTAATTCCGCACATTATTTTTTCTTTAAAGTTATGTTAAATGACAAAGTTCTTAAGTCGCTATCGGAAAATTTCTCTGTAAGTTTTGAGGAAATTTCTTTTTCAAAAAAATGCTTTTTTTCAATGTTTATAATTTCAAGTCCGTATTTTTTTGCCATATCTTCGTAAAAACTGAAACGTTTTCTGTTCACATATTCTCCTGTTTTTGAAAATAAAGCTTTAAACCAGAAATCACTCATATTTAAAAACCACAAGCTGTCTTGTGAGAAAATATGATCCCTGAGATCAACTTGATGGTTCATAATTCCACCGTGCTTCAAAACTCGGGTCATTTCCGAAAAACTATTATCCAAATTATGGACGTGTTCAAGAACTGCGCAGGAATAAATAAAATCGACAGTATTTTCTGGTAACAAATATTTTGAATCCTGATCTATGTTGATAATCTTGATTTTAGATTCTTTGTAAACATAGTTTACGCCTTTTCTTGAGAAATATCGATCAATCAGGTTATTTTCATTTCTTAAAAGCTTCAAATATCCTTGCATCTGCTTTTTGGTTATGAATGCGTGAACTCCATCATCAATTGCGTAATATTTTGAAGCGCCTCCTTTGAGTATCAAAAGCCCAAAGCCAATGGATCCACCGGGCCCGAGCTCAAGAATAACTTTATCTTTAATCGCATTTCCTCCTCCTATTTTATCTAGGAAACTTGCATATTGCTTTTTTGAATATGCAATATGATCCTCATTGAATTGATATGGATTGTAAAAAAACTTTTCAATCAATGGGCGTGACTTTGGAAATAACGTGAAAAAGACATTCTCTATCAAGACGAGTGGTACTTTTATCAAGGGCTTTATACGCATAAGGAATTATTTAAAATGATCCAAATATTTACTAATCGTTTGCTCCCATAAAAATAGCTTTTGCGTGTTTTCTCCGGCATTCTTGCTTAACGCTTTTATTTTTTCAGCATTCCGCAGCAATTCTGTAATTTTTGCAGCAATGATATCCGGATCAGATTCTTCAATCAATAAACCGTTTTCATTATTAGTAATGATTTCTTCTGCGCCTTCATTTTTTGTTGCGATTATGCCGCATCCGCAACACATGGCTTCAAGCAAAGAAGTTGAAAGTCCTCCGCCCGGATCTGAAGAATGTATGTATATGTCCGAAACCTTCAAGATTCCCAATACTTTTTCTCTCGGAATGCTTCCGAGAAAAATGACAGAGTTGTCCGATATTTTCTGCAAATCATCTTTGTCTTCTCCATCGCCCATGATAACAAAAACAATATTTTTTTTTATTTCTGCAGGCAATTGTTTTATCGCCTTAATCGTATTTTTTACGCCTTTCCATTTATATAATCTTCCTGCCCAAGCGATAATCACCTTGTCTTTATATTTATTTTTAAAATCCATATCAGGGGCTATCTTTTCAATTCCCTTAATATCAATGCCACGATAAATTATTGGTGATTCCCGCTTGTCGAATCTTTCAACGAATTCCCGCACTGCTTGCGATATTGAAATGTTGAGGTCCGAACTTCTGAATATAAGCTTCCCGAAACTGAGATCATATATTTTTGCAATATGAGTTTTTATCTTGCTCGACAGCTGGACAAAATCAGACCCGTGTTCGATATGGACCCATCTGATTTTTTTTATTTTCGCATAGGCCAATGCCAAGAGAGACGTGCTGAAAAATCTTGTTCTGGAAATGACAATGTCAAAATTTTCTTCGAAAAGATTTCTGAACAATTTCCAAAAACGCAAACTCCAGAATTTTGGAAAAGGATAATTCGGAATAATTTCAAAAGCAGGGAAGCGCAATATTTTCACGTCGCGGTGTCTGGTTTCTTTTTCGGGAACGGAAATCGGCAGTCTTGGCGTGAAGACCGTTATGTCCATCCCTCTTTGGGACAGGTGCCTGTTGAATTCATCGGCATGTGATTCTAGCCCGCCCATGTGGGGCGGATAGTATGGAGAAAAGACCAATAGTTTCATCATTTTTCCTCTTGTCTTATTCTTTTGAGCGCATCATTGCGAGTGACAATTGAAAGATCTTGTTCGAGCCTTTCAATTGCCGAAAGAATTTTGAAAATCATCAGGAAAACAAAAATGAATCCGATCAGAATCACGGCATTTATGTTGCCTTCTATTCCGATCAGTTTTGCCGCCACATTTGAAAGATTGGGAAAGATTGTGATCAACGCCATGCTTCCCCAAACGACAATGCGGGCCAGCAGCTTAAGAAGGGTGGGATTATTTCTTCCCTTTATATAGTTCATTGCGCCCTGATAGATCATTATCGCAGAAATCGCAGATATTACTATCTGATAGATATGGAATCTCATATGTTTTCGCTTAAATGTTTAATGAATTTAAAACAATAAACTCCAGATCATTTTATACAAAGTCTTGAAGCCGTTTGCGATGCCTTGTTTTTGGATCTTACCCATGGAATATTTGGTGTATCTCACTGCGATCGGAATTTCCTTGAATTTCAGCTTGTAGATATATATCTCTCTTATGACTTGGCTGTCATATTCATAGCGGTCGGCTTTTGTGTTGATAACCTGGGCCGCGTGTCTTGAATAAGCCCGAAAGCCAGATTGGCTGTCAGTTACCCAAAGTCCGAACAAATACCATGTGAAGAAATTTCCAATCTTGTTGGCAAGGATTTTGTGCCATGGCATGCCCTTGGGATCCAAAAGCCGTGTTCCAAGCACCACATCGCATTCATTGTCCACTATCGGAGATATCAGTTTTTGTATGTCTTCCGGATCATGCTGGCCGTCTCCGTCCATGGTAACAATAATGTCAGCTCCGAGCAATTTGGCAGCCTCAATTCCCGTTTTTGTCGCAGCGCCTTTTCCTCTGTTGATCTTGTGTCCTAAAGCTACTGCGCCCGCTTGCTTTGCCTTGCTATATGTTCCATCAGAACTTCCGTCATCAACCACTATGATATTTTCGTAGCCTGCGCCGCAAACTTCGTTTATGACAGCTTGAATAGCACCTTCTTCATTGAAGGCGGGAATAACGACAAAAATCCTGCTTTTTTCCACGCTATCCATACTATTTAATATAGGGCAATGAAGTGACATTTGCAAATCTTACGCTTCCTGGTAAAATAGCAATATGAGCAGGAAAATACAAGCCAATTTCTTTTTTTATTTTTTCTTTACCCGTCCAAAGAGGTTGGTTTTTCTGAGTAAAAAATAGACAAGAGATTTCGGAAAAAGCACCAGCCTCAGAAGGCTGGTTTTTTAGTTATTTAAAAACAAATAAGCATACGCATAAGGAGAGAAATATGGAAAAATCGGAGATTTCTTCAGAAAGTATTGCGAGATTGGCGACAGTGTGCGAAAAATGCGGCGGTATCTTGCCAAAAAAAGATTATAGAGGAGGAAGCTACTACTATTGCGAAAACTGCCGCGGTGCTTCCAGGGGAGTTTTAGTGGCAATGTCGAAGTCGGGAGAAGCGTCAAAAGTTTCTGCAGAGGCAATCATAAGTTTCCTCTCAAAAAAGGCTGCGAGGGCTGCTGAAGTTGCATAGTGTCGAAATCTTACAATTTGCGTTTACAATCAACAAAAGAAAGGATGTGATGATCAATTTTCGGGCGGAGTTTAAACTTAAACTTCGCCTATTTTTATTGGACAAGCAAGCGCCGAATTGATAATATGAAAATAATATTTATATAAAAAACTTCTTAAATTAAGGCAAATTTATGATGCAATCAAAGCTTTTCACAAAAACACGCAAGGAGGCTCCAAAAGACGAGGTGAGCATGAATGCCCAGCTCCTGATTCGCGCAGGGTTCATAAACAAGGAAATGGCGGGAGTTTATGATATCTTGCCTTTGGGACTTAAAGTAATCAACAAGATTTCCGATATTGTCAGAGATGAAATGAACAAAATCGGCGGTATTGAGATGAAGACTTCGGTTTTGCAAAACAAGGAGGTCTGGGAAAAATCCGGCCGTTGGAATGATGACGTGGTGGATAATTGGTTTAAGACTGAACTAAAAAACGGCAGTGAAGCGGGACTTTCATTTACCAACGAAGAAGCTTATTCAAGCATCTTGAAGCAATATATAAGTTCGTATAAAGATCTGCCGGTTTATCCCTATGATTTTAAGGAAATCTTCCGCAACGAAACCAGAAGCAAATCGGGGATTTTGCGTGGACGCGAATTTTATTGGAAAGCGTTGTATTCTTTCTCCAAGGACGAAGCCGAGCATAATATTTTTTATGAAAAAGCCAAAGCAGCCTATCAAAAAATTTATGAGCGTGTCGGCATAGGACATTTGACGTATCTTACCTTTGCTTCGGGCGGTACTTTTTCGAAATTTTCTCATGAATTCCAAACCATTTGCGATTCCGGGGAAGATACAATTTTTATTGACGAAAATAAAAAAATTGCAGTCAACAAGGAAGTATTTACCGACGAAGTGCTTGAAGATTTGGAGCTTGAAAAAAACAAGCTGATTGAAAAGAAGGCGATAGAAGTCGGCAATATCTTTACTTTGGGAACGAAATTTTCCAAGCCGTTCGATCTGAAGTACAAAGACGAAAAAGGCGAAGAACAATTGGTTTTTATGGGAAGCTACGGTATCGGCATAAGCCGGCTTATGGGGGCAATCGTGGAAGTTTTTCATGACGAGAAGGGGATTGTGTGGCCTGAATCGGTTGCTCCATTTCAGGTTCATCTTTTGAGTTTGGGTGAGGACGGGCAAGCTCAAAAGATTTATGATGAGCTTGAGAAGAAAGGAATTGAAGTGCTTTTTGACGATCGAGATGTAAGCGCGGGAGAAAAATTTGCAGACAGTGATCTTATCGGAATTCCGCTCCGCGTTGTTGTCAGCAAAAAATCTCTGGCAGCCGGCGGTGTAGAAATCAAAAAGCGAAACGAATCCGAAAGTAAAGTTGTTTCAATTGAGGAGTTTATAAAACAAATAAAATAAATTTAATATTCTTGCGGAAGAAAAACTATTCTCGAATTCTCGAGAATTAGAGAATAAATTCACATTGATGTTTAGTTTTTAATTATATAATTAGACAATTTTTAGTAACTTGTATAAACATTCCAACATTCTTAAGAATATGTAAATAATTTTTATTGATATATTAAATAAACAAGGGGGTGCAAATGTGATGTTGGTTAAAAAAAGAAGAATAGCGTCAGTCGCAAAAATTAAAAAAGCAAAATCCCCAAGGCAGATCGAGAGACATATTAAGGGTGTTGCAAATCACAGAAGGATTGAAATACTTTTTCTTATTTCAGAAAACAAGGGGATTGATGTCGAAAGTATTTCCAGAAATTTGCGCTGCAATTTTAAGACGACGTCTGTGCACCTCTCACGCTTGGCACAAGCAGGACTTGTTAGAAAAAATTATAGGGGACGTACGGTTACGCATGAGCTGTCTCCGTACGGCTGGACATTTTGTAAATTCCTGAAAACATTCCAACATTCTTAAGAATGTGTAAATGATTTATATTGATATAAGATATATATTTTTATAAAATTTGAACAAAAATAAAAATTTAGATAATTATTAAGTTGAGAGTGATTGCTGATTTTTGTTTGATGCTTGCTTGATTGGCCGTGCAAATCATGATATTTAAAAGGGATTGTAGCGTATTAATTAACAGCTGAAGAAAAATTTATGAACACGTTATTAATAATTGCTTTGATACTTATTGTCTTGGGAGTAATCGGAAGCATTGTTCCGGCAATGCCGGGGCCGATCCTGAGCTTTATCGGGCTTGTTCTTTTGTATTTCGGAAAATCAGGATCCATTTCCGCGTTTTCCCTTGCGCTATTTGGAGGAACAGTCGCCCTGTTGACTTTTATGGTATATATCGCGCCCATATTGGGCGCCAAATTTTCCGGCGCTTCCAAAAAAGGACTCGCCGGAGCCATTTTGGGAGGCCTGGCTGGAATAATTTTTTTGCCTCCGCTTGGAATTTTTATCGGAGCTTTTCTTGGAGCTCTTCTGGGAGAAATGATGGATGGAAAAGATTTTCTGAAAGCGCTAAAAGCGGGAATCGGAACCATTCTGGGAAGTTTTTCGATGATAGTCCTGCAGGTTGCCTTTTCTTTGTTTGTGGCAATATACTTTTTTATCAAGCTTTTAAGCTGACATCGGTAGCAGGCAAGAAATTATGGAATTACGTAATTTATTACGTAAAATTTTACGTAATAAATTACTCACCTCGGCATGGAAATAGTTTTGAGTAAATATGCCGGATTTTGCGAGGGAGTTGCAAGGGCATATGACATGATTGAAAAAATTGCGAAAGATCCTTCGGCCAAGAGGCCTATTTTTGTGCTGGGCTCACTCGTTCACAATTCTGATGTGGTTGCCAAAATCGAATCCATGGGCGTAAAAAAAATAAGCGTTGAAAATGATCTTATCAAGTCGCTTGAAAAATATCCCGAAAGGATTGGCACACTTGTCATTACGGCGCATGGTATCGGTCCGGAAATATACGGTTGGGCAAAGGGCAGAGGAACAAATATTGCCGATACAACGTGTCCGAAGGTTATCAAAGTCCAGAAGCTTGCCGAAATTTTTTCAAAAAAGGGCCGCCAGATTGTTATTGTCGGCGAAAAAAATCATAAGGAAGTGCGCGGGATATATGAATGGGCGGGAGAGAAGGCATTTTTTGTCGAGACGGACGAGGATCTTGATGGTCTTGGTCTTGACGGCGGCAAAAAAATTGCCGTCATTTCACAAACCACCCAGAACAGGGATTTTTTTAAAAGAGTCGCCGAGAAACTCTCGGAAAAATATCCGAATGTTGAAGTTATCGACACGATCTGTCAGGCGACGCACCACAGGCAAGCGGAAATAAAAAAACTCGCAGAGGAATGCGACGTTGCGGTCGTCATAGGATCTCCGGAAAGCGCCAATTCGACAAGACTTTGGGAAATTGCCAAAGAAATAAATCCAAAGTCATATTTTATCCAGCGGGCGGAGGAAATTGAAAGGGAATGGTTTAGGGAATGCGAAAAGGTTGCTGTTACTGCGGGAGCAAGCACGCCGGGATGGGTTATAGACGAAGTTATTCTCCGTCTTAGGTCAATGGATGAAAGTTGAAAATTTGCCAAATTTATCGAGCCTTTGGAGCATATCGAATCTTTCATTTGGCAAATTTCAGATTGGGGACCCGAAGAACTTTCAAGGTTGCTTTTTCCCTTATATACGCTATACTTTAAATGTTTATAATACTAAAGAAACATAGGTGATATGGCCAAGATAATGCTCGTCGAAGATGATCCGATGATTTCGGAAATCTTTAAGAAAAAATTTGAAGCCGAAGGTTTTGATGTTGCTATGGTTGCAAACGGCAGAGATGTGCTGAAACTGGCGGCCAGCGAGAAGTTTGACCTTATTCTTCTTGACATGGTCCTTCCGGAGATGAGCGGCATAGAGGTTCTTAAAGAACTTAAGAATCGCGAAAAATACGGCGAGGACATCAAAGTCATTGTTCTTAGCAATTTGGATAAAACTGAAAATGAAAAAGAAGCCAGAGAGAACGGAGCTGACGGATATATCGAAAAATCCCACTACAATACTTCCGAACTGGTCGCGCACGTCAAGCGTCTTTTGAATGAGTTTGAAGAACAGAAAAGAAACAGAGAACGTTTGTCGGGAAAAGTGCAGGCCGGCGGCAACAATAAAAGGATATTGCTTATTGAGGATGAGGAGATTTTTCTTGAGATATTCGGCAAGAAACTTGAAGACGAGGGGTATATTGTCGAATACGCCAATGATGGAGCGAGCGGAAGCAAGATGGCAATGGAAAGGCAATACGATCTTATTATTACGGACGCGGTTATGCCTGCGGCAGGGGGAGATGAAATCGTAAGGCGCATCAAGCTTGATGACAAGACCAAGGATATTCCGATAATTGTGCTCTCTGCTTCCTTGGATGAAGAAGAGAAAAAAATGTTTGAAGGGCTGGAAGTGCGTGAATTTTTTGAAAAAACCAAGATTGTGCCGAGTGATTTGGCGAGAAAAGTAAACAAGATACTCCAATAGCGTGATCTAGCTTGTGAAAAACAATCAAATTTAATAAAATTTATTCGAATCATCAATTGCCTGTCCGCAAGCGTTATATGATATCGATGCAGGATGATAGGTTCGATATGTTTTTAGATTAAAGCCATAAATTATGAAACGAACAAGAATAATTGATGCTCCGAAGTTTGTCGGAAAGCAAGTAAAAATTGCAGGCTGGGTAAACATCAGGCGCGACCATGGCAAGCTTATTTTTATCGATTTGCGTGATGCAACCGGGATCATCCAGACAGTGATTCTGCCGAACCATGACGAAGCTTATGAAGCTGCAAAGGGTTTGCGGAGTGAATATATCATTGAAATGGAAGGCATAGTAAAAAAGCGTCCTGGGGAGTCAAAAAATGAGAAAATGTCAACAGGCGACGTCGAAATCGAAGCCGACGTTATCAAGGTCATATCAAAACCCGAAGTTGAATCACCGGTTGATATTTCAGAAGAAAATCTAAATATACACCTTAGCACCTTACTTGATTATCGTTCGCTTACCTTGCGCAATGAAAAAATAAAGGCAATATTCAGGGTTTACGGGGATGTTTTGAAATCTTTTGGAGATATTATGAGAGACAGCGGGTTTCAAGAAATAAAAACGCCAAAAATTGTCAATGCGGCTACTGAAGGCGGAGCCAATTTTTTCAAGATAAAATATTTCGATCGTGACGCATATCTTGCACAAAGTCCGCAATTCTATAAGCAGGCGGGAGTGGGAATTTTTGAAAGAGTTTTCGAGATCGGATCCGTTTTTCGTGCAGAACCGCATTATACGACACGTCACGTGAACGAATATATAGGAATGGATGCTGAGATGGGTTTCATTGATAATTTCAGCGATGTCATGGACGCGCTTGAATCTGTCATTTGGCACATGATGAAATCAGTAGAAAACAACTGCAAACAAGATTTGTTGAGATATGGTGCGGAGGTGCCGAAAAAGAAGGCTATACCGAGGATAAAATTGAGTGAAGCTTTGGAAATTTTAAAAAAAGAGTATGGTAAGGAAGTTGAAAACGAAGATATTGATCCGGAGAGTGAGCGCTTGATTTGCCAGTGGGCAAAAGAAAAGCATGGATCCGATTTTGTCTTTCTGACACACTATCCTGGGCATTCGCGTCCGTTCTATACTATGCCGAGCGCTGATGGCAAATATACGGAGACATTTGATCTGATTTTCCGCGGAATTGAAATTGCAACAGGAGGGCAGCGCATACATAATTATGAGCAGCTTGTCGCCAGCATGAAAAAATTCGGGCTGAAACCCGAAACTTTCAAAGATTATCTCGACATTTTTCGTTGGGGAATGCCTCCGCATGGAGGATGGGGGCTTGGCAGCGAACGCATTGTGCAGCAATTGTTGGGCCTCAAAAGCATAAAGGAGGCGGTTTTGTTTCCAAGGGATGTGAAAAGGTTGAATCCGTAAATTAATAACCGCGAATTCCTATGGAAACTTCAGACGAATATTTTTCTGTCGAGAAAATAGCGTGCTATATCGGCGCGAAGGTGAGTGTGACGGGGATTGTCAGCGGCATCAGGAATCAAGGAGGACTTCTTTTTATTGATATTGAAAGTGGCGGATGTCTGATCCAAGCTCTTGTGATACCGGACAATTCGGTCGCATATGCCATGTCTCAGAAAATTGAAAAAGGATATGTGGTCGAAGTGAAGGGGATGATCAGGGAATGTCCGGCGAGCATCAAGGAAGACGGTGATCCAAATAAAGTCGAAGTGGAGGTGGAAAGTTTGGCGATCGTTTCCGCTCGAAAAGAAAACAAAAACCGGCAAAAAACTTTGCTGGCACAATCGGCAAAATTAATGAAAATAAAAAATAAAAAATGATTGACAAAATCATGACAAGTGAATCAAGAAAGCACATAGAGCGTGCCGATGAAAAGAAACTCGGTATCCTAAGTATCGTTACATTTTTGTTTGGATTTGCCGGAGCACTTCTTTCTTATGTGCTTTCCGATTATTTCATGACATCGCTCGGATATTCAAATGTGAGCTTATTCTATTTTTCCGCTTATGCAGCTTCTCTTGTGATGATACTCAACCTTCACAGGTTCATGAACAAATTTGGAAGGTCGACAATATTTTTTGTTTTTTACTTCTTGCAGATATGCTTCGTGGCATTTCTGACTCTCGTTGAGCCGTCCATTTCGGGAGCGATTATTTTGGTATGCTATATAATTTCGATGACTCTATCTTGGGCGTCTCTGGATGTCATAGTTGAATCATATTCGGAAGACAAAAAATCGGGCCGGATAAGGGGATTGCATCTTACAATCATGAATATAGGGATTTTTTTGGGGCCTTTTGTATCGACGAGAATTCTTACTCACTATGATTTCAAAGGTCTGTTTTTTGCGGCAATGTTGGTGCATATGGGGATATTTTTGTTTATGCTCGTAAAACTTCGGCGGATCAATAACAGCAAATTTGAACAAAAAATCACCGTCAGGGACTTGTTTAAGAAAATACTGGTAAACAGAAATGTAATGAAAATTTATTCGATTGCGTTGCTTTTGGATTTCTTTTATGCCCTTACGGTGATCTATGTGCCTCTTTTTCTGCTTGACAACGGATTTTCATGGGACAGGATCGGAATAATTTTTACGATAATGCTCATACCGTTTATAATTCTTCAATATCCGCTCGGACTTCTGGCGGACAAAAAATACGGGGAAAAGGAGATGCTCATAATGGGAATAATTATTATGGGAATTTCATCCGCGTGCATTTTTTTTATCACAAGTAAGGAGATCTGGGTATGGGGCACAATACTTTTTATAACAAGAATCGGAGCTGCAATAATTGAAATTATGCGCGATTCTTATTTTTATAAAAAGATTGACGCAAGAGATGTTGACATAATAGGATTTTTCAGGACAGCGGGATCAGTTGGATATATCTTGGCCGCGGCAACTTCAGCGGTGTTGCTTTTAGTGCTACCTATGAAATATGTCTTTCTGCTACTGGCCGGAGTTGTCCTGTGCGGGCTGTATCCTGCGATAAAGCTTGTTGACAACAAATGTGAAGCTGAAATGAAAAAGCGAACCAAGAAAATATCTTATGGCTTATCAAATTAAAATTGAACAATTTGAAGGTCCGCTCGATCTTCTTCTGCATCTTACGGAGCAAGAAAAACTTGATATAACAAGGGTAAGTTTGGCTCAGATTGCCGACCAGTATCTTGAGTATATCGGAAAAGCGGAAAACATCACTTTGGAGCATCTTGCCGATTTTTTGTCGGTAGCGTCTAAGCTTATTCTTATCAAGTCGAAAGCGTTGCTTCCAATGCTTGAATTTACGGAAGAAGAGGAGGAGGAAATACGTGACTTGGAGCAGCAGCTCGCCGAGTACAAAAAATTCAAGGAAACTGCAAAGAAACTGGCCGGAGTCTATGATTCTACGTTAAGAAACTTTACGCGGGAAGGATTTTTCGGATTAAGGACAATCTTCTGTCCTCCTGAAAAAGTGGCGGCTTCGGATCTGGCGAAGACGTTCTCAAGGATTTTGGGGGAGATTCCGCTCGTTGAGAAGCTTGAGGAAGAAATGGTCAAGGAGGTGCTGAGACTTGAAGACAAAATCACGCATCTTCAGGAATATCTTAAAGAAAAAATTCAAAGCTCATTTTCGGAGGTGGTATCGAGTGTAAAAGATAAAATAGAGGTAGTGGTTTCTTTTTTGGCCATGCTGGAGCTGGTGAAACAAAGAGTTATTCATGTCGAGCAAAAAGGACTGTTCAGTGAAATACATTTGAAGCACAAAGAAAATGTTGTTATAGATGATGCAAGCCGCTAACAGCGGAACGGTTACGGGTCATCGGTATTAGAAAAATATAAGTATCCCGATTTATGGCTAGCGGATAAATCTAGGTCAATCATTTTTGTTACTAGAATTAATCTAAATTTATGGAACAGGAAAAATTATTATCGGCGATTGAAAGCATTCTTTTTATCAGCGGTGAACCGATTAAAAAATCAAAGCTCGTGAAAATTTTTTCAGGACAGGCAAAGACTGAAGATGTTGAGAAAGGAATTGACGCTCTTTCTGAAAAATACGCGGGTTCCGCAAGCGGACTTGTTCTGCTCAGAAAAGGGGAGGAAGTTCAGCTAGCTTCCAAAGCTGAGAATTCTCAATATGTTGAAAAGATGGTAAAAAGCGAACTTCAGGATTCTTTGTCGAATGCCGCGATGGAAGTTGTTTCAATCATCGCCTATCGCGGACCGATTTCAAAAACCGAAATAGAATCGATCAGAGGGGTAAACTGTTCCTACACGCTTCGCAATCTATTGTTAAGGGGATTGATTGAAAGAAGCGATAATCCACGTGACGGCAGGGGCTATGTCTATTCCATTACATTTGAATTTCTGAAAAAACTCGGCGTGGAAGACGTGAAAAAACTTCCGGATCATGATATACTGTCAAAAGACGAAAGAATCAACTCTATCACAAACGTGGACCTGGAGGTTGCGGAGTGAATTTGATAGTGATCTCAACTGTGCTAAAAGAAAGAATTGTCATAAATAATAAGGAAAAGTAACCAAAGTTATATTATGGGAATAGGGGCGACCATTTTAATGATAGTCTTGTTTCCGCTTAATTCTGTTTTGCTGGCACATGAAATTGTGGGGAACCAAAGTCATGTGCAGGCGGAAGTAGACAGAGAAGAAAACAGCATACAGGGTATCGTCAAAGGAATCGAGAACAAGAAGAAAGAAGAAAGACCGAAGCCCAAAGCTCAGGCGGTTGATGATCCGATTTTCCAGCCCGTACGGAAAGAAGGCGTCAAAGATCTGGCGGTTCCGGGTGCGCACGCTTCAGTAGTTATAGATGCCGATAGCGGGACGATATTGCACTATGATGAGGGGAGAACAAAGCGTCAAGTTGCGTCATTGACAAAACTGATGACGGCTGTTTTGGTGGTGGAAAAAATTAAAGATTTGAAAGAGATAGTAACGGTGGATGAGGAGGCAGTATATGTCGAAGGTACAAAAATAGGCTGCCCGAGAAGCGGATATTGTGTTAGCCAAAGATTGAGAGTGGGCGAAAAGATTTCTGCGGAAAATCTTCTTCAAGCTATGCTTATGAACAGTGCAAATGATGCCGCGGTAGCTTTAAGCAAGCACGTTTCCGGTTCACAGGAAGAGTTTGTTGAAATGATGAACAAGAAAGCTAAAGATCTCGGACTTAAAGACACCAGTTTTTGCACCGCTTCAGGGCTGGAAATCGAAGGGCACGAATCGGAATGTTATTCCACAGCATACGATATTGCGAGGATCGCCGCATATTCAATGAGGCATGACGTGATTTGGGAAATGTTGAGAACACCGAGCAACTTGCAAATTTTATCGGCAGACGGCAAGTTGGTCCATACAATTATAAATACTGACCTTGCTCTTGATAAGGTACCCAATTTGATAGGCGGAAAAACCGGATTTACTCCACTTGCCGGATATTCTCTTTTGATGGCTGCTTCGGATCCTATGGAGAAAAAACATCGTATAGTGGCAGTAGTGCTTGATGACAGGACCAGATGGCAAGACATCAAACTGATGATTGATTGGGCATTCAGTTCATATGTATGGAAATGATCGTGATTCTTGATTGTGAATAGAATTTGCGTGAAAGTGTAAAAATCAATAAACGAAAACGGAAGGAATACAATATATTAGTAAACCAAAGCGATAACGGATGCGCATTCATGCGATCCGCAAATTGCAGAGAAATTCATGCAGCTTGCTCAGATTCAGACAATTCCTGAAATAATGAATGTGCTGAAAGTTCTCTCGACGGGATTTTTGGCTTTTTTGCTTGCTTTTGCGATAACGCCGCTTTGGACGCATCTTCTTTATAAATATAAAATGGGGATAAAAATCAAAGAAACAGACGTTAATGGAGAGAAGTTGACTTTCGTGAACAAGCTTCATGCGAATAAAGCCGGAACTCCAACCATGGGAGGAGTGATTATTTGGGTTTCGATCTTACTTTTGGCGCTTGCTTCACATTTCATTTTTCCGTGGATTGCCAAAGTAACTGACACCCATTTTATTGCCAGACTTGATTTTTTCAGTCGGTCGCAGGTGTGGCTTCCTTTATTTGCGCTGATATTCGCAGGAACGTTGGGATTTTTTGATGATATTATGAGCGTTAAGGGATGGGGAAGCAATAAAGGCGGCGGAATGAGATTCGCAATGAGGTTCGGCTGGCTTGTTATCATGGCTGTCGCTGGCGCATGGTGGTTTTATTACAAGCTTGGGTGGGATAGGCTGCATATACCGGCAGTCGGAGATTTTGACATAGGATTATGGTATGTGCCTCTTTTTGTTTTTATAATTTTATTTACTGCAATATCCTCGAATGAAACAGACGGGCTTGACGGACTCAATGGTGGAGTTTTGCTTATGGCCTTTTCTTCTTTTGCCGTCATTGCGTTCATGCAGAACAAGATAGATTTGTCTGCTTTTTGCTGCGCGACCGCCGGAGCGACGCTTGCGTTCCTTTGGTTTAATATCCCCCCAGCTCGTTTTTTCATGGGTGACACGGGTGCGGTTTCGCTGGGAGCAACTCTTGGTGTTGTTGCAATGCTTACCAATTCAGCCATTGTGCTGTTCATGATAGTGTTTGTATATATTTTGGAGTCATCAAGCGCGGCGATTCAGCTTGCAAGCAAAAAATTATTTAAAAAGAAAGTTTTTTTGGCCGCGCCTTTTCATCATCACCTTGAAGCCAAAGGATGGCCGGAATCGAAAATAGTAATGAGAACATGGATTTTCACGATGATTGTCTCTCTTCTCGGTGTTATCATAGCGATTTTTGGAATGGGAAAATTTCATCAGTAATTTTTAGTTGCAGACAGTGAAGGACATGCTCCAAAAATTGTTGGATCTGTCAGTTACTGCTCGCTGCTTTTCAAATGGAAATAAAAAAACTGCAGGACGCTGAACTGAACGGCAAAAAAGTATTCTTAAGAGTGGATTTCAATGTTGCTGTCGAAAACGGGCAAGCTAAAGAAAAGTTTAAGATTGAAGTCTGCAAAGACACAGTTGAATATCTTCTTGAAAAAGGCGCCAAGGTTGCGCTTGTTTCCCACTTAGGAAGGCCTGAAGGAAAAAAGGATAAAAATCTTTCGCTCAGACAGCTTCAGGATGAGGTTTCGGAAATTTTCGGCAAGAGAGTTATGTTTATTTCCGACTGTATAGGCGACACTGTGAAAGAATCTTTGGGCAATCAGTCTACCGAAGAAATCCTCCTGCTCGAGAACGTGCGTTTTTATGCCGAAGAAGAAAAAAACGATCCAGAGTTTGCAAAAAAATTGGCGGAAAACTTTGATGTTTTTGTTAATGACGCTTTCAGCGTGTGTCACCGCAATCAGGCTTCCGTCACCGGAGTTGCGGAATATTTGCCGAGCTATGCCGGCTTGAGACTCCAAAAAGAGGTGGAAGAAATGGAAAAAATTAGGAATGACTTTGCAAGGCCGGCTGTTGCAATAATCGGAGGCGCAAAAATAGAGACGAAGCTTCCGGTGATCAAATTCTTTGAAGAAAAGTATGACAATGTGCTGGTCGGCGGGAAAATTGCGAATGAGGCATTGGATCAGAAGATCCCTTTCGGGGAAAAGGTTATGCTTCCTTCGGATTTTATTGATGATCGTTTGGATATCGGGCCTGAAACTCTCGAACGATTCAAAAATATTCTGAATTCAGCCGCAACGATAGTCTGGAACGGACCGACAGGTAAATTTGAAGATGAAAAATATTCTAGAAGCACCAATGAAATTCTCAGCGCCATTCTTGCAAGTAGCGCACATACAGTTGTAGGGGGAGGAGAAACAATCGAAGTGCTTGAAAAGAATGAAGCTGTCGATAAGATTGGATTTGTTTCAACCGGTGGAGGAGCAATGCTTGAATATCTTGGAGGAAATCAGATACCGGGAATTGAAAAACTGAACCTGATCGAAGAAATGCCTTCGACGGAAATTTCCAATTAGATTCAAAATTCTTATTGTGGTATAATTTTAACCAGAAACAAACACTAACTGGTTTTAGAATAAGCAACAAGTATGAATAATCCTCAATTGTCAGAGGTCGAATTTGGAAAGCCTGAAGAAACAATGCCTCTCTACGAAATGAGAAAAGCCGATAGAAGGTCTTTGGTTGGCCTGTATTTTTCCCAAGTCTTGCTATATGTAGGTTTTTTGCTGATTTTGCTGAATAATTTGGGAATACTGGAGCCCGACAGTTATTTTGGAGCGATGAATTGGCTTACTATAGCCGTTTTTTCGATCGGTGTGATCATAAATTTCTTCTCTATTCCATGGCTGTATCTGTCGAGTTTTAAGAATTTTAAAAACGAAAACGATTTTTGGGACAAAGAAATTTTTTGGGTTCTGCCATTGTTCTTTTTCGGGACATTTTTTCTCTACGAAAGCCGTGTGAATAATTCATTCTTTTTTTTCATAATGTCTCTTTTGGTTATAGCGATTGTTCATGTTTTTTCCAGCTATTGTGCATATAAAATTAAGCAAAAGCATAAGCATGATCTGGAACGCCATTATCAATATTCGATGTCGTTGAAATACCTGTCAGCCTATTATGTCTTGCTTGTGGTGCTTCTGATTTTCTACAATCCATTGCAGCATATGTTCACTTGGATTCGTACGAATATATAAACGTTAATGTAAAAACAAAAATGTCTAAAATAGAAAAAATTCGTGGGCGCGAAATTCTTGATTCAAGAGGCAATCCTACTGTCGAAGTCGAGGTCGTTTTGAGCAGTGGCGCGACCGGAATTGCCGCCGTTCCTTCCGGAGCTTCAACGGGGAAATTTGAGGCTTTGGAACTGCGCGATGGCGATCCTAAGCGTTATGGAGGATTGGGGGTTCTTAAGGCGGTGAAAAACGTTAACACGAAAATTTTCGACGCGCTGAAAGGCAAAAATGCAGAAAATCAGGCCTTGATAGACGAAACGATGCTTGATCTGGATGGCAGTGAAAACAAATCAAACCTGGGAGCCAATGCGATACTTGGAGTTTCATTGGCTGTCTGCAGGGCTGTTGCCAATGAAAAAGGTGTTCCTTTATATAAATATATAAATGAACTTTTTGATTACAAATCTAAACCAAAACTGCCAATTCCAATGTTTAATGTGCTTAATGGCGGCAAGCACAGTGACAGCGGTCTAAGTGTGCAGGAATTCAAAATTATCCCAACCGGTATCAAGGGATTTTCGGAGCAGCTTAGGGCGGGCAGTGAGATTTTTCATTCGCTGAAAAAGATTCTGGAAAGTATGCGCCAAAGCACTGGAGTCGGAGATGAGGGAGGTTTTTCCCCAAAGCTAGAAAGCAACACGCAAGCGCTCGAACTCATTAACCAGGCAATAAAGGAAAGCGGGTATGAACTAGGAAGCCAGATAAATCTTGGTATAGATGTGGCTGCCAATTCTTTTTATAACGAAGAAGACAAACACTATATTCTGAAGCCGGAGGGTGCGCATCTCGAGAAAGAGCATTTAGTCGCGATGTATAAGGACTGGATAGACAGATTTCATTTGGTTTCAATTGAAGACGGATTGATTGAAGATGATTGGAAAGGCTGGGCTTTTATGACTGAAAAAATAGGGGGCAAGCCAATTTGGAAAGCCATTTCGAAAAATGTTTTAAATGAAAATCTTCTTATCGGTGATGATCTTCTTGTGACTAATGTCAAAAGGTTAGAAAGGGCTATAAAAGAAAAGGCTTGCAACTCTGTTTTGATAAAAGTCAATCAGATAGGCAGCCTTACGGAGACTTTCGAGTGTATACGTCTTGCAAAAAGACACAAGATGAAAATCATGGTTTCTCACCGAAGCGGGGAAACAACCGATGATTTTATTGCCGATTTGGCTGTCGGAACGGCGGCGGAATTCATTAAATCAGGTTCGCTTTCAAGAGGCGAAAGGCTGTGTAAATATAACAGGCTCATGAAAATAGAAGACGAAATGAAATCCTGAGACATTTTAATCGCATTTGAATAAATTCGAACATAATCAGTTAAAAATTCCAATTTATGTCAAAGGTACTATGTATCGGTTCCGTTACAAAAGATATTTTTTTTCCGACCAGACAGGGAATTGTTTCAGATACTCCCGAAGATCTTTTGTCGCAAAGAAAAATAAGTTTTGAGTTGGGAGCGAAGTATCACATAGAGAATATGTGCGAAACGCTCGGAGGCTGTCCTGTAAACGTGGCCTGCGGCCTTGTTAAACTGGGAATAAGCGCCAGTTGTTATGCGCCTGTAGGAAGCGATAGTACGGCGGAATGGGCGCAAAAAGTGCTAATGTATATGGGTGTCGATGTGGGATTATTCAAGATTATTCCAAATGTGCTGAGCGATCTCTCCGCTATAGTCGTTGATGAAAAAACCGGAGACAGGGTTATTTTTTCCAGCCATACCGCAAGTGAAAAATTCGATATTGACAAGAATTATATCAAAGATGCGGAGTGGATATTTATCGGTGACTTGAGCGGCAAATGGGAAAGTAATCTGGAAACTATTGTTGCGGCGGCAGAAGAAAAAAAAATACCCTTTGCTTTTAATCCCCGGGGAAAATCAATTGGAGAAAATGTGCAAAAAATTGTTTGGGCGATATCCTTGTGCAAGATACTTTTCGTAAATAAAGATGAGGCCATTGAAATAGTGTCTTTGGCGAAGAAAGACAATTCCATCAATGAAGAATTAATCAATGATGAAAAATATTTGGCCGAAGAACTTAAAGATATGGGAGCTGGAGTGGTTGTTATAACCGATGGAATCAGGGGTGCATGGGGTTGTGATGGAGAAAAGGTTTTGCATGCTGGAGCGCTTGTTCGGAAAGCGGTTGATTCAACGGGAGCAGGAGACGCTTTTGCCAGCGGGTTTTTTGCGTCTTTTCTCAAAGGGAACGATTTGGGAACATGTTTGAAATGGGGGATTGCCAACAGCAGCAGCAGCGTCACAGAATATGGCGGGCAGCGCGGTTTGCTGGCGCAGGGTGATATAGAAAATGTGATGCAGGACATCGAACTGAAAGAAATATAAAATTGACGATTTTATTTCTCATATTTTGAATCAATCAAAATTATGGGTATTTTTTCCAAAATTCTTCCTGGCGGCGGTGAAGAAAGCTATTTGGCGCTAGATGTGGGCACGGAAGTTGTCAAAGCGCTGGTTTTCAATGTGAATAAGAATGAAAAAAGAGGCGTGGTGATAGGTGTCGGAAGAAAAAGACAAAAAAGAGGAAACATGCAGAGTGGGGCCGTGTCGGATATATCCGGAGTGATTGAAACATGCCAGCTGGCCGTCAATAAGGCGCTCGAAAATGCCAAGGTGAAAAAAGTCAAAAAAGCGATCGTCGGGATAGCGGGAGAACTTGTTAAGGGAACAACGACAACGGTGCATTATGAACGAGGAAATTCCGATGCTCGCATAGATTTTCCCGAGCTTAAAAATATTATCCAGAAAGTGCAGATGAAAGCTTACGAAAGGATACAGGATCAGATTTCATGGGAGACGGGGCAAAATGTTGATGTTAAGCTCATAAACGCAGCAATCGTAGATGTCAGGATTGACGGATATCAGGTGACCAATCCGATTGGCTTTCAAGGAAAAGATGTTTCTATAAGTATTTTCAACGCCTATGCTCCCATAATCCATTTGGGCGCGCTTCAAACAATTGCGGATGAACTAAAAGTGGATCTTTTGAGTATAGCTGCGGAACCTTATGCGGTTGCCAGAAGCGTGGATTACGAGGACGTTCTTGATTTCAGCGCCATATTTATAGATATCGGAGGAGGAACAACTGACATAGCAGTTGTCAGAAACGGCGGACTGGAAGGAACAAAAATGTTTGCTTTTGGCGGAAAGTCGTTTACGAAAAAACTTGCGCAGGAACTTAGAATTGATTTTGATGAAGCGGAGGCGTTGAAAATAAGATACTCGGAAGGAAAACTCGGAAGCGACATAAGCCTGAAGGTTGAGCAGATCCTGCAGAGCGATTGCGCTGTCTGGCTGAGCGGCGTGGAATTGTCACTGGCGGAGTTTACCAGCTCAGATGTTCTTCCCTCGAAAATATTACTGTGCGGAGGAGGATCAGGTTTGCCTGGCATAAAAAAGGCGCTTATGTCCAGGGAATGGACAAGCAATCTGCCGTTTGCCAAAACAATTTCAGTCGGCTTTATGCAGCCGCGTGACGTTGCGCGCATTTCCGACATGACAAATGAACTTACAAATCCGCAAGATGTGACACCGATGGGATTGGCGAATTTGGTCTTGGATGTGACGGGAGAAGAGAAGGTTATGTCAGGAATATTGAGAAGAGTCTTGCATACCATTCAGGATTAGAATGCAGCTCTCAAAAATAACGCTCAAATATATAAATTAAAGCTGAAAGCCTAAACAAATCAAGATTTGCGCTTTGAGTTTTAAACAAAAAATATGCACCAAACATTTTATATCGATATTGATGAAGAAATTTCGTCCGTGATCGACAAGTTGAAAAAATCGATGGCGGGTGAAAATTATTTCGTTGTGCCAAAAAGGGCGCTGTTCCTGCAGAGTATCGTTAATCTGAAGCTTCTCAAGCGGGAAGCAGACAAAATCGGAAAAAGAGTGACGATAGTGACGCAGGATAATATCGGTATCTCTATGGCCGAGCGGGCGGGAATTGATACAAGGTCAAGCATAGAGGGATTTGAACAGGATGTGAATCCCGGCGGCGTTTCGTATGAAGAAAGTGAATACGTGGAGGATGAAGGAACCGAAGGCGGTGTGGCTGATGACGAAACATTCTTTTCAAGCGAAGGCGTAAATAAAAGCAGCAGGCTCAATAGTGTGGGTACCGAGGATTATTATGATGAATCAACGGCAAAACCCAGCAGTATATACGATAAAAAACCACCGGTAAAAATCGAATCGTCACGACCTGAGACTCCCACAAGAAGACTTTTTGGAATCAATAAGTATAGCAGCGCCGCACCGGGCAATACAAATCAGCAATCTCGCGCGCGCCAAGTGATGGACGCAAGAAGATCTTCATATGCCGGAAGCAGAATGAAAGCTTCATCTGAAATTTCCAGAAGGAAGACTCAAAGCAAAAAACAACTGGATCCTTATAAAGAAAAGGCTTTGGAAAAAATATTTTTAAAAACCAGAGAAAACGATCAGCCAAAGCAGACTGTTAACGAAGAAAAAAGAGGGCTTGTCTGGAAATTTTCAATAACCTTTTGTGTCATTTGCGCGTTATCGTTGGCGGGAGTATTGGCCTATCTGTTCATTCCGAGCGCCAAAATAATCATAACACCTGACAATATCGAGAATCGGATAAATATAAACATAAGCGGAAGCGAATCTCCGGGCGCGGAATCCAAAATACCTATCCGTGTCATAAGCAATGAAGAAAGTGTTTCGCTGGAAGTCGAAATGCAGGGAAAGAATGTGACGGGCAAGAAAGCTGAAGGCAGTGTCACTATTTATAATGAATTCAGCAACGCTCCGCAGCCTCTTGTTGCTACAACAAGACTTGAAACATCGGACGGAAAAATATTCAGGATTGTGAAAGGTGTCACTGTGCCCGGCACCACATTGGTTGATGGAGAGATAAAACCAGGCGCCATTGAGGTTCAGGTTGTTGCCGACCAGCCCGGATCTGATTTCAACATAGATCCTTCAGAGTTTACGATACCGGGATTCAAAGATAGTCCGAAATATGAGAAATTCTATGCCAAATCAACCGAAGCAATGACAGGTGGAACGTCTGACGAAAATGCGAGCGGGCCCGCCAAAGTTACTCAGGCTGATATAGATAAAGCGAAGGAAAAAGTCAAAAAAGCCCTAGAAGAAAAAATTGCGGAAACCATCGCAAACGAACTGAGCGAGGATGAAATATCGCTTGAGGATGCTCGTGAGATAGAAGCGGCGAAAATATCAATTTCCGCAAGGGTCGGACAGGTTCTTTCCTCTTTCAATTGCTCGGGAACCGCGGCTTTCAAAGCGATTGTTTTTTCCGAAAGCGACATAAAAAAGGCAATTGAAAAATCCGTGAAAGGCAAGGATGATTCCGAATATGAATGGAAGGCGGCAAAAATTGAATATGCGACGGTTCAGCCTGATTTTGAAAAAAATATACTGGAGCTGAAAATACACGGGGAGGTTGCGGCCACGCCCGTCATTGATGCTGAGAAAATAAAACATGAGATTTTAGGAAAGAGAGCAGAGCAACTGGGAGACATATTGCGCAAATATTCTTCCATTAAGAATGTTAATGTGGAATTTCAGCCTGTGTTCATATCAAGAGTTCCGCAATATAGCAAGAGAGTAAATGTTGAAATCGTCCCGGTTGACTAAATGAAATTGCAAGATAAAATAGAGGTTTCTATAAAGCCTCTATTTTTATATAGTTTGCTTTCAGTTTGTTTTGTATTAGCAGAGATAAGGCGGAGAAGAACTTAGTACGTAAAATATTACGTAATATTTTACGTACTAAAAAATCCATCATGTTGCATGGTTTAAGCGATTGGAGAAGGAATTTATTAATAGTTCTATTGCGCTATTGACAAGTCTTGGCTATTTTGTTAGGATAAATACACGTTAAAAAACAGCATAAAATATCCAGATAGAGGCAAAAACTGTTTGAATTCACGAATTAGGACAGAGCTCTGGAAACATCCTCTATTTTTATGTTGTAAAAAAGAATGGGAAAAAATGCTCCAAAGCAGGAGAAAGAAATTATAAAATTTGAAGGGGTAATAGTGGAAACACTCCCAAGCACCACTTTTAAGGTGAGGTTGGACAATGGCCACGAGGTTCTTGCCCATATTTCAGGGAGAATGAGGGTGAACTACATAAGATTGTTGCCCGGCGACAGGGTGCTTATGGAAATGAGCCCCTATGATCTGACAAAAGGTCGGATTATACAGCGCATGTAAGAATATAAGCCACAAATCGACATAAATTCATCTCCAATAATTGCGAATAAAAAGCATTAGAGTAGATGATTATTGATAAAATCAATGTCGATTGGGGATTTAATACGACAATGAAAGTTCGAGCATCGGTAAAAAAAATTTGCGCCAAATGCAAAATTGTGAAACGTAGGGGAAAAGTCTACGTTATTTGTACTAATCCGAAACATAAACAGAGACAAGGATAATTAATAGCTTATAGCTTATGGGAAATTCAAATCCCGAGGCAGAAGGTTAATCAATATGATAAGAATTGCAGGTATAAACCTACCAGATGAAAAAAGGATAGAGATAGCGTTGACATATATCTATGGTATCGGACCTTCAACGAGCCGGAAAATACTTGAGGCTCTTGGAATTGATCTTGGCACTAAAGCGAAGGATATCTCAGACGAAGATGCCAACAAGCTTAGGAATGAAATTGAAAAAAAGCACAAAGTCGAAGGAGAATTGAAACATGAAGTCAAATCAAACATTAAGCGTCTAAAAGAGGTTGGAAGCTACAGGGGAAGCCGGCACATAAAAGGATTGCCTGTTCATGGTCAGCGCACAAAGACCAACAGCAGAACCGTTAGAGGAAACGTGAGAAAAACAATGGGAAGCGGAAGAAGAGCTGAATCCAAGACCTAGAATCAAATCGCGAATCTACTCGAATTTATCTCGAATAGTCGCGAACATGTGTTTGAGATAGTTGGCGATAAAAATTAGTATAGATCAGAGATTTATATGACTGACGAAATCAAGAAAAAAGAAGAAGTGAAAGAGCAAGCTCCCGAAACTGTTGAAAAAGCGGAGCAAGCAGATGAAAAGGCGCCTGAAGGCGTCGAAGTTTCCGATGCGATTGCAAAAAGAAAGAAAAAGAAAATCAAGCGTCAAGTTGGCAAAGGACAGGCATACATAAAGTGCACATACAACAATACAATGGTTACCATAACGGATGCTAACGGCGGAATGCTTGCATGGTCAAGCTCGGGTTTGCTGGGTTTCAAGGGCGCAAAGAAAGCCACTCCGTATGCTGCTACTCAGGTTGTGTCTGATGTTGCAGAAAAGGTTAAGAAATATGGCGTTCATGAGCTCGAAGTTTTTGTTAAAGGTGTCGGCAGCGGACGCGAATCATCAATAAGATCGCTTGCCAACAGGGGGTTTGATCTTACTCTTATCAGGGATGTTACCCCTATTCCTCATAATGGATGCAGACCCAAAAAACCGAGGAGGGTATAAACAATGCAAATGGCGCAAATTAATTCAAGTTGTTTGCACATTCGAGTATTAGTATAAGATTTGCATAATTCGTATTATATTTTTATGGCTAGAGATTTAATGGGATCAAAATGCAGAAGGTGCCGCAGAGCGGGAGAAAAACTCTTTCTTAAAGGCGATAAGTGTGACAGCGTAAAATGCGCTATTGTTAGGCGTCCCTATGCCTCCGGAATGCATGGAAAAAATATTTCAAGAGGTCTTAGTGAATATGGAAAGCAGCTGGCAATGAAGCAGCGCATTAAACGCATGTACGGAGTGCTTGAAAAGCAGTTCCGTATGCACTACAAAGAAGTTGTCGGAAAACCGGGAGTAACCGGGGATCTTCTGATGGCAAGACTTGAAATGAGACTTGATAATGTCGTGAGGCGGATGGGCTTTGCGTCTTCTCCGATGCAGGCGAGGCAACTGGTTACGCACGGATCGTTTCTCGTCAACGGCAAGAAAGTCACAATTCCGTCTTATTTGGTGAAAGTAGGAGATGTGATAAGCATAAAAGAGTCGAGGAAAGAAAAAACATATTTTAAAAATCAGATGCAGATGCTTGCTGGCAGAAAAAATTTTCCGCGCTGGATCCAATTCGACGCTTCCAAGATGCAGGGAAAAGTTGTTGCGGAAGTTACCAGGGAGGATATAGGGGTGCATGTTGATCCGCAGATGGTTGTCGAAGCTTATTCGAGATAGCAGCCATCGATTTTCGGATTTTTGAAATTTGCAACATAAGCGTATTTAAATAACTTTTTTAATCACAACGCGTTTTTTGTGGATTGCCATGAATCATGCGTTAATAAGAGGATATGCAGACAGTGTCACTTCCTCAAAAGCCAAAATATACTCCCATTAGCGATAACAGCGGAAAGTTTGAGATACTGGGATGTTATCCCGGCTACGGGATGACAATCGGAAACGCGTTGAGGCGCGTCCTTCTGGCTTCCCTGAAAGGAACTGCGATTACATCTGTCAAAATCAAGGGAATTTCGCATGAATTTTCCACTATTGACGGAGTCATGGAAGACGCGGTTCAGATTATCCTAAACCTCAAGAAAGTCAGATTCAAGATGTATGGCGATGAACCCGTGAAAGTAAGCCTTAAATCAAAAGGCGAAGGGAAAATCACTGCGAAGGACATTAAATGCCCTTCAAGCGTTGAAGTTGTCAATAAAGATCAGGTTATAGCCACGATTACCGATAAAAAGGTGGAACTGGAAATGGAAATGGAAGTGTCGTCCGGACTTGGATATGTGCCGATTGAACAGCAGGAAAGATTGGAGAAGGAGATCGGCGTGATTGCGATTGATGCGATATATACGCCGATCAGGCGCGTAAATTATGTTGTTGAAAACATGCGCGTGGGAAAGAGAACGGACTACAACAAGATTACGCTTGAAATTGAAACCGACGGAAGCATTACGCCGGAAGAAGCTTTCAAGAAAGCTGTTGAAATTTTGGTTGAACAATTTTCAGTGCTTGGAGGAATCGAGGTTAGCGAGGAAGTTGCGGAAGTCAAAAAGGGCGGAGAAAAGGAGGATATTGTGGAAATTCCAGAAGCGGAGGAAGCTGTTGATCCCATGAAAACCAAAGTTGCTGATCTTAAGGGCCTTTCAACCAGAACGCTGAACGTTTTGGAGGCGAATAAGATCGTAAAAGTTAAAGATATAGTAAATAACAGCGAAGAAGAATTGCGCGAACTTGAAGGAATGGGAGAGAAAGGCATTAAAGAAATCAAGAAGGCGATAGGGGAATTCGGGATAACATTAAAGCAATAACTCGCGAATCTATTCGAATAACGTCCTGAATAATTGCGAACAAACATAGGGAATAATTGATGATAAATTAGCGTAGATTAGAGATTTATATTCTTATGAGACATTTAGTAAAAGGAAGAAAATTCAGCAGGGTGAAAAAACAGAGAACGGCGCTTGTTAAAACATTGCTGGGCAGTTTGATCATGAAAGAAAAAATAATGACGACTGAAGCAAAGGCGAAAGAAATTAAGCCGATTGTTGAAAACATGATAACGAAAGCCAAGGTGCTGCATGGCGATGAAAAGAAAAAAGTGGCTGTGATTCGGGACCTTCAGAAGTGGCTTCCGGCGGTAGCTGTCAAAAAATTGTCCGGAGATTTTGCGAAAAAATTCGAAACTCGCTCCGGCGGATTTTGCAGGATAATAAAAACAGGACAGAGAAAGAGTGACGGAGCGAAAATGGCAGTGATAGAATTCGTTAACTAGCTTATTAGACATTAGCTTCTTAGCTTATCGGGGGTTTTCTAAAAGCTAAAAAGCTGACAGCCAAAATTCGGTTTTATGAATCGTAAATATCATTTATTCGATGCTGAAGGAAAAGTGCTCGGAAGACTCGCAGTTGAGATTGCGAAAGTTCTTAGCGGCAGAAACAAGGCGGATTTTGTTCCGCGTGTTGATAGTGGAGATTTTGCGATCGTGATAAATGCATCCAAAATCCGTGTTACCGGCAATAAGCTTAATGATAAAATTTACCACAAATTCAGCGGTTATCCGGGGGGGATCACCTCGATCGCCCTTAAGGATCTTTTAAAAAAAGATCCCGAAAAAGTCATTAAGAACGCGGTTTTCGGAATGCTGCCCAAAAATAACTTAAGGAGTAAAATGATGTTAAGGCTTAAAGTGTATGGCGGAGCCGATCATGCCGAAAAAAATATAGATGTTACACATTAATACCAGGTCATAAAGTCGAAAGTCCGTAAAGTTGTCAGACAAGAGACTCTAGGGGCTTAACAGACTTTTTAGCTAAGAAATATGGCAGTAAAAAAATCTACAACCGAAAAGGAAAAACCTGCAAAAAAAACGGCAAAGAAACCGGCTTCTTCGAAGGCGGTGAAAGCGACAGGCAAAAAGAAGCCCAAAGAAGAAAAAAACACGAAAGTTGTTTCGAAGGGGACAAAGACGAAAGTGGAAGCAAAAAAAGACGTTATTTCAGAGGCTAAAGCAAAGGAGAAAGCCGTCAGCAATATTTCCCGCAGTGATGCAGAAAAATATTATTATGCCGTGGGTCGCAGAAAGTCTTCAGTTGCGCAGGTGCGTATTTTTGAAGATGAAAAGGCGTCTGATGCCGATCTTTTGGTGAACGGAAAAAAACTTAAGGAATATTTTCCGACTGTTTCGCTCCAGAACAACCTGCTTTTTCCGTTTAAGTCTACAAGTGTGCAGGGGAAATTCAGAATGACGGCTTTGGTCAGAGGTGGAGGTACGACAGGACAGGCTGAAGCGATAAGGCTCGGAATAGCAAGAGCGCTTGTAAAATATAACGAAGCTTTCAAAAAACCTCTCAAAGATCTTGGACTTATGACGCGCGATTCCAGGGAAGTTGAAAGAAAGAAAGCCGGACTTAAAAAAGCAAGACGTGCGCCGCAGTGGGCAAAACGCTAGAAAATATATGCAAAAGCATCCTCGAAAGAGGATGCTTTTTTCGTTTTAGCCGGTGCATAAACGACTTGACTTTTTGATCGAAAAGGTGTATAATTAAAGGTTAGAACGGTAAATTACAAATTGAGGGATGGAGTGTATGAAGGCGGCGATAACAGGCATATTCATGGTATCAATCATTACGCTGGGATGCTTATTGGGCTTTTTGTTGTCATATAGAGTGGAGGAGCTTGTCAGCATGCAGAATGTTCCCATTGAAATGCCCGATGGTACTTTTTACAAAATGACGGAGAATGAAATGCTCAGATGGGGATTGTTTCTTGAAGAGATTTTGAGAGAACACGATCTCAAATCAATCTACATTAGCTTTTCAAAAAAAGACGTAGTGGCGAAGGTTTTTGCCAGAGGAAAAAAGAGCTTTCATGCAGTTCCATTATCCGTGAGCGGCAGCAACGGGGATATTATCGGAATGGCCATCAATGCTACAAAAATGTCTCTCGCGTCACTGTAAGCGATCATGAATAAAGCGGCTTGTACCGGATCAAGGGAATATTCCCGATCGGCAAGCCGCTTTTAATTTCAAAAAGTGTTCTCAAATATGGAATTTATTTTTTCAGCAAGCCTTCGGAAGCTTCTTTGCTCGGTGTGCGCCTGGGCATCAGTGCGCGCAAAATGCTTGATTTTTCCGGAAAATCCACAGCATTGAGAATGGTTTGTCCGTCGGCGCTTCTATCTGTAAAATATATCTTACTGTCCGCAAAATTGTTTATGGCAAACGGGTTCTGAACGTTTAACTGAACTATGTCGGACATGTTGCGATGGTCGCGGCTGTCGATTTCAATCATTTTTATGTTGTTGCTGTTGGTAAAAAGGACATGCTCATAGTCTCTTGTCCATTGGACATTTTTTATGGGTTCGGAAAATCTTGTTATCATCATAACTTCATTTTCCGATCTCGCAGGTTGTTCTTCCCAATTGCGTGTAAAATATGTAGAAATCTCGTTGTTACTCCAGAAAAGAAGTTTCTTTCCGTCATCGGAAAATTGCGAGCCCGCGGCATTGTCGGAAAGTTTTCTGAAATAGGTGTCGTTTGCGCCCTTGTTGTATACAAACAAATTGCCGCTTCTGTTCAAAAATACGATTCTGTCTATATCGTATACTATTATTCGATAAGAATTATCATCCATGTTTTCAGGGGACGTCGTTGTTATCTGCACGGGATTTTCTACGGCGTCCAAATCGATTTTGTAGACAATGCCTTGCGGAAGTTGGAAATAGAACAGTCCTTTTGAAGAAACTTCATAGCTTGCTATGTTTTTTGCCACAAGCTTTTTGTTTTTCAGCGAATCCAGATTCAATCTGTAAAGGTTATTGCCGGACATGTACAGCAAAAAATTTTTATTTTTGGGATCCCAACGCACGTTCGAAATATCAGAATCTCCCGTCAAAGTGCCGAGATTTATGGATTCTTTTGACTTTATGTTAGTTATGAAATAATTTTTCTCGCCATTTTTAATTGTCGGAATTATCAACTTGTGCGCCTGGGGAGACCATTCAATATTTTCTCTGTCATCGTCGGTAAAGGCGTGGTTGAGAATCGAAAAGACACTGCTGGTTTTCGATGATTCAGGGTCGAGAATGCTTACCGAAAATTCATTGCCGTTCTGCCGAGGAAAAGCAATGAGGTTTTTGTGCGGCAAGATGAAAAATTTTTCGATGCCTGCCGAATCGAACGTCTCTCTTTGATATGATTTCTCAGCTAGCACGATGTTCCAAAATTCCGTGGAGATTCCGCTGTGAACCGCTATTTTTTTTGACCATGTCTGGTGGCGCGGCGATTTCACTTCGACAAAATATTCTCCCGGCCTGATTCCGCTTATGTGATATGAGTTATTGAGTCTGCTGTAGGATGGGGAAGGAACGAGATTTCCGTTGATATAAATGTCAACATCTTTCGGGGTGGTTTTTAACGTTATGGATCCTGCGTAAATGAAAATTCCCCGCTCGATGCTGAAGCGGTAGCCGAAAGCATACCCTATAACTATGGCCGAAACAAGCCAAAAAAGCGCGACCAAAGTCCAGAAAAATATTCTTCTTGATAATGGGATATCGTACATATATAAATAATACTATAAATCAATAGAGCCATTTTGTCCAGCTGTTGGCACGGCGAAAAATCGTGTATACTTAGAATCAGGTTTTGACTTTTCGGTTTTCGGTTTGCGGATTCATGTTTTTCGGACGGCCCAAAAATCGATTCAACAAGTCGCTGGTAAATATGGAATTGGAAAAAATTTTTCAAAATCTGGGAATAGGAGGCGATATCGCTGAAACATTGTCGGTAGTCTTGTTTTTGCTGGCTTTGAGCGTACTTTTTTGGTTTCTCATCGGACGCTTCAGGCTGCACAACTTCCTTATTAATACGTATATATCTCTTGCCATTGTCAGTGTAATTCCACAGTCTCTTGTGTCTCTGTCCGATAATTCCCGTGCAATGGTTTTCATGATTGTGGCTACTTTACTGACCTTGATGAACAGATATATATTTGATATTCATCAGTCCGGCTCAGGGTTGGCGATTTGGCAAGTGGTTGTCATGAGTTTTCTGGAACTCATGCTTTTTCTTAGCATAATTTTATCTTTTCTTCCAAATTACGAGCTTCCGAAATATATCTCAAACGCATCTTTGGGATATCTCACTGATCCAAGATGGCTTCTTGCGTGGATGATTTTGCCGCTAGTATTTCTGGCTTTGGTAAAAAAACGGGGCTGGTAGAAAGGCGCGACAAGCGATTTCCATGTTCTCTAGAAGGTTTGCCAAACAGTATTGACTTAATTTAGGTTTAAGATATAATAAATAACGTTATAATGAGCTTCAATCACATCTTGCTTTGCTAGCCCAGTTGAAAATGAGGCTTTTTAAAATACGAAAGAAAATGATAGATGAAGGAAAAGCGTCAAAGATTTCCGCAACTATTCCTGTAAAATATATGCGTCGTTAGCTCAGTTGGTAGAGCAGTGGCCTTTTAAGCCAATGGTCGGGGGTTCGAATCCCTCACGACGCACATTTAAAACTCCCTTCGGGGAGTTTTAAAAATGTTTGCAGGGATTTGAACGGGCAGAAGTGAACGCTGGGCGAGAGCGAAGCAGGCGAGCGTCGATTGATGCGAGAGTATTCAGCGCTGCCCAGGGCAGCAAATTGCCGGTAGGGGTAAATATTTTTTCTGCTTGACTTTTTTCCTAAAAGTGCAATATTCAAAATTAGTTGATAGTTTTCTTAAAAAATTAAAAAACATTCAGTATCAGAGGGAGGATTGGCCATGAAGAGAAAATGCTTGTGCTTGGTGATTTTACTGCTGATAGCGCTGGGATTGGCCTTTCAAGGCTGCAAAGTGTTTTCTGCTGCCCAATTTCGCGGCAAAATTGAAGTGGAAAAGGATGATGGAATTGTGGCGAAGGAATGCAATTTTCTCAAAAAAGCTTCATTGCGGGGGTGTGAAATATATGGCACTGAGTCTGGCAGCGGTATTGAACTAGATGTCGAAAAGCTTGTAAAAGAAGAGGCGGAATATGTGGTAGTGGGAATTTCAATCGTGTGCAATGAGGTGTTTATAGACATTAAAGAAGGGACTGTGACTGCCTATAATCCTGGCGAAATAGAGCCGTATGGAGGATCGGTTGGTCATTCACTTTCGGGGGTAAGACCGAAAGAAAATAAGTTTGTTTTTACTTTGCATAGGGACGGTTGCTATAAGGTGAGAATACGTCAAATGCGCTAATAAAAACAGCAACTTAATCCTTTTATATGGCAAAAATTGTCGGGCCGGCTGCGTATTGTCGCAACCGGCTTTTTTTGCGCCATTCTTACGTATCTAAATTGATTGTCGATATTGTGAGTTGCCGGTTATTTTGATATACTTTAGTTAATTAAGTTTTACCAAACAAATATGAAATTTTTTTTATTATCTTCAATTTTGGTTGCTGCGTTTTTTTTGTCCGGTTGTAATACAAATATCAATTCAGCCAATCTAAATGAGCAGTCACAACGGCTCATGGCGGGAGCGACATTCATGAGGTCTGACGATGCTGGATTAACGTGGAAACCGAAAATGAAAATAGACGACAAGAAGAGTATCACGGGCATAGACGTACTTTCAATGGCCATAAATCCTCTGGATCCGGATAATATTTATATAGGAACAAAAGCAAACGGAATTTTTGAAACGTTGGATGGAGGGGAAACTTGGCGGCAGGTGCCTTTCGCTGACAGGGTCTACGGCCTGGCATTTGATCCGTTCAATCCTAATGTGATATATGGTAGCGGCGTATTCGAGGGCAGGGCAAAACTTTTCAGATGCGCCCAGAAAGACATGTGCATGAATCAGCAACTTGAGTGGGATGAAATATATACCGAACCTTCCGAAGGCACAGTCATTTCATCGCTTGCTATAGATCCCGCGAATCCGCAGGCTGTGTATCTTGGAACAAGCAGGGGAGTTATGCTGAAATTATCTAGCGGGGAGAGAGGCTGGTTGGATCTCAAGGAGATGAACGGTCCGATTGTCGGAATTGTTTTTAACCATGCGGACAGCAATAATATCTTTTTTGCCGTATTTGAAAGGGGGATATTTGAAACAAAGGACGGCGGCGTGACGGCGGAAGACGTTACAAGATCGATGGGTACGGCTATGAATACCAGTATGGTATACAGCATTGCAACCGACATTAATTCTCCCGGAGTGGTATATGTCGGAACGGGAAATGGAATTTTTCAAAGGCGTCCTGACGGTTCATGGGTTGAACTTAATATAATCGAAAGCTCCCGTGCCTATCCTATTCGCGCGATTGCGGTCAATCCGAACGATTCCCGGCAGATAATTTATTCATCAGCGAAGGCTATCTATAAGTCAAATGATGGAGGCGTGACTTGGTCTACTTTCCAGCTTGATACCACAAAAGAGATCGGTGTCTTGCGTTTTGATCCGAAAAATCCTCAAAGAATATTCGCCGGACTTAGAAAATTCTAAGCTGGCAGTAATAATAAGGCTAATAAATCAAATCAATAAATATGTATAACGACATCATCAATAAGCACAAAGAAGATTTTGAAAAAGCTATTCAACATTTCAACATTGAGGCTGGAAAAATCAGGACCGGAAGGGCAAATCCGTCGCTGGTGGAGGATCTTCTGGTGGAATATTATGGAACGAAAACGCCGCTCAAGCAGATTGCGAGCATCAGCGCTCCGGAGCCGCGTCTTATCGTCATTCAACCATGGGACAGAGGGGCATTAAATGCAATCGAAACGGCTGTGAGGGAATCCGATCTGAATCTTAATCCGAACAATGACGGAGTGGTGGTGCGTATAAATATTCCCATGTTAACCGAAGAGAGGCGCAAGGAAATGGTGAAGATATTGAATCAGAAGAATGAAGAAGCGCGCATCATGGTCCGTTCGATCAGAGAAAATATATGGAAAGAATTGCAAGATGCTGAAAAACGCGGAGAGATTTCGGAGGATGACAAATTCAAAGGAAAAGACAAGCTTCAGGAGATCGTGGACGAATATAACAAGAAAATAGAAATAGCAAGAGGTAAAAAGGAGGACGATATAATGACAGTTTAATTTTGTAAATTTTAAATAACAATTTTAACGATTGAATTTTAAAGATCGATTCATTATTAAAAATTAAAAGCTATAATTAAATACGCGATTTTTATCTTGCCAATTTATGCTTACTATTATCACGTTTGTAATAATTCTGGGAATTCTCGTGTTTGTGCATGAACTCGGGCATTTTGTTGTTGCCAGAAGGAATGGAATAAAAGCTGAGGAGTTTGGATTTGGGTTTCCCCCAAGGGCGATTGGTATTCAGTTTCTCAGAAGTAGAGATCGAAAAAATCCAGTGAAAAAGTGGAGAATAATCTGGGGAAGCAAGGATGGCGATGATAGCAATGAAAAAAAAGATATTCGTGAAGCGCGCAAAAAGGATTTTATAGGAGGAACAATTTATTCCCTGAATTGGCTTCCAATCGGAGGATTTGTCAAAATCAAAGGTGAAGATGGGGAAGAAAAAAAAGATAAAGACAGCTTCTCTTCCAAATCCGCATGGATCAGAGTAAAGGTGCTTGCTGCGGGGGTGGTGATGAATTTTATCTTGGCTTGGGCGCTGCTTTCGCTAGCATTTATGATAGGATCATATGAGGACGTTACAGGACAAAATGTTAGCGGGTCGAAAATATTGATTGAAAGCATCGAGGAAGGTTCTCCTGCAGACACAATGGGGCTCATGGCTGGAGATATTCTTGTGAGAGGGGATGGGGCGGATTTTTCTTCCGTTACCGATGTGCAAGAGTATATAAGCAAAAACAGGGGGAAAGAGGTGAAACTGACGGTGCAGAGAGGCAATCAAACACTTGAACTTTCAGGAACACCTAGGGAAAGTGTCGGCGAAGGAAAGGGCCTACTTGGTATAGCCGGATTCGGGGAAGTCGTTACTGTAAGGTATTCTCTTTTTCAGTCGCTTTGGAGAGGGCTTCAGGAAATGGGATATATTTTTGTTGAAATCGGACGCGTTTTCGCAAAACTAATGCAAGGCGAGAGAACCGGCGTGGAGGTTATGGGGCCGGTGAAACTTGCCATATTTACTGGACAGATTTTGCCGCTCGGGTTCATTTTTCTTTTAAGATTTATTGCGATATTCAGTATTAATTTGGGAATTATAAACATCCTTCCTTTTCCTGCGCTTGATGGCGGAAGAATATTGTTCATAGTAATCGAAAAAATAAAGGGCTCGCCTGTCAGCCAGAAAGTTGAGCAAGCGTTTCATAGCGTCGGAATGTTCTTGCTTCTGGGGCTTATGCTCTATATAACCTTGAGGGAGATATTCACATCGGAACTTCTGGATAAGATAAGATAAGATAAGATAAGATAAGATAAGATAAGATAAGATAAGATAAGATAAGATAAGATAAGATAAGATAAGATAGAAAGGCTTATTTGCGGGCTTTTGGGTGATCCTTGACATTTTTTTCATTCTATTATATCCTATCTGCATTGTATATATATTAAACCAATTAATTTGCCGTTTGGAGCGGTATTTTTTAATTACTAAATGAGCAATTATAAATATGGCTAGATTAATCACCAAGGAAGGCTTAAAGAAGCTTCAGGACGAACTTGAAGACAGAAAAACAAGATTAAGGCAGGAAATATCACAAGCGATCAAAGAGGCAAAAGAGCAGGGTGATCTCAGCGAAAATGCGGAGTACGCGGAGGCAAAATCCCAGCAAAACGAGAATGAATCAAGGATTGCCGAACTGGAAATGATAATAAAAAATTCGCAAGTGGTTGAAAGGGATGATTCAAAAAAAGGCGTCCAAATGGGATCTGTGGTTAAGACCAAATACAATAAAACTGAAATGGAATTTACGATAGTTGGATCTAACGAGGCGGATCCTGCCGCTTCCAAGATTTCGAACGAATCTCCCCTTGGCAAGGCTTTCATGGGTCGTGTTGCAGGGGAAACAGTTAAGGTAGCAACGCCTAAAGGGGTTATTGAATACAAAATTCTCAGTGTAAAATAGCATTCTTCAGATCGAAAAGATCCCTTTTAGTCAGGGATCTTTTTTGTTGCTAAATAGGGGAAATTGCGATATTATGGGTATATCATGCGGCATGTATAAAGTATCATGTAGCATGTATTATGTATCAGTGCATTCATGCTTAATACTTCATACATGATACATACTACTTCAACAAAATGAGAGAAGATATTCTTCAGGCAAAATTGGAAAAGCTTGCAAAGGTTCAAGGAGCGAAGATGGATCCTTATCCTGAAAAAACCAAACGTGATTTTTCCAACGCCGAAGTCTTGGAAAAATTTGATGAGATAGGCGCAAAACCGATAACGCTTGTTGGGCGCGTCAGATCGCTCCGCCCCATGGGCGGAAGCGCGTTTGCGCATATTGAGGATGAGAGCGGAAAAATACAGCTATTTCTGAACAAAACAAACATGAATGAAGAGTTGTTCAAACTTTTTGTGAATGTCACAGAACTTGGTGATTTTGTTCAGGTTTCCGGCGAGCTTTTCAAGACGAAGACGGAAGAAAAAACCTTGAAAGTCACGGATTGGAAAATGCTTTCAAAAAATATCCGTCCGATTCCGACCGAACATTTTGGCATCAAAGACGAAGAGGAACTCTTGCGCAGGCGCTATCTTGATCTCATGACAAATCCCGCGACTCGGGAACTTTTCAGAAAGAAAAATATTTTCTGGCAGACAATCAGGAATTTTTTGGCAAAGGATGGATTTTTGGAAGTGCAGACTCCTGTTTTTGAGCATATTCCCGGCGGAGCGGAGGCGGAGCCTTTTGTCACCCATCACAACGCGATCGATCAGGATTTCTACATGCGTATTTCGCTCGAACTTGCGCTTAAAAGGCTTTTGGTCGGCGGATATGAAAAAGTTTTTGAAATTGGAAGAGTTTTTCGCAACGAAGGAATTGATCGGGAGCATCTTCAGGAGTTCGATCATATGGAATTTTATGCCGCATATTGGGATCTCAGGAAAGGCATGAAATTTTGTGATAAAATGTTCAAAAAAGTCGTGGAGAAAGTTTGTGGAGGTTTGGTCACAGAATATAAAAACGAGAAGATTGATTGGGGCAAGAAATTTACTGTTGTTGACTATTTTGATGCTTTCAAAAAGGAAACAGGAATTGATCTTAAAAAAACCACGGTCGAGCAACTTAAAAAGAAGGCAGACGAACTGGAAATTAAATATGAACCTTCATATGGCAAAGGTCGCATGATTGATACGATCTATAAAAAAGCCGTTCGTCAGAAGTTGATTCAGCCGTGTTTTCTTGTTGGCCATCCGCTCGAAGTTTCGCCGCTTGCGAAAATCGATCCCAAAAAGCCGAATCGAGCGTTGCGTTTTCAAATTGTTGCGGGTGGCAGCGAACTTTGCAACGCTTTTTCCGAACTTAATGATCCGATCGATCAGCGCAAGCGCTTTGAAGAGCAAATGAAGCTTCGTGAAGCGGGAGATATGGAAGCTCAAATGCTCGACGAAGATTTTATTGAAGCATTGGAATATGGAATGCCGCCGGCATTCGGTTTCGGAATGAGTGAAAGATTTTTCTCGTTTCTCATGAACAAATCAATCCGCGAAACAGTAATTTTTCCTCCGATGAAAGCGAGAGGATAGCTTTTTGATGCTTTTGTAGTTTTAAAAATGCGCACAAAGGACAAGTTTTTAATAAAAAGTAAAAAATAAATATGCAATGCAAAAAAGAACAAAATAGGGAAAATTGTCCCTGCAGCTATCCTGATTGCCCAAGAAAAGGAATATGCTGCGAGTGTGTTGCTTATCACAGGATAAAAGGCCAAATTCCAGCCTGCTTCTTTCCTGTGGAAGCCGAAATGGCGACAATGAATGATCGTTCGATCGAGAATTTCATCAAAGCATACGGCGAATACAAGGAACAATTAAAAAAATTGCCGAAATAACGATCTATGAAAATTACTGTTTGCGGAGGGATAAAATTTGCCGATAAATTGGTTGAGATTTATCGGGAACTGGAAAGATTGGGGCATCAGCCGCAGATGCATGAAAAGATGTTCGCGATTGCAAAAGGAGAAATCAATGAAGTTCCTGACGGCGTTGAGCACGCTGATGTTAAAAGAAAAAATAATTATATTAAATTTTGGCACGATCTGATTGTAAGCGGTGACGCGATTGTGGTCTGCAATTTTGACAAGAACGGGATCAAAAACTATATCGGAGGGAACACTTTGATGGAAATTGGTTTTGCCCACGTGAATGACAAGAAAATTTTTCTGCTGAATCCAATTCCCGAAGAAGTCTCATATGCAGATGAGATAAAAGCGATGGTTGATTTTGTGCTTAATGGAGATCTATCTAAAATTAAGTAATTTTCTAGAAGCTATAAAGCTAGAAGCTAGAAGCCGAACTTCATATGCATAGGAGCGTCGGAGCGGTAATTAAGAAAGACGGAAAAATTCTCATGCTCGACAGAGCCAATTTTCCGTTCGGTTGGGCATGCCCTGCCGGGCACGTCGAAGATGAAGAAGAACCGGAGCAGGCACTTGCCAGGGAGGCGAAAGAAGAAGTCGGAATCGATGTACGCAAATATAAACTGATCCTTCATGAATTCATCGAGTGGAACGAGTGCAAGAGGGGCGCAAAGGGGCATGATTGGTTTGTGTACGAAGTTTCAGATTGGTCGGGAGGAATCCGGGGTAACTTCGAATCAAAAGGGCTGAAGTGGATCGGTGAAGATGAAATAAAGAATATGCAACTGGAACCGGTGTGGGAACATTTTCACAAAAAGCTTGACTTGTTTAAATGATATGAAAATTGAATACGAGGCGAAATTTATAGATATAGATAAGGATGAGATGCGAAAAAAGCTGCGAGAAGTTGGAGCTGAACTTGTTAGGCCAGAATTTTTGCAAAAAAGATTCAATTTTCATCTGCCGGGAGATCTCAGGCAAGAAGGCGCTTGGCTCAGAGTTAGAGACGAAGGCGATAAAATAACTTTGAGTCTGAAAAAGGCAGAGGGCGATGAAATTCATCATCAGAAAGAATTGAGCGTCGTGGTGAATGATTTTGACACGGCCGTGAAGATATTGGAGTCCATCGGATGCGATATCAGGATGTATCAGGAAACAAAGAGGGAATTGTGGAAGCTCAATGATGTTGAAATAACAATTGATTTCTGGCCTTTTATTGAGCCTCTCATTGAAATTGAAGCTGATTCGGAAGAAAAAGTTAAAGATACTGCTGAGAAATTGGGCATGGATTATAGTAAGGCGATTTTTGGCCCAGTCGGCAAAGTGTATGAAATGAAATATGACATCCATCCAAATTTTCTTGATGGAAAAGATGCTAAACTTGTCTTTGAAGGAGAAAATCCGTTTTTTAAGAAGAAATGATTTTTTAAAAATACTTTTAATAAGGAAATAAGAATTTGCTAAAAGCAAAGCGCAAAATGCAAAGGTTGCGTTTGTAAAAAGTGCAAAAATTGCGGAGTTATTCCGATTTCTATAAAATTGCATAAAGAAAAGCTTATTAAAGATAAAGAAGAAGTGGAAAAATTAAGATGCATCCACTTCCTTTCAACCACATAAGGTTTGTAAGAGCATGAAATAAAGATAAAGATAAAGATAAAGAATTACAGATGTCCAAGGTTAAGGTATATTCAATAGACAAAAAAGAGAAACAAAGAATAATAAATGAATTGTTTGAGATTTTTGTTGAATTAAAAACAAGAAATGAAGTCTTTGCTTTTCTTTTGGGCCTATTTACACCAAGTGAAGTTGTAATGGTTGCGCGTAGGATACAGGTTGTTAAAATGATAATAGAAGGGTTTAATTATAACGAGATAAGGAAGAAGCTTAAGGTGAGCAATCAAACCATAACTAAAATGGAGCATTGGCTAAGAAATGACAATGACAAGACAGAATTTATTATCAGAAAAATAAACGGTTCGAATTCAAAAAAGAAAAGCAATCATAACAGAAAGCAAGCGTATACCGGCATGCTGGATAAGTATCCATACCACAGGTTTTTCAGAGATTTGTTGAATTGAGATCTGGAAAATCATTTGCCGCTCATATACAACCATTCAACCACATGAGGTTGCAAATAATTGTAAAATTTATAAGTAATGCCTTTTGTATTCCGGCTAAAAGAGTAAGATAGAAAAATAAAAACAGAAATAATATGCTGAGAAAGTATATACGAGCTTTTGTGAAAATTCGAACCCTTCTTATTTTGCTGATAATCTTGATCACGATATATTTTTATCATGACAAATTCAGGGAGGTTTCCGGAAATTTCATCGAGGAAAGCAGAAAAGAAGGGGCATTTCCGTATTTTGAAGATGCTCTGAATAAGGCAAAACGCATCCGTCAAATGAATGAAGGCAGGGCGCAGAGAGTCGTGGATCTTGCCGGAGAAAGGAAGCTGGTGAGAGAAAAAAACGGTTTGTTTGAACTCGAGGTGCCGGAGAATTGGAGAGTGTCTCTCGAACAGGGGTCCACGAAATATCAGATATCAAAAATATCCATAGAAAGTCCCACTTATTCAAAATTCAATATTGGCGATGATTTTTTTTGCGATAATGGGGCGCAACTCGAAGTGACTGTTATGAGGGGCGTGCAGCAAAGCGCCAAGGATCCAAACGGCAGCCACGGACCTAGATTAATCAGAAAAGAAGATGTGACTATCGGAGAAGAAAAGGGATTCTATCATGTAATACGCGATGAAAATCTTAAGGAAGGGGAAACTGCAGATGCTCATGTGATACATGACAGAAACACATACCATTTTCTGTTTATCTACAATCCCAAAATATTCGGCACGGGAGAATTCATCTTTCAGGAAATGCTTAATTCAGTAAGGTTTGACATAAAATAAAAAAATTTGAAATTATTGATATAATTTCCGAAAAATAATAATATTTTGATATATTAATCTTTCACAAATTTATGATGGATATAAAATTTATCAAGGAAAATACGGACATCGTCAGAGAAACGGCAAAAAATAAAAATATCGATGTCGATATTGACAGGCTCTTGGCGGTCCACAGAGAAAGGCTTAAGCTTATGCAAGAAATAGAGCAGCTTAAGGCTCTCAAAAACGATCTTAACGATATGATTAAAACTGCCGAAGCCGATGAGCGCCAAGAGATAATTGAGAAAGGCAAGGAGATAAAAACAAAACTTGAGCTTAAAGAGCCGGAATATGACAGAATGGATGCCGAGTTTCAACTTCTGATGGCGAAGGTTCCCAATGTCATTTCGGAGGATACGCCTATCGGCAAAAATTCCGAAGAAAATATTGAAACTGAAAAATGGGGAAAGATTCCCGAATTCAATTTTCCGATCAAGGATCATGTCCAAATCGGAAAAGAGCTAGACATTTTGGATCTGGAAAAAGGGGCGAAGGTTGCAGGGTATCGCGGGTATTATCTTAAAAATGAAGGCGCTTCACTTGCGATGGCTCTCATGCTCTATTCTTTCAATAAAATGATTGATAAGGGCTATACTCCGGTGATTCCGCCCACGCTTGTGAAAGGCAATGCGCTTTTTGGAACAGGATATTTCAAGGGTTTGGAATATAACTCAGAAACCGATGAAATATATCAGGTTGCGTCGAAGGATAAAGATGCCGAAGGAAAATCAAGTAAAGACAAGAAATTTCTCGTTGGCACGGCAGAACCATCGCTGCTTGCATATTATTCAGACGAAGTTTTGAAAGAAGAGCAGCTGCCAATAAAGGTTGTCGGATATTCCCAGTGTTATCGCAGCGAGATAGGAAGTTATGGGAAAGACACGAAAGGTCTTTATCGTGTGCATGAATTTATGAAAGTGGAACAGGTGGTGCTTATGGCGGCCGATGACGAAGCGTCGATCAAGATGCACGACGACATGCTTGCAATCTCGAAAGAAATCCACGAGGAGCTCGGGCTTCCATACCGCGTTCTTAGAATATGTACGGGAGATATGAGCACGGGAAAATTCAGGGCATATGATATTGAAGCATGGATGCCTTCACGAAACGAATATGGCGAAACCGGATCGGCTTCAAATTTCACCGATTGGCAGGCAAGGCGTCTCAATGTGAAATATGTAGACAAGAACGGCGAAAAGAAATATGTCTATATGCTTAACAACACCGTTCTTCCTTCACCGCGGCCATTCATTGCAATTCTCGAAAATTTCCAGCAGAAAGACGGCAGCGTCGTGATTCCCAAAGTTCTTCACAAATACATGCCGGGGAATATTGAAAGAATTGCGCCTAAAACTTAGCCTTGTATCTATGCATGATCATAAATTTAAAAAAGAAAAAATTGGTATATGTAACATTTGTAATAAAAAGAAACAGTTAACATGGGATCATGTTCCTCCTAAGGGTGGAACTGGTACGGTGAGTATTGTACAAGAAACTGTGTTGCAAAAACTTGCTGCTGGAAATGAAAAGAGGTATTCTCTTTCTCAAAATGGAATAAAATATAGAACTATATGCAAAGAATGTAACGATAAATTAGGATTGGAATATGATCAAGAACTTAACAAGTTCGTTCTTGGAGTAAAAGATATAATTGAAAAAATAAGATCACCTTTAAAATTTATAAGTTATAAAGTAAAACCTAATTTAATCATTAAATCTATATTCGGACATTTATTGGCTGCAAAAGTAGCTAGTGAGAATACAAAAATCGATAAGAGTTTGAAAGCGTATTTTTCTGGCGAATCAGAAAAAGCAGAAAGCAAATTGCATGTATATTATTGGCTATATCCATTTGAAAATTATGTTGTTTTGAGAGATGTAGTAATGCCGAAAGTTCGCGGATCTTTAGAAAATTTTGGTATGTTTAGTATACTAAAATATTTTCCAATTGGTTACATAGTAACGGATTTTGAAGGCTATGAAAACCTAAGGGAGTTAAAATATATTAAAGGTGATGATAATCGGGAGGAAAAAATAATAATAGATCTCAAATTTACACATCCTGATTGGCCTGAAATTATTGATAATGGAAATATACTTTCAGGCGGTAAAAGTGTTGATAGTTCAGTATCTGCAATAAAAAAGAAATAATATGCAAAAGCTTCAATTTCCAGAAAATTTTTTGTGGGGAGTGGCGACTTCGTCGTATCAGATCGAAGGCGGAAATTTCAATTCTGACTGGTGGGAATGGGAAAAAGCCGGAAAAACCGAGGGTAAGACAGGAAAAGCTTGCGATTATTGGAACAGGTATAAGGAATATCATGATCTTCTCGAAGAACTTGGCGTAAAATTTTTTAGGCTTTCGGTCGAGTGGTCGCGAATAGAGCCGGAGGAGGGAAAATTTTCTAAAGAGGCGATTGAGCATTATCGAGAAATATTACAAGACATAAAGAAGAGAAATGTGAAAATTCAGCTTACTCTTTGGCATTGGACAAGTCCAGTATGGTTTCAGAAAAAATACGGATTTCACAAAAAAGGTTCGGCAAAAGTTTTTACAAGATATGTCGAGAAGATTGTAAAAGAGTTTGGAAATCTAATAGATATGTACATAACTTTCAACGAGCCGATGGTTCCGCTGGGAATGGGATATTTGACGGGAGCTTTTCCGCCCGGGTGCCGAAATCCGTTCAAATTTTATGCAGCGCTTGGCAATATGGCAAAAGCACACAATGAATCCTACAGAATAATTCATGACGTGAAGCCCGATACCAAAGTTGGCATAACATTTTTATATAATTGGTATGAATCGAAAGGCCTTGGGATTTTGTTGGATGCGATAAATAAAATTACGCAATGGTATCGGATTGATTTTTTCGGCAACAAGATAAAGAACTTTCAGGATTATATAGGTATTGATTATTATCGTTTGGGGAAAATAAGGTTTAGTCTTAGAAACCTAAAATTGGATGCAAGAAATCAGAATTACTTTGGATTTACTATTGATGAAGATAAAAATAATGTGATGAGATGGATTTCTTATCCCGAAGGGTTTTATTATGTGCTAAAAGAAGCGTGGGAAAAATACAAGCTTCCCATATATGTTGCGGAAAACGGAATGCCCACAAGGAAAGGACTTGAAGACGAAGAAAGAGTGAAGTTTATGAAAGAACATCTTGCTTTTTTGCACAAGGCAATTGAGGATGGGGTTGACGTGCGCGGATATAATTATTGGTCGCTCATGGACAATTTTGAGTGGCTATATGGCGTTGGACCTAGATTTGGACTTGTTGAAATGGATTTTGAAAACATTAAGCACGAAAAGCGTAAGAGCTTTTATGAATATGCTAAGATTTGCAGAAGCAATGAAGTGGAAAGCGAATGAGGTCACTGTCGTATTACTTCTGTGGCAGTGAAGCGATTTTCTCGATTTTGTAATATTTATTGTTTTTACGTCAATGGTTAAGGATTATTTATGCTGATCGGATTTTCTACAGTAAGTTTAAGTAAGACACATAAGAGGGTTTCGGCGGAAACCTTTGAGTTTTTTCGCTTGCTCGGCTGCAATGCAATTGAGGTGATGTGTGCCGGCGACGAAGATCTTGAAAAACTTGTTGGTGAAATAGTTCCAAACGATTTGAGGGATTTTGAATACATGGCACTGCATGCGCCTGCGATATATGAAGCGAAAACACTGAAACTTTTGAAAAAAGCCCAGGACATTTTTGGTTTCAAAACGATTGTGATACATCCGGATGAGGTTGAAAACTGGGAAATGCTCAAAAGATTTTCGCTGCCATTTGCGATTGAAAATATGGATTGGAGAAGGGAAATAGGAAAATATACTGAAAGCATGGAAGATATTTTCAAAAAGCATGACATGCCGATGGTTCTTGATCTTAACCATTGCTTTACAAATGATCCTTCCATGAAGCTTGCGGAAGAGATGCGAGAAAAATTTGCAGAAAAAATTAAGGAAATTCACCTGAGCGGTTTCGAACAGGAACACGAACCGCTTTTCAAAACCAAGCAGAAAGAAATATTGAATGCGATATATGACGAGAATCTGCCTATCGTGATTGAAAGCGAATGTGAAACAGTTGAAGACGCCGGAAAAGAATTTGAATACGTGCGGTCGTTTCTGGCCGAGAGCGGAAAAATGGGCAATAATTGAGATTTTCAGATTGTATTAACTTTGTGAGATGTCCCCAAAAATGTCTTATTTGAGCCAAAAATTGAATAAAAATGAAAAATTTCCGGTGAGGTTGACAATTTTCAGGCAAGTTGCTAGAATGGTTAAGCATTTGAAATGAGAGTTTTAATTAATCATTAATTAAAACATCGCCGCAAAAAATTAGAATATTTAAAAATTGGGCGTAGTCATGTGGTGAGCAGAGTGAGCCTCACGTGATGGAAAATACATCCCGATACATATCGCAAAAATATGTATGAGGATGTGTTTTTTATACGTTTTGAAAACTGATAAAGTTTCTCAAAACAACAAAAAACAAGAACCTTAAAAAATAAATCAAAGACAATCGCAAAAATCGGTGATCGAAATAAATCGTGATTTATTGCGGTTAGTCCTTTAATCCGACATTGTGCAAACAATCGTCGGATCTGGTTGTTTATCTGAGCTTATACGTTTTACATTTTTTCGTTAAATAAAAATGAAAACTCGTCGCGATGCTTTTAGCATCGGACATTCTTATTGAGAGTTTGATCCTGGCTCAGGATGAACGCTGGCGGCGTGGATAAGGCATGCAAGTCGAGAGGGTTAGACCCTCGGCAAACGGGTTAGTAATACATAGGAACTTCCCTCGGAGTCGTGAATAATCCGGAGAAATCCGGAATAATACACGATGTGCTCTACGGAGTAAAGATTTATCGCTTCGAGATAGGCCTATGTCCTATCAGCTAGTTGGTAAGGTAATGGCTTACCAAGGCTATGACGGGTAGGGGGTGTGAGAGCATGGCCCCCAACATTGGAACTGAGACACTGTCCAAACTCCTACGGGAGGCTGCAGTCGAGAATATTCCACAATGGGCGAAAGCCTGATGGAGCGACGCCGCGTGCAGGATGAAGGCCCTTGGGTTGTAAACTGCTTTTGTAAGGGAAGAACTTCGGTGACGGTACCTTACGAATAAGAGGTTACTAACTCTGTGCCAGCAGTAGCGGTAATACAGAGACCTCAAGCGTTATCCGGATTTATTGGGCGTAAAGAGCTGGTAGGTGGTTATATTAGTCAGATGTCAAATCTTCGAGCTTAACTCGAAAACTGCATTTGAAACGGTATAACTAGAGGGTGTGAGAGATCTATGGAACTCATGGTGTAGCAGTGAAATGCGTTGATATCATGGGGAACACCAAAGGCGAAGGCATTAGGTTGGCACACTCCTGACACTGAGCAGCGAAAGCGTGGGTAGCGAATGGGATTAGATACCCCAGTAGTCCACGCCCTAAACGATGCATATTAGGCATTAAGAGTATCGACCCTTTTAGTGTCGTAGCTAACGCGTTAAATATGCCGCCTGGGAAGTACGGTCGCAAGACTAAAACTCAAAGGAATAGACGGGGATCCGCACAAGTGGAGGATCATGTGGTTTAATTCGATGGTAAGCGAGAAACCTCACCAGGGTTTGAAACTAGGCTGCAAGACTTAGAAATAAGTCCGCCTTCGAGGGTGCCTAGCAGGTGCTGCATGGTTGTCGTCAGCTCGTGCCGTAAGGTGTTCCGTTAAGTCGGGAAACGAGCGCAACCCCTTTCGTGTGTTATACATGTCACACGATACTGCCCAGGCTTTTGAGCACTAGCTCAAAAGTGTAGAATGTATCAAGTAGTATGTATTATGTATAAATGCGTTTTATACATTATACTTTCTGTAAAATACATAACACTTTTTGTTTGCTAGTGAACAAAAGTCTGGGAGGAAGGAGGGGATGACGTCAAATCAGCATGGCCCTTTGACATCCTGGGCAACACACGTGATACAATGGCCGGTACAGAGGGTTGCCAAGTCGCGAGACGGAGCCAATCCCAAAAAACCGGTCCCAGTTCGGATGGGAGTCTGCAACTCGACTCCTTGAAGCTGGATTCACTAGTAATCGGGAATCAGAACGTCCCGGTGAATACGTTCTCGGATCTTGTACTCACCGCCCGTCACGTCAAGAGAGCCGATAACACCCGAAGGCCCTGGGTAACAGCGGGGACGACGGTGGGATTGGTGATAGGGACGAAGTCGTAACAAGGCATCCGTAGCGGAAGCTGTGGATGGATCACCTCCTTTCTAGGGAGTTAAGGTGAAGCTCTGAATTTATTCAGGGTATAATCTATTGGTCTTTTGCTCCGATTTATTTCAGAGTAATTCAACTCAGATAAGGCTCAACAACAGGACTAATCGCAATAGATTGTGAACGAAAATACTGCAGTTATCACTGCAGTTTTTTCGTCTATGAAAACGCCAAAAAATGCCGTAGGAAAAAGTGGTTTCTACGGATTGGACCAAAAACCACTAAAAAATATGAGTGAACTTGTGCCGGGGTTTCTAGAGTATGCGCGCTACGAATTAAACTTCTCCCCACAGACAATCCGGAAGTATGAGCAGAACCTTAAATACTTTATTCGGGACATTGGGGATAAGCCGGTAGAGCAATATGAAGTTCAAGAATTTGTCTATTTGAAAAAAAGTGATGATGGAAAGGGGGAAATTGCGAAACGACTATTGCCGGAGTCGTATATGCTGTTAGAATCTTTATGGAATTAAGTAGAGGAAAAATTCAAGGAGGATAAGTTTGTCGGTTCGCAAAAAACATCCGAGGGTGTTTTTTTGTTTTTTCTCTTATTGACAGCTTGGGTGGGATTTGCTAATATCGATTAGGTTGTCTAATAGTTAGATAAACTAAGTAATTTTTAAAACCAAACTTAAAGATGAAAAAAATCGATAAAATAACCACTTTGATTTTCAATGTTAGTCGAAAGATGCACTTTAATATCAAAAACGAACGACCGGAAAAAGACCTCTGGTCGATGGTCAGATTGGAGGCGTTGCGCTTTGTCTCGGAAAACAAAAATCCGACTATGCGGGAGCTGGCGGATTATCTCTCAATCACTCCGCCCTCGACAACCACCTTAATCAGTCTGCTGATAAAAGATAAAATGCTCAAAAGGGTTGAAGACAAAGTTGATCGAAGGAAAACCCGACTATTTATTACCGACAAGGGGGATAAATATTTTTCCGACAGCCATAGGCGACTAAACGAATATATGAAGAAATCTTTGCTGATTTTGAATGAAAAAGAACAAAAAAACCTGATTTCAATTTTGGAAAAATTATTGGGAGCCTGCCGGCAATCCGAGAAAAATAAAGAAAATTTAAAATAAGCTTTAAAATTATAAATTTATGAAAAAAATATTTAAGGAAAAAAAGAATATTGTCGGGGTGATGTTGATGGCGGGAGTTTTTTCTTTTGGCGCGATGTTCTATTTTGTTTCGGGTAATGAAGGGCAAAAAAAATCCGAGGAAATAAGCAGGGATTTGGTTGAAGTGGAGACTTTGAAAATCAAAGCCGAAAAAATTAGTCAAGAAATATCTTTTTCCGCGGTGGCGGATCCTTATGGAAAAACTGAAATCTATCCGGAGATCAACGCCAAGATATCGGCCGTTTATTTCAAGGAAGGAGATTATGTTAAAAAAGGACAAAGCTTAATTTCTTTGGAGACCGATCCGGTTTTGGCGGAAAATTTTAGAAATGCTCAGAAAAATCTGGAAATTGCTCGGCAGAATTTGGAAAATACCGAAAAACTGCAAAAACAGTTAAGAGACGATGCGGACGGAACATCGGCCGAAGATTCGACCAAACGTTCAGCTCGTTTGGCAATCGATTCCAGTGAAGGACAAGTCAAAATCGCCGAAGGGCAAGTTCAATTGGCCAAGAGCCAAATGAGTAAATATACTATCAAATCTCCGACCGGCGGTTTTATCGAGCACTTTAATCTTAAGGTGGGAGATCTGGCGATGATGAATGCTCCGCTGGCAATCGTCGCCAATAATCAAAAAATGGAAGTTTCTTCGGGTCTTTCGGAAGCGGAAATTTCTAGAGTTAATCTCAATCAGACAGTGGAAATATATCCCGATTCTCTTTCTGAAGAAAAGATTATCGGTAAAATCAATTATCTGGCTCAAACCTCGGATTCCGTGAGTAAAAAATTTCCGATTAAAATCGAATTTGATAATCCGAGCAATAAGATAAAAGGCGGAAGTGTGGTCCGGGTAAAAATTTTGACTATGGAAAAAGAGGGTGCAAAAGTGGTGCCCGCAGCCGCTGTTTTTCAAGAGGGAGATATGCAAAAAATTTATACCGTAAGAGATTCGAGGGTGTCCGTCAAAACAATCAAGGCGGAAAAAATAGATGATGAGAAGTATCTTGTCAAAGAAGGATTGGAATTCGAAGAAGAGATTGTTTTAAACGGAAACTATGAACTGCAAGAAGGAGAGAAAATCTTAATAAGCAACAAATAATTTAATTTTCGATAACTATGAATTTGCCAAAATTTTCAGTCAATAATCCGGTTACTACGGCAATGATGGCGCTTATCATTGCGGTTTTCGGTTTTATTTCTTTCGGTCGTTTGGGATTGGATATGTTACCGGACATCGAGTTTCCGACCATTGCAATCGTGACTTCCTATATCGGAGTGGCCGGCGAAGATATTGAATCGGTTATTACTAAACCGATCGAGGATGTGGTCGCGACCGTCAAAGACGTCAAAAAAGTCAGTTCCGTCTCTCAAGAGGGTTCGTCGGTGGTGACAGTGGAGTTTAACAGCGGAACCGATGTTGATGTGGCCGCTCAAGACGTGCGAGATAAGCTGGGGATGATTAGCGGATTTTTACCTCAGGATGCTCAAGATCCGATGGTTTTAAAAATGGATGTGGGGGCGATTCCGGTTTTGGGCTTCGGAGTGACCAGCACCAGTCTGAGCAATGCGGAGTTGAAGAAATTACTGGAAGATTTTGTCAAAGATAAAATTGAGAGATTGGACGGCGTGGCCACTTTGGAAATTCAAGGCGGACAGGATAGAGAAATTTTAGTGAAACTAAATAAGGATTTGATGGACTTGTACGGTTTTGATCAGGCGCAAATTACCCAAAAATTGAGAAGTGAAAATATCAATCTTTCCGGAGGATATTTAGAAAAAGGGTTTTTGGAGATGCCCTTGAAAACCAGAGGAGAATTTAAAAATTTGGAAGAAATAGAAAATATAATTTTGGCGGTTAAAAATAATCAGCCGATTTATCTGCGCGATGTGGCGCAAGTCGAAGATACTTTCCAAGAGCAAAGAAGTTTCAGTCGAACCAACGGCAAGGCCAGTCTTTTGATTTTTATCAACAAGCAGTCCGATGCCAATACCGTCCAAATGGCGGAGATTTCCAAAGAAAAATTGGAGGAGTTAAAAAAATCCTTGCCTCAAGATGTTGAGTTTTCGCTGGTGATGGATCAAAGTCGGCTAATTCAAAAAGCCACCAGTTCCGTTTCACAAAGCGGTTTAATCGGGGCTTTTTTGGCAATTGCTGTTTTGTATATTTTTCTCAGAAGTGTCGGTTCGACTATCGCTATCGCGGTGGCGATTCCTCTTTCGGTGATAGCCACTTTTATTCCGCTTTACGCTTTCGGATATACTTTCAATATGATGACCTTGGGCGGTTTGTCTTTGGGAATCGGAATGTTGGTGGATAACGCCGTGGTGGTGATTGAAAATATTTATCGGCATTTGGAAAGAACCGGTAAGCGTAAATTTTCGGCAATTTTGGGAACCAAAGAAGTGGGGATGGCGATTGTAGCTTCTACTCTGACGACGGTAGTGGTTTTTATTCCGATGTCGATGGGGAGCGGAATTGCCGGACAATTATCGCAAGGCCTTTCTTTGACAATTGTTTTTTCTTTGATGGCCTCTTTGTTTGTGGCTTTGACGATTGTGCCGATGATTGCTTCCAAGATTTTCAAAAACAAGAAAGTTTCTCCTGCCAAGCCCAATGAGCGATTCGATCAGCTCGGTTTGTTTGAAAAAATACAAAATTTTTATAAAAAAGTTTTAATTTGGTCTTTACATCATCGCAAGAAAGTTATCGGTGGCTCAATCGGATTATTGTTGGGAGTGGTGGGGCTGACATTTTTTATCGGGGCGGAGTTTATGCCTTCGGTTGAAAGGAGTATTTTGATGTTTGAATTCAAGTTGCCGGCCGGAACTTCTTTGGCTCAAACGGACAAGACTTCTCAAATGTTGGAAAAAATAATTATGGAAAATGTTGGAGATGATATGGTTAGTCTGACCAGCTTTGCGGGACAAAACGATTCCGGCGCGGGAATGGGCGGAGGAGTAAACGAGGGAATGATAATGATGAATATGAAAGATAAATCGGAAAGAAAATTATCCGCGGTTGAAATCGAGGAAATTGTTCGCCAAAATAAACCTCCCATCAAAGGCTTGGAGGTAAATGCGGTCGATATGTCCGCTATGATGACCGGCGGAACCGGTAATCCGATTGATTTGAAAATTTTCGGGAATGATATGGAGACTCTGGAAAAAACCGCCGAAGAGATAAAAGAAAAAATAAAAGAAGTCCAAGGTTTGCGTGATATAAATATTTCTTTGGATGAGGGCAAGCCGGAATTAACAGTCGCCATTGATCGGGAAAAAGCTTCTTTTTTGGGAGTGAGTGTCGGGCAAGTGGGAACTGCGCTTAAAAACGGAGTTTTGGGAGAGGTGGCGACCCAGTTTAGAGAAAAGGGGGAGGAGACTGATATCCGAGTCCGTTTTGAAGAAGAATTCAGAAACAATCTGGAGGAGATAGAAAATTTGCAAGTTGTTTCCACTACGGGAGAAAAAGTGTCCTTGAAACAAATTGTTAAAATTTCCCAGGTGAGCGGGCCGATAAAAATTAATCGAGAAGATCAATTGCGGGTGGTTTCGGTAACAGCCGGTTTGGTGGATCGGGATGCCGGGAGCGCCACAGCCGATATTCAAAAAGCTTTGGCTGATTATCAGCCACCAGCCGGATATTTTATCGAATACGGCGGATCGTTTAAGCAAATGCAGGAATCTTTTCAGACAATGGCCTTTGCTTTGATAATCGGAATTTTGCTGGTATATATGGTGATGGCTTCACAGTTTGAATCTTTGGTGTATCCTTTTGTGGCGATGTTTGAAATTCCTTTGGCTTTTATCGGAGTGGGTTTGGCTCTTTTTATTACGGGTCAGCCTTTGTCTTTGCCGGCTTTTATGGGAGTGATTATGCTGGCGGGGATAATCGTCAATAACGCGATTGTGCTTATCGATTATGTCAATCAATTGAGGGCGCGCGGGGCGGATGTTTTTGAAGCTTTGATAGAGGGCGGAGTGACTCGCTTGCGTCCGATCTTGATTACCTCTTTGACTACGGTTTTGGGAATGTTACCGATGGCTTTGAGTCGGCAAGAAGGATCGGAGATGATGCGACCGATGGCGATTGCGGTAATCGGCGGACTGGTGGTTTCCACTTTTTTAACTCTGGTGGTTATTCCGGTGGCTTACAGTTTGACTGATCAAATCGCTAGCAAAGTTAAAGCTAAAATCAAGGCTAAATTGGCAAGTTAAATAAAATTTTTTCCAGCTTAATGATTTTTGTCGAAAAGAAATTCTCTGAAGTTACGCTCAAAGAAAAGTGACTTTGAAATTTTTTGTAAGATTTTTAAGATGGTAATGAATAAGGATTATCTGAAAGAGTCAGGCTTAAGAAAAATTTATAAGCTCAAACAAAAAATGTATTAGAGCTCGCGTAGTGCGGGAAATACGCTTGCTACGTGGGAACATCAATTCATAATTTTATGAAGATAACCGCCCGTCACACCAAGAGAGTCAGTAACACCCGAAGGCCCTGTTTTATACCGGGGACAACGGTGGGATCGATGATAAGGATGAAGTCGTAACAAGGCATCCGTAGTGGAAGCTGTGGATGGATCACCTCCTTTCTAGGGAGATTTTGGTAATAACCGAGAGCATTGCTCGTAAAAACATTACTTTCCTCATAGATTGTAATGGAGTAATGTGGTTACTACCCGCTGGTCGTAATGTGAATTTATTCGCATAACAGCAATGGCCCAACAGAGCAAAATAATCTGTAGTCGTATTTTTGTACAAAATACGCTTTGCTCAAATAACAATCATTAGGACTGACCACAATAGCTTACGAATTTATTCGTTTTGCTTGTAGCACAAAAACCACTCCTTGAGGGTGGTTTTTGTGTCTGTATTGATTTATATTCTATTTCGTGATAACATTATTAATCAGCAATAACTGAATAGAAGTTCTTTGGCGTATGGTTTCGGGATGATACCATGTAAAACAATTTATCTGGCAGTAAGCGGGATGCTTCTGCCGCAAATCAGCGGGATGCTGAAGTAGAATCTATATGAGTATTATGCCAGAAGCAAAAATGGAAGCTTTTTTCGTGGAATTTCCTTGGCTTTGCAAATACATAAAAGCGGAGGAAAAGAAAGACATCAATAGAATCACAGTTTCTCGCATCGACGAAGATTTTCTGAATCGAACAATAAAACGCGATCTGGGATGTGATGCTGAATATTTCTATGAAAAAATTATTTTTCTGAATGAAGATGGCGAGATTATTAAAAAAGAACTCTCCAGGAAAAAATTCAGCATTATCAGGCCTAGCACGTGGTTCCAGCCGCGTTTTGTTATGGGCGTGGTTTCTTATCCACTAACGGTTGCTCATTGTATTGCAGGCTTAGGGGAAGAGTCTGAAAAAATTGCTTTTGTGCTCTCTATTTTTTCCGACAATGTTGCTATTCACAAACCGCCCAAAAAACTTAATATCCTGACGCTTTTAGATGAGTTGAGGGAAAGAAGGAGACAAGGAGAAGATCGAGAACTTCTTAAAGAAAGGAAATTTATCAGGGGAGAGTGGGAATCGCTTGATTCCTAGGATGAATACATGCTCATAAAAAATGCCGCCAATAAACCAACAGTGATTGGGTGAGGCGGTTTTTTTATGCCTATGGACATAGGTACGGGCATGTAAACAGAGGGTTGCCAAAATAACAATATCTGCTAATATGAATTACTGCTTCAAAGAAGCATGTTCTTAAAAGCTAAAGGAAGATAATAAATAGAGCAACGCACAAACAATAATAAGGAGGAGCGTATTGTGGAGAATGATGAAAGGAAAATAAGGATGTTTTCATCGGGTGGCAGAGACGGAGAGTTTTCCCTCAGAGGACTGAAGCCTGAGGAAATCGAGAACATGGAAGGCATGCTTCATAACCATTTCTGGGTTACAGTTAACCATGATGGACGTCTCGAAACTATCAGAAGAAAAGAACTGGTTCCCGGGCCCACGGAAGACGAAGACATGCTGCCCTTCTGGAGCCGTCACAAGTCTGGAGCTGTGCAGACCGAACTTTTTGAAACGGAAGATTTCAAGCACCGTTTTCCCAGTATAGTAATCCAGCATCTTTGCGGATACGGCTATACCCCTGAGAGATACAAAGACTGCGCTCAGCAACTCGAAAGCTATGGTTTCGAATGTATGCGTTCAAGGCGCGGTGAGAATGGAAGGTATTGGGAAATATGGCTGCTTCTCGGCCCATGGTCTGCAAAAGGAGAACTCGGCAAGGCTGTAAGAAGGAACAAGAAGAAGGACGAGCTCGATGTGGTAATCGACTTCCTATGCAAGTATGTCTCCTTCGGTTCACTGGACATAATGGTTCAGAGGGCAGTCATGTCAATGGATGATTTATAGTAGTGCTTAATTGAAAGGATGTGATACCGCCAATAAACCAACAGCGATTGGGTGAGGCGGCTTTTTCGTGCCTATTGTTTAATTTCCCGCCATGATATAATAAAGTCAGTTAAGAATAAATCAAAATTATGCTAAAAGAATACATCGCATATTTTAGGGACAATCCGAAAGGTTACTGGTTTAAGGCGAAATTATTTGGCTGGGGCTGGGTGCCTGTAAGATGGCAGGGTTGGTTGGTTATGACTGTTGGTATAACTTTTCTTGCTTTTGGATTGTATGTCGGCGAAACAGATGATGCCCCTGGTGCAACACTTTTAGGATTTTTGATTATGATTGCGATTATATTATTTTTCGGTTATAAGAAAGGCGAAAAACCAGAATGGCGCTGGGGTCTGCCGAAAAAGAAATAGAAACTCTTACAAATAAAGCAGGGTTCAAGCCCTGTTTTTGTTTTAAATATGATATAATAAAAGTACCTACGCTCATACCCATGGCCGTACCTATGGACGTAGGTACGGGTAATTATTGAGAAGATACTGAAATTATATTACTTTTCATGCATGGAAAATTTGCATATTATAACTGAAAAATAACTATGAAAATTGTAATTTTAGATGGCGCGCATAACAAACAGGGGATGACATTGAAACTAGTTGCGAAGTTTATTGATGGGTTTAAGGCTGCCAAATCCGACGTGCAAATTGTAACTCACGACCTTTTGAATGAGGATATTAAGTTTTGCCGGGGCTGTGAAAAATGCGTGCAAGACAAAGACCCCGTCAGCGCAAAATGCGTGATTGAAGATGATTCCGAAAAGATCAAACAAGATGCGCTTGAAAGTGATGTGGTTGTCTTTGCAACTCCGATTTACGAGTATTGTGTTAGCTCAGTTATGAAAAAATTTCTGGAAAGGTGTTTGACTTTAGTCACTTTTAGAATGGGCATCACTTCGCGCGCCAAGGCAATTAAGGGAAAAGTCGGAGTTATTATTTGTTCTTCTGGCGCTCCGTTTCCATTTAATCATTTGATGGGGATTACCCGTTATCCAAAATTTGCACTTCGTTTAACAAGCAAATTATTTAGGTGCGATAAGGTTGAAATGCTTATGGCTGGAGGAATGGCGATGAGTGCTAAAATGCAAGCAAAATGGGAAAATAAGGCATACAAACTTGGTCAGAAAGTAGCAAGAAAATGAAAATTAATGGCTATATGCGTTTATTTGTCGCTGCTATGTCAGGGCGCCGGCAACAGATTCCTAACATGCAAAGAATACCATTTTCAGGGTGATAGCGGTTTCGCTAGTACCCTGTTTTTGTTTTAAATATGATATAATAAAAGTACCTACGGCCGTACCTACGCTCATAGGTACGGGTAATTATTGAGAAGATGCTGAAATAAATTCAGCATGGCAAATAAAGGTATGAAAAAATATGTGAGGAAAATAGGGAAGGCGAGCAAATGGAGCTACAACGTCGTCATTCCCAAAGAAATTATTGCCAAGTATAATTGGCGCGAAAAACAAAAAATTACTATTGTTGACAAAGGCAGAGGGAAATTGGAAATTTACGATTGGCCGACTCGCTAAGCCAGCGTCAGCATTGCAAATTGGCAAAAAATAAAGTGCTAAATTTAATTATTGAAGGGAATTGCAATTGTCTGGTATGGAATATCGAGACAAAATCTATGGGCAAGTTAAAATAACCGAAGCGGTGCTTCTGGATTTAATAAACAGTCCTGAACTGCAAAGATTGAAAGATATAGATCAGGCCGGATATTACGAACCTTTTTATCCGGAAAGCAAACACAACCGGTTTGATCATTCTGTCGGTGTGTGTCTGCTGTTGAAAAAATTCGGAGCATCGGTTGAGGAACAGGTTGCCGGGCTTATTCATGATGTTTCTCACAGTGCTTTTTCCCACGCCGTTGACTATGTCTTGTCAAAAGGATCCGAAAAGGAACAAAACCATCAGGACAACTATTTCGAGGAGTATGTGTTAAGCTCGAATATTCCGGAAATTTTAGAAAAATACGGGTTTGATGTCGGCTATATTCTGGACGAAACGCATTTTCCACTGCTGGAAACACAGCTGCCCGACTTATGCGCTGACAGGATAGATTATTCGTTGCGCGGCTTGCTTGCCTATAAAGTTTCAGGAGAGGATAAAGTTCGGAGCATTTTGAATAGTCTTACTGTCGAAAACGGCAGATGGATTTTCAAAGATTTTGATTCGGCCTATGAATATGCCAAACTGTTTAAAACACTCAATGAAGGCTATTATGCAGCCATAGAAACGGCGGTGATGTTCAGGAGAGTCGGAGATTATCTGAAATACGCCCTTCATCGAAAATATGTGACTGAAGAAGATTTGTACACCACTGACAAAAATGTGCTTGAAAAAATCAACAAAAATTTGGAAAACGACGCGGAATTAAAAAAACTTTGGAACAGAATGAATAGCAATAAGGGCTATGAGATAAATTCAAATAACTACGACGCGAAAGTATATTGCAAATCCAGAATTGTTGATCCGCTTTGCCGACACAAAGGGGAGGTTAAAAGAGTGTCCGATGCAGAGCCGGGCTGGAAAGGCGTAGTTGAGCAAGAATCGAAGCCGAAAAGATATCTTATAAAATTTTCCGATTAGTCGTGCCATCAAAAAAATTCGCTTTTCGGAAAGTTATGATGAAAGTCTGCGGAATCGGCATTCGGAGAATATTAATTTTTACAAGTGACCGCGAAGACGGGAAATTCCCGTTTTGCATTAGTTGTTTTTGAAAGTTGACTTTGATAAAATGAAAAATATTAAAAAAATAAATCTAACTAAATAGAGATGGAATATAAAGGTCTCAGCTCAGAAGAAATCAAAAAAAGACAGTTGCAATACGGTAAAAATGCGCTGCCTGAAGAAAAAAGCATGCCTGCGGTGAAAATCTTTTTTTTGCAATTCGCCAATCCTCTCGTCTATATATTACTCGTGGCAGGATTGGTCTCTTTTTTTCTTGGAAAATATTTTGACATCGCGCTCATTTTTTCCGTTGTTCTAATAAATGCCCTCATGGGTTTCTTCCAGGAAAACAAGACCCAGAACACGCTTGCCGCACTCAAGAAACTGGTAAAGCCGAGGGCGAAAGTGCTGCGCGGAGGGGAAAAGCATGAAATAGACGCGTCGGAGCTTGTTCCGGGAGACATTGCGTATCTCGGTATGGGGGACCGCGTTCCTGCGGATGGGAAAGTGCTTGAATCGGTTTCTCTTCTTGTGAACGAGGCCGTACTTACCGGGGAAAGCGATGCTGTCCGCAAACAGGAGGATGACGAGGTTTTCATGGGGACAATCGTCGTTTCGGGAAGGGCGGTAATCAGAATAGAAAAAATAGGCTCTCAGGCGAAAATAGGGGGGATAGCCCAGACGCTTAAGGAAACCGAGCAACCGGAAACGACTTTGCAGGTACGTCTCAAGAAGATGACGAAAACACTCATCTATATTTCTGTTTTTCTTGCGGCACTAGTTTTTCTTTTCGGGCTTTTCACCGGCAGGAATGTCTTGGAAATGGCTGAGCTTTCAGCGATACTTTTGGTCGCAATTATTCCCGAGGCTTTGCTCATCGTAATAACGCTTGTTCTTGTGCTGGCGATGCGTGATAGTCTCAAGAAAAAAGCGCTCATCAGGAAGATCCTTGCGGTTGAGACTTTGGGGTCCGTCACGACGATTTGCGCCGACAAGACGGGCACGCTGACGGAGGGGATAATGAAGATCACCAAAACCGAACTTGCCGATCCCGAAAGCAGCAATCTTGCGATGTGTCTTTGCAATGACATGAATGATACGGTAGAAGCCGCTCTCTGGGATTATCTCAAGGGCGTGAAGAATTTTGATCAGCAGAAAATATTTGATAAACATAAGCGTATTTCGGAAATACCTTTTGGCAGTGAGCACAAGTTTATGGCTGCTGCCAACGTTCTCCCAAAAGAAACCGGAATGCTTTTCTTGTCGGTGAAGGGGGCTCCGGAGGCGGTTTTGAAGATGTGCGCGCTCGAAAGCGAGAAAAAGGAAGAAATAATAAGAACGGTTGATGAATGGGCAAACAGGGGACTTAAAGTTTTAGCAGTAGCATCCAAAAAAATTCCGGATCTTGGGGAAAGAAAGATCAAGGAAGAAGAACTTTCAAATCTTGAATGGGGCGGAATTGTCGGACTTTGGGATCCTCCGCGCAAGAAAGTAAAGGGAGCTCTTGCGGCTGCTCTGGATGGAGGACTCAAATTGAAGGTCATTACCGGCGATTATCGTCTGACTGCGGAGAGAATCATGAAATATCTTGGACTCAGAGTGAAGCCTCAGGAAGTTTTGGAAGGGATCGAGCTTGATCGCATGGATGACGAGGAGCTCAAAAAAAGGGTGGGAAAAATATTGTTGTTTGCGCGCGTTACGCCTCACCAGAAACTTCGTGTGGTAAGCGCGCTTCAGGATAATGGGGAAATTGTGGCGATGACCGGAGACGGAGTCAATGATGCGCCGGCTCTTAAAAAATCCAACATCGGAATAGTTGTTGGAGATGCCTCGAAGGTGGCCAAGGAAACTGCCGACCTTATCCTCCTCGACAACAATTTCAAGACGATCGTTTCCGCGATCGAAGGAGGGCGGCTGGTTTTTGAAAACATCAAAAAAATAATCCTTTTCATTCTTTCAAATTCATTCGCGGAAGTGGTCGCAATCATGGGGGCGCTTATTTTGGGATGGCCTTTGCCGCTGACCGTCGTTCAGATCCTTTGGCTTCATCTTTTATGCGACGGGCCTGAAGATTTTATTTTGGGTTTTGAGCCCAAGGAAGATGAGGCTATGTCGGACGGACCGAAAAGGATGGATGAGCCCATTTTGGACAAGTTGGGACTTTTTCTCATAATAACGGTATCCATGATTTCAGGAATAATTTCTTTGACTTTCTTCTGGTATTTCGGAATACACTTGGGAAACATCGCCTTGGGTCAGACTATGGCATTTATGTCGCTTGCTTTTAACTCGATCACATATATCTTTTCTTGTCGCACTCTCCGAAAGCCTTTTTGGAGGTATAAAAATTTTTGGTCAAATAAATGGCTTTTTGTCGTCGTGGGATGCAGCTTGTTTTTGGCAACCATAATAACCTATTTTCCTCCCACGCAAAAACTTCTCAATCTTGTTCCGCTGCATTTGTTTCAGTGGAGCCTGCTTATGGGGGAAGCAATATTGCTGGTAACAATCGTTGAAATAGCAAAAGCGGTTTTGAAGCTCAAGAAAAAATCTCTCGGGAGAAAAACTTCTGATGCTAAGCACGAATTGGCTCCTTTGGCGTCAGGCGAATAGATTATATTTTCCTTAAAAAGCGCCCCCAAGGGCGCTTTTGATATGTCTGAGACTAAAAGATTTAAAACACAAGAAGCATCTCGGTAGTTTGCATAAACAAGAAAATGAGGAATGTGAAAAGAAGCAAGAGACCTTCGCTTGCGGATATGCGGTCTTTGGTTCTGGCAAAAAGAAAAAACAGGACATAACCAAAAAGAATTATAAAAAAAGTGTGTTCAAATGTCGCTTTGTTTATTTCAAACGAACCGTTGGCGAAAGTTAAGACTCCGAAAATCAGTGAATTTACTGCCGCGCTTCCCACATAATTGCCGAAAGCTATTTCGGGGCGTCTTTTCTTGATTGAATTGAAGGCAATCGCTATTTCCGGGAGATTGGTTCCTATGGAAAGAACAAGTAGGCTTATCAAAAAAGGTGGAACTTCCAAGATATTCGCGAAAAAAACTGTTTTGTCTACAAGTATTTTTGCGGAAAAATAGATAAATGTCACGCCGATAATAATTTTTCCGATGATCTTTGCGTTCTTCTCATTGGGTTCCATCGATCTTATGTTGTTGAACATCGAGTGTTGTTTCTGAAAGAAATAGATAAACAGTCCATAAAGAAAAATGAGAAGCAGTCCGTCATATGTACTGACCATTCCATCCAAAATAAGAAGCGATGGACAGATGATGATGAAAAGGAAGGTGAGAAGCCTGCGCGAACTGATATGGTCTTTAAGCATAATTCCTCTGTTGAATATGGCAAGCACAGGTATAACAAGAAGGAGAAGCACGAAAGATCCTCCAATGAGATTTCCCACAAATACCCCAGGTTTTTCGCTAAGAACGGAATTTATGCCTACAGATATTTCGGAAATCGAAGTAAAAACTCCCAAAAGCAGAAATGAAGTGGCAAAAGAAGACAACTTGAGACTTTTTGAAAACTTCTCAATGCCGTTTACCGTCATTCCGGACGATTTCCAGATGACAAAACACGCAAAGAAAAACAATAATATGTTTAAAAATATTTCCATGTGGCTATTCTATCATTTTTATTTAACAAAAGCCAATCTTTATAAAAAGCCAGAGCTTCATCAACATGATCAATGATTGATTTACGTATTTTTTGAAAAAACTGGAAATTTTTCGGTTATTATGCTAAGATGCTAATAATGTATAGGAATGCATAAGAAATTAAAATAGGGCTGTTAACAAGGCAGAGGCTTTTTTATGTACTTGTCGTGTGCGCTGTGCAACGAGATTGAAATCTGTTAGAAAATGATTGTTTTTTGTGGTTGCACAGTTTATTAATCCTTAACTCATTGCTTTATGTGTTCTGAGGAGAATACTTTTCATCCTTTGCGCATTTTATTGATTTCCGATCATGCTGATCCATTGGCTGAAATAGGCTCGAAAGAAGCGGGAGGGCAAAATATATATGTTTTTTATTTGGCAAGATTTTTAAGTCGTCTTGGCATTTACGTTGATGTGTATACTCGTTGGGACAGAAAAAATAAAAAGGAGGTAATTAAGATTAACAGTCATTTTCGGGTGATTAGAGTCGAGGCAGGTCCTAAAAGATATATTCCCAGGGATAATTTTCTGGATGTTTTGGATGAATTTGTCAAAAACATTTTGAAAAGAGTGAAGAAGGAAAAAATAAATTATGATATTATCCATTCAAATTATTGGTTTTCAGGCCTTGCCGGGTTAAAGATTAAGAAAAAAATCAAAAAACATCTTCCACTTGTGCATGTCTATCATTCTATCGGGCAGGTTAGATTCAATGCTCTGAAAAACTACAAGCTTCAGGATGTGAATAATGAATTATTTAAAATCAGAGAGAAGTCGGAAAAAGAGATAGCGCAGAATGCTGATGCAATTGTTGCCACTAGTCCCGTAGATAAAAATAACATATCCAAATTTTTTAAAATTGGAAAAGAGAAAATAAAAGTTATAACAATCGGAATAGACAAAAAAATATTTAGGCCAATCAACGAAAAAAGAGCAAAAAAGCTAGTTAGATTCAGGGGAGAAGCAAAAAACATTCTATATGTCGGAAGAATTGAATGGAGAAAGGGCATTGGTACGCTGATCTACGCCTTGAAAAAGATCGTGAAATATTATCCCAACACCAAACTGTATGTGATTGGAGGTGGGAAAAGCAAGTCGGCAAGAAAGCTTGAGGAAGCCGAGCTTGAAAGACTTCAGAAAATAGCTGCCGAACTACAAGTTGAAAATAATATTATTTTTTTGGGAGCCAAGAAGCAAAAACATCTCTGCCGATACTATTCAGCTTCTGACGTATGTGTTGTTCCATCATATTACGAACCATTCGGTATAGTGCCAGTTGAGTCCATGGCCTGCGGAACTCCGGTTATTGCTTCTCGTACGGGAGGCCTGAAATATTCCGTGATTGACGGTAAAACGGGATATTTGGCAGAACCAAGGAATTATAACGATTTGGCAAATAAAATAATCGAGGTTTTAAAGAAGGGAAAGGATTTCTATAAGTCTAACTGTCTTGAGAGGATAGACAAGAACTTTATTTGGGAAAAAATAGCAAAAAAATATCAAACTTATTTTAATCAGTTAATCGAAAAAGACAAATGAAAATTGCAATGCTAGCTCCGTTCGAAGAACGGGTCCCGCCGGTAAAATATGGCGGAACTGAATTAGTAATATATAACTTGGTCGAGCAACTTGTTAAAATGGGACACGAGGTAACACTATTGGCTTCGGGAGACTCTCTTACTAGTGCCGAATTGGTGAAGATTTTTCCGACTTCAATTCGTTCAAATCCGGACATAAAAGACATGAATCTTAGAAATGCCTATAAATTTATGGGAGTGGGGAGGGTAGTGGATTATTTGAGAAATAACAAATTTGATGTCATACACAATCACATCGGCTGGCGATTTCTCCCTTTTCAAAACCTGCTGGATGTTCCGGTAGTAACTACATTGCATGGTCCGTTGGATGTTCCTTATCAGCAAAAAGTCTACGGTGCCTATGCAGATTCCAATTTCATCAGTATAAGTTTGAGCCAAAGAAAGCCGATGCCTGATCTTAATTTCATAGCCAATGTATACAATGGTTTGGAAATAGAAAAATTTAAACAAAACTATAAACCAAAAGATTATTTTTCCTTTCTTGGCAGAATGTCTCCGGAAAAAGGACCGGTTCAGGCCATACAAATAGCTAAAAAAGCGGGAGTAAAACTGGTTATGGCGGCAAAAGTTGACTTGGCCGATAAAGAATTTTTTGAAAGCGAAGTTAAACCTTTGATTGATGATGATCAGGTAAGGTTTATCGGAGAAGTGGACCATGACGGAAAAATTGAGCTTCTGAGGAATTCCAAAGGACTTATCGCGCCCATTCAATGGGAGGAGCCATTCGGATTGTTTTTTACGGAGGCCATGATTTGCGGATCGCCCGTTTTTGCCATGAGGAGAGGTTCTGTGCCGGAAATAGTGGTTGATGGAAAAACGGGATTTATCTGCAGCAATGAGGAAGAAATGGTTGAAAAAATAAAGTTAGTGGATAAAATAAGCAGGAAAGATTGCTTTGAGCACGTAAAGAATAATTTTTCTTCGGAAAGAATGGCAAATGGTTATCTTGAAGCTTATAAAAAGGCTATGGATAAGAAGGCAGCGATTTTTCCTAAACTTTACAAGAAATCAAAAAAAATGTTCCAATTGTTCGTGTCGGATAAAAAGGATGAGCATGATGAGGGTTTTTTGGCAAAAGAATAGCGAGAAGATAGCGCCATGTTCCTATAATGAAAGCAACTGTAAAATTTTCGATGCCTTGGTCTAATTGAGAAATGATCTTATGGTGTTTTTTGATTTTACGTTTTGTCGCACAAATTTTATGGGTGCCAAGCTTATGGCAAATTCTCTTTTGGTAAAAATGTCATTGTAGGGTAGAATAAAATTGTGAGCAATAATTAACATATAATATAACAATATGTCAGGAACATTTATCCTAACTATAGCGTTTTTGTTTCTGCTTGCTTCCATCAAGCAAATAAACCAGTACCAGCGCGGGGTCAAGTTCACTTTTGGAAAGTACACGGGAATAATGGAACCGGGATGGAGGATTGTCATCCCGATCTTTCAGAGTTATCAGAAGATAGACATGCGCGTGAAAGCAGTCGATGTCCCGAACCAGGAAGCCATCACGAGGGACAACATCTCCGTGAACGTTAACGCAGTCATATACTACAAAGTTAAAAGCGCAGAAAAAGCAATCATCGAGGTTGAAAATTTCTACTATGCCGTTTCTCAGCTGGCGCAGACGACGATGAGGAATGTCGTGGGAGAAGTCAATCTTGACGAACTGCTTTCGAGCCGCGACGCGATTGCCGAGAAAATAAGGCTGATTGTTGACGAGGCTACCGACGCCTGGGGGATAGAAGTCAATTCGGTGGAGCTAAAAGACGTTACGCTTCCAGAAGAGATGAAACGCGTCATTGGGAAACAGGCCGAGGCTGAAAGGGAAAAGCGGGCTGTCATCATCAAGGCTGAAGGGGAAGTTGTGGCGTCCCAGAATCTGGCAAAGGCTGCCAAGACACTTTCTGAAGCGAATGGTGCGTTTCATCTGAGGACTCTCAGCACGCTCAACGATTTAAGTTCCGACCAGTCTAACACGATTGTTTTTGCGATCCCGATCGAAGTTCTTCGGGCGCTTGAGGGATTTAGGAAGGAAAAATAGTTTTGCTCAGTTCTGATAAAAAATAGAGGCCTCTATAGAGACCTTTATTTTCATTTGTTTCTTTAGTCAAACTATTTTAGCATTTCGTCATATTGTTTTTTGAGCTTTTGGAATTTTTCCATCTTTTCCCCTTCCAAAGGCGTGCCTTTCGGAAGTTTGAGTGACAGGGGGTTGACGGGATTTCCATTAAGACGCATGCCGTAATCAAGATGCGGTCCTGTTGACCAGCCTGTTGATCCGACATAACCGATAACCTGCCCTTGCGAGACTGAAGCGCCAGCTTTGATCCCTTTGGCGTAGCTGCTCAAATGTCCGTAGTGCGTGGTATAGCCGTTGTCATGTTTGATTCTCACGATGTTTCCCCATCCGTTTTCATAGCGCGCGCTTGTTACGGTTCCTCTTGCAGTGGAAACGACCGGGGTTCCAACTGGTGCGGCGTAGTCAATTTGATAATGGGCGGAAACAGTTTTTGTGATCGGATGATATCTTGCTCCGGTATAGCCCGAGGTGATTTTTCTGTAGCTCAATGGCGCGCGGAGGAATTGGCGCATAAGCTCGTGGCCCTCAGCGTCATAATGGCTGCCTTCTCCGTCAGTTTCAAAATAGTACGCAAAATAATCCTGGCCTGCATTAGTAAATTTTGCGGCGATAACTTTTCCATCGGGCGCAAGGTTTCCATTCAGGGACCTTTTTTCAAAAATCACTCTCATTTTGTCGTCTTCGCGGATTTCCGTGTTGAAATCTATGTCAAAAGAAAAAATGTCGGCGACTTCAAGAATGGTAGCTTCCGAAAGTCCGGCGTCGAGCGCGTCTTTGTATAAAAACTCATCTATATTTACATCAAGTGTTTTTATTTCCACTTCGTAGGGAATATTTTCTTTCTTGACCTCGAAGTTTTTTTCGTCAGCTTTTGCGATAATTATGTTTTCGCTATCCGGATAATATCGTATTTCTTTTAATTTTTCTTCTTGTTCATCAAATACAAATTCCATGTTTTGTCCGATTTTGATTTTAGTAAAATCGTACACGTCTTCTGCGGCATCAAGAAGGGCGGCAGTGCCGTTTGCGTCAAGTTTTGCATATTCGGAAAAAATTTCCGCGGGGATGTCGCCTTCGCAGACCTTGTGGCTTATCACTTTTTCTTCTGATTTCGGGGGAACGGCTTCTTCGGCCTTTGTCTCCACCCCCGCTACGGTTGATTCCTGCGTTTTTTTCGGCTCGTGCGACCAAAAGAAAAAACCGACAACGGCAAAGGTTGCCAACAGGGCGATTACCCATATTTTCCGACGTTTCGGTCTTTTCGGAACCATCCTTAGAGGTTTCAGTTCCGGTCCTTCGTATCTTTCGCGTATATTGTCCATAAGAAATTGACTACATATGCCATTATGGCATCTTTCCGGGAAAATAACAATCCAAGGTTCATTTGACCGCTTTGCTATTTGTGTATGTCATGGGCTTGCGCTTTTCGATTGTGGTATAATCCAAGCATGCTGACGATAATCATTAAAACCAAAAAACAATGAAGAAAACATTGATGGTGGCGTTACTGCTCGCGTTCGGTCTGATCATCCAGGCCCAGGCGGCAAACACCAACTCCAACCAAGGAGTGGGAGCCGGCCAAGTATCCGACATGCAAGCTTCCCAAGGCAGCCAGAACGGAAATGCCGTACAGGACCAGGAGCAGAACAAGGTTATGAATCAGGGTGAAGATGTCCAGATTCAAACCAATGAACAGAATAGAACAAAAACGGAGGAAGTCAAAAAAGTAGAAAAAGTGAAGGGAAAAGTCGATGCCGAATCTCATCGGAGCGTGGTGGCGGAATTTGTTCAAAGCCTCACAGCGGTAGCTGACAGGAATGGAGGGATTGGTCAGGAGGTGCGCGTCGTGGCGCAGCAGCAGAATGAAATCAGGGACAGGGCATCGGACATCATCTATGCGGTGCAGAACAGAAGTAAAATAAAGACATTTCTGATAGGTACAAGTTATAAGAACCTTGGCGAGCTCAGAAGCCAAATGGCGCAGACGCGCAATCAGATCGAGCAGCTCAAGCGGCTGATGGAAAATGTCCAAAACGAAGCGGACAAGACTGAGCTTCAGAACCAGATACAGAGATTGGAAGAGGAGCAGACGGACATCAATAACTTCATTGTTGAAAATGAAAGTAAATTCAGCCTCTTCGGCTGGGCAGTAAAGCTTTTCAGGAAATAGAATTTTGAATCCGAAGCCGCTCCGACGACCGGGGCGGTTTTTTGTTAAACTTGTAATCCGAAAGTAAAGTGATAAAATTAAAAAACAGACGTTTAGAAAATAGTGGTCTCTATAGAGGTCACTACGGAAGTCACCAAAATGAATACACGAAAAATGACAATAGAAGATTTGGGATGGGATGAAAATTTTAGATCCGCCTTCGGACAATCCGAAGCGGAGGGTTTTGATGTGGCGCGGGTTGTTGCCGAGTTCAAGGGAGCATATAAGGTTATCGGCAACGGAGGAGAATATCTTGCAAAAATAACAGGAAAGAGAATATTCAGCGCCGAATCGCGCGAAGATTTTCCGGCAGTTGGCGATTGGGTGGCGATCAAAAAAGCTGATGCGGAAAATGCGGTTATTCACAAAATATTGCCGAGAAGGACGGCGATGAAAAGGAAATATAGCGGAAAGAACGATGTGCAGATCATCGCTGCCAACATTGACACGGCGTTCGCCATCGAATCCGTCGACAGGGATTTCAACCTCAACCGTTTTGAAAGATATTTCGCCATCGCAAAAGACGGCGGCATCCGACCGGCGATCATTCTCAACAAGACCGACCTGATTTCCAAAGAAGATCTGGAAGAGAAACTCGAACAGATCAAACGCAGGCTTGGCGGAATCGATGTGGTTGCGACAAGCACGCGGACAAACGAAGGACTTGAAGAACTTGAAAAATATCTCAAGAAAGGGAAGACTTATTGCTTCTTGGGTTCATCAGGCGTGGGGAAATCGTCCTTGATCAACAAATTGCTGGGAGAAGACGCCATAAAGACAAAAGAAATCGGAGAGCGCAGCGGAAGGGGCACGCACACCACGACCGGAAGGGAAATATATTTTCTCAAGAACGGCGCGATCGTGATTGACAATCCGGGAGTGAGGGAAGTGGGAATGACCGACACAAGCGAGGGCATTGATAATTTTTTCGATGAAATTTCCGAGCTTTCGAAGAATTGCAAATATGCCGACTGCACGCACACGAACGAGCCGGGATGCGCGGTGCTCGAGGCGCTCCGCTCCGGCAATCTCGACGAAGGAAAATATGCAAACTATGTGAGCCTCAAAAAAGAAGCCGAGCACTATGAAATGACAGAATTGGAAAAGAGAACGAAGGGAAAACAGTTCGGCAAATTCATGAAAAACACCAAGAAAATTTTCAAAAAATCAGGGTTTAAAGATTTTTAAACATAAACGACACATGTCAGAAATTTTGTCCATATTTCATCATATTCATCATAAAGACGGTAAGCACGAAGTGCATCATTGTGGCGGGAAGCATAATAGAACAGATTCGAAATTGAATTACGAAATCAAACATTGTCATTGCGGGAAGCATTCAATTGATAGAAAAATCGCAACAGGGCACACAGTAAGCTGGTCGTTGAAAATAGCGGAAATAGCCGTTGAATTTCTAGAAAAATGTCCCGATGGCGGCTGGCATGTGGAAAGCGGCGTGGTGATCGGGCCTGAAGATTTCAAAAAAGCGGGGTTTTAAAATCATTGAAATTTATTTTGATATGTGATAAGATTAGCAGCCAGGCAGTTGTTGCCTGAAGATCCTTATAAACCAAAGATAGAGGAGGTTGAAAACCATGCATTTTTTGAAAAAGCTTCTTTGCTGCTTTTTTTGTTGGAAAGTCGTTCCAAGCTTAGAAGAAGAGCTTGGCAGGGCCGATGTTGTGCTCGGGCAATCATTCGGTCTTCGCAAAACCAGTCCCGGAGATAGCAATAAGGCTTTGGCAAAAATTGCAAAAAGGCTTCACAAGAAGTATGAATTGCCCCTGATTCTTCAGTGGGAGATTGCGGATTGCCTGCCCAAGTTGTCAAAAGCCGGCATCATCAGAGAGCACCGCGTTAAAGGGAAATATCTCGATACATACGAAGCGCTATCCCAGGCAAAGGCAATTTGCGACCGGTACGGCTGGAAAAAAGCGGTGATCCTTGCTCATCCTCATCATTACTGGAGATGCGTGATGATTGCGAAGAAATTGGGGTTTATAACCGTGGCCATCGACACTTATCGAGTTCCGTACGATATGTTATCGATTCAAAAGTGGACGAAAACGTCCTTGCGGTTCATTCCGTATGATTTTGCAGCGAGAATAAACCACCTTTTCAGAGGATTGATTTGAAGGGCTTTTGCGGCGATGCCGCAAAAGCCCCTTTTCGTGTCCAACTTGCCTTAAAATTTGAGAGTGCTAAATTTAAAGAAGTAATATGCTTTGAAATAGTGACCTCTGTAGAGGTCACTATGGAAGTCACTAAATATAAATAAAAATTATGCCAAAATTTGAAACACCTTCGATAAACAAAATATTTGAATCTAGAAAAAAGTTTATTTCTGAAATAGGAGAGCAATTAAAAAAGGAAACAAAAGCCGAGCTCGTGGTAAACGGGGAGAAATTGAGCATCGATTACAGGATGATTTCTCTTGAATCGAAAGAAGAGGCAGATGCGGATGTTGCCGTCCTGCTCCCGGGCTTTGGGAGTGGCTGGGAGGGAATCGCGGAACTTGGATTTTCTTTGGCTTGCGAGGGAAGAAAGGTTGTGATGCCATCGCTTCCCGGATACGGAAATTCAGATAATCCTTCAGAAAAATATTTCCAGACTGATGATTTTGAAAATGAAGCGGAAGTTCTCAATCAGCTTCTGGGGCGAATAGCACAAGACAAAAAAGTCCATCTAATTGGTCATTCCATGGGTAGTGAAATTATGGCATCTTTTGCCGTCAAATATCCTGAAAAGACTTCAAGCATAGTCTTATTGAATCCTGCGGGAGTAAATGAAAAAGAAAACCTTGCCAAGCTCGGAGGGCGTTTTGTTTCTTCGGGAATCAAAGAAGCCGCATCCTTTGCGATAAGCTCCGCCTTTTCCGGAGAAGAAGATTATGAAAAAGAACTGAAAAAATATATTCCAAAAACAAAAAGTCCGTTTGCTGTTGATAGGATTTCCCAAAGGCTCTCAGAAGCCAAGAAGCTTTCCGAAGGACATCTTCTTGAAAAAATAAAAAATGTGGAATGTCCAATCACATACATTTCGGGAGAATTCGATACAGTTTATCCTCCAGGAAACGAAAATGATGAGAATCCACAGCTCGCAAGAGTGATTGAAAGCGTGGGAGATGCGACAAAAATTGAAAAAAGCGTGATGATGGGGCTTGTCCACAACACCACGATTGCGCCGGACGAAATCACTGCGTCAAACATCGAACATTATCTTGAAGTTGCGGAACAAAAGAATGCGATTGGCGATCAGGAAAAAGGAGTCGACAATTTGTAGGATTAGCGAGATGGACATGCAAAAAATGCGGAGCGACAGTTTGTGTTCATAAACATTGTTGTTCGGCCTGCGGGAGAAAAAGGGGTTGAAAGAAGTAAAGCATAAGGGATGTTAACCTTTTCGCAAGGTTTTTATGCTATATGGTTAAGCATTGGAACAACTAACCTTGACAAGCTTGCTGAAAAGGTGTATAATTAAAAATAGCATAAAAAGCCAGAATTTGTATATCATGCATCGTCATAATAAAAACAAAAATCTAGCCTAAAAAATGAAAAAACAATAAAAAACAAACATCTGCATAAAGCGAAAATGAAAAGCTTGAGAAGTATGTTTGATTAAAGCATATTGCTCAAGCTTTTTTCTATAGGCAAAACAAATAAACCGCTTTCGCGGGTTTCAATATATAAAAATTAAAATACAAAAAACGATGGCAAAAGAAAAAACAAAGATTATTTACAGGAAGTCGGATAATGGTCGTCTTACGACCAAGGAGTATGCAAAAAAGCATCCCAATACGACTGAAAAAGAAATAGTCAAAGTGCCGAAAAAGCACAAATAAAAAAGAGCGACTGAGATTACTTTTGCGGGTTGTCTCGGTCGCCCTCTTATAACTAATTAAATTATAACATACTTTTCGGAAAAAATGTATTCAGAAAAGTGTGTAAAAAATATGTCTTTAGCAATTAATACAACAACTCCTGAAGGAATTGTATTAGCAACTGATAGCCGACAATCTTATCGTAACCAAAAAGGAGTTTCTAGAATTGGGTCTGATGCTGCAACAAAACTATTTTTAATCAATAATAGAGTCGGTGTAGCAGTCACAGGTCTTGCATTTATTCAAGAAGATGGAATCCTAAAAAATATTAGTAAATTCATCGAACAGTTTAAACGTGAAGCTGATGCAGAGAATTTATCGGTGAAAGAAGTAGCAGAAAAGCTGCATTTCATTTTTAATAAAAAGCTAAAATGGCAGGAACAATTAAAAAAGCTTCCTGATCAAATTCGAGAGAATTTCAAAAGACAGGGAATGGAAATTACTGAAATGAATGTGGAACAATATGGTTTGAAATTTAAATTCAAAGATCCATTTGGTCAAATCAAGGAAGGAAACGCTGCGATCGAAGGGTTGGTTTTGTTTGTTGCTGGTTATAATTCAGATGGATCTCACGAAGTTTATAACGTGTATGTTCCCGGGGAAGTTACCAAAATGCGTGATAGTGTTCAGAAAGGATTAGAATATGGCGCAAATTGGCTTGGGCAAACCGATGTTGTATCAAGAATTGTAAAAGGTTGGGATCCGAGAATTCTTAATGCTCCTTTTGTAAATGAAATTGTAAAACAAAAGGGTCAACCTGAAATAGAAAAACAACTCAACGGTTTGGAATATGCAATAAACTGGGGTGCAATGACTTTGCAGGATGCAGTTGATTTTACAATACTGGTTATTCAAACAACTTCTGCAATGCAGAGATTTTCTGATGGTATTCAGGCTGATCCTGGAGATATGCCAGGAGTTGGAGGTCCAGTTGATGTTTTAGTTATTACCCCAGATGGGCCACAATGGATACAGAAAAAAGAATTAAGAATAGAATAATTTTTACAAGAAATTTTGTTGAAGATAGCGCAAACAGGGATAAAACCCTGTTTTGTGCTATAATGCGAGTATAAATTGCAATAAATAGCAATGTCTATAGAAGTTTCTGAAAATTAACAAATATCTATGCAAAAGACATTTTTAATGATACTAGATGGGCCGATGGGCGCAGGCAAAAGCACTGTTGCTAAGGCTTTGCATTTGCAGTTGGACAGAACAGCGTTGTTGTCTTGGGATGATTTGAAATGGATGGTGAATAATTTGGAAGATACTGCAGAAAACAAAAACCTGATTGTGGATATTCGTCTTGAAATGGCCAAGAAGTTCCTTTCAAGCGGATTCAATGTGATTGTTGAAGGAGGATTCTCCAAAAAAGAAAGATTAATGCCACTTTTGAAACTGGCAGATGAATTAAGTGCGAAATGTTTCAAATATTTCCTGACTGCTTCTGAAGAAATTTTGCTTAAGCGTGCATTGGCCAGGCCAAAACCAGAAACTGAAAAAGAAAAAATTTCCGAAGAGAATATTTTGAAAAATATTCAAAATCATCCAGAAAGAATGGATAGCTTTGAGCTCGTTGATACTAATCAGGCTGAGGCAGATGTGGTTATTGAGAGAATACTATTAAACATTAGAAAATAAAGATATGGCAGATATTGTTAATGCGATTTTAATCAATAAAGAAATCCAAAAATTAAGTAATAGAATAGAAGAGTAAAACAAGCAGAATAATGTTCTTCAAAAACGTCTTTATTGGCTTACTATTGTCACAGCATTTTTAGCTTTTATACAAACCATAACAATTGTCTTTGAATTAATTAAGAAATACTTATGAAAAATGAAAAATCCGTACACAAGTTAAAAAGGACAAGCAAGTACAGCTTTTCTGTGACTTTGCCGAAAGAAATCATCGACAAATATGGCTGGCGCGAAAAGCAAAAACTTTCCGTAATCGACAAAGGGCGAGGGAAGATTGAAATAAGCGATTGGAGAAGGTAAGATAGAGGCTGCTGTGGAAGTCTCTAGAAATAAAACAACCACTCAATATATTTCCAAATTTAGCATTTTATAGATGGCCACATAATTATGATAAGTAAAAAAATGGTTTGTTACGTAGCACGCTACGTAACAGCAGCGGGTTCTTTGGGGTCTGTTTTTGTGTTATAATTCAAACATAGAAGTAAAAAATTGCCATGAAAATAGAAAATTTCGGCGGCATTCCGCCAGTTCCAGAGACATATAAAAAGCAGGAAATAAAAAAGGAACGTAAAAATGCCGACGAGCGTCAGCAAAAAAATAAAATAAAAGAATCCGAGAAAGACGAGAATATCGGCAAAAACGAGAGCGAAGAAAAGGGGTCGCTTGGAAAAAATATTGACATTAAGATATAGAACCGGCGCGCCACCATGTCTTCGTCACGATTGTATAATAGTTATTATAAATAAAAATTAATAAAAAATATGAACGCATTAGTTGTTTTTGATTCAAATTACGGAAATACTCAAAAAATCGCAGAAGCAATTGCTGGCGAGCTTGGCGCAAGAGCAATCAACGTTTCCGACCTCGGGCAGGAAAATCTTGACTTGGTGCAGATGATCGTTGTCGGAAGTCCTATTATTGGATGGCGTCCTACGGAAAAAATCAGCGGTTTCCTTGACGGTCTGGAAGACGGTCGTCTTAAGGGGACCAAAGCTGCGGCTTTCGATACCAGGGTTAAGTCCTGGTATTCCGGAAACGCTTCCAAAAAGATCGCTAAAAAACTTCAAAAAGCGGGAGCTGAAATGGTGGGCGAGCCTAACTGTTTCTATGTGAAAGATAAAGAAGGCCCTCTTGCGAAAGGTGAAATCGAAAAAGCGGTTGCATGGGCGAAGTCTTTGAAGTTATGATGCTATTAAAAATGTCTAGTAAAATTTGCATATAATATATTTACAACATATAAATGCATAAAATTCTAATATGCATAATGGGGATATGTCTCTTTTGCCTTACTCAAATTGCTTGCGCGGCTGAGTATTTCATTGCGACAAACGGCAATGACAATAATCCGGGAACGATCGATTCGCCGTTTCGCACTTTTCAGAAGGGATTGCAGACTGTACAGAACGGCGACAATTTGAGCATAAGGGCTGGAACATACCGATTGTTGGAAGAGAGTGCAAACAGCATCCATTTTAATCGTCCTAATGCGACAGAAAATAATTTTGTTACCATTCAAAGTTATAATGGTGAAAAGGTAAAAATTTTGGGGTCTTTGTCCACTGAAGGTAAAGCTTGGGAGCAGTATAATACCGACATATATAGGATAGCTGCTGATTATTTACCGAAAAATCCGGCGGGAATGTTCAATGGTGAAGAAAGAATTGACCATGTTATGAAGTGGGTTGACGGAAACCGTTCACATGCTGATGTTTCAGATCTGGTTTCTCCCGGAACATGGACGAAAGCGGATGCTTCGGGAATTGGATGCGGAAGCATAAATGATGGATGCTATATTTATCTTTACCCTTTCGAAAATGAGGATCCGAACGCGCAGACGTATGAATTGTCCCAGCGGAAGTTATTTCATGCGCAAGGAACATCGTATCTTACAATAAAAGGATTGGAGTTTGCGTATACCCAGGATTCTGCTTTAACAATAGAGGGAGGAAGGGGGCAAATCATTGAAAACAACATCTTTTCGCATAACTCTTATAGCAATGACAATTCTTATTCCATTTTCATTACCTATTCCGGAGGGGTCGTCGTTCGCGGCAATGTCGTGTTTGATTCCAGGTATTGGGGCGGCACTCCGAATTCAAAAGGAATAACATTTATGAATATGAATCCCGCTGATCCTTCAATTGTGGAAGACAACGAACTTTATGACATTATCGGGCAGGGAGTATGCACGAAAGGCGGAGCTTCAAATATAATAGTCAGAAGAAATTATATTCACGATACGGGAGTGGCGATTGAGCCTGATGAATATAGATGCCATTGGACCAATCCAAATTGCGCCCCGGGAGATCCTGAATATTATCCCGGGGGAGGATGGAAAATTTATGAAAATATTTTGGTAAACAATAACTTCGGCGTTGATTTTTACGGCGAAAGCAGCAATAATATCGTCCATAACAATGTTTTCTACAAAAACACGGGAGCTGGTATCACTGTCGACTATGGCATTTCGGGAACCAGGATTGCGAATAACGTCTTTTTGGAAAATGCCCGGGGCATATATCTCAATGCGGGAAGCGGAGGCGAAATGCGTGCCGTTGAGGATTTTTTGCCGCAGTTTGCGTCGGACAATAATTTGTTTTATCAGAACACGAATGATTATTTTCTGAGGCCTAATTGGGCGGGACCGTCTGGATATGGAACCGGATATACGCTTGAACAGGTTAAAAGTAATTACTCCAGGGAATTGGAATCTATTTCGGGGAATCCGCTTTTTCAAAACGTGAGCGCGCTTGATTTTCATATTGACCCGATTTCTCCTGCCAGAAATGCCGGAGACGGTTCTTTTTACAATGCTGCTTCCGTGGATATTGGCATATATCCCAATGCTTCTTCTGATTACGAGCCGCCTGCAGCTCCCAATGGACTCAGAGCAGCATAGCTGCTGCTCGCTCTTTGTCCTGGCATCAACGGCGGTTTTCATGCGAGGTATGGATGTGGTACAATTGAACAATGACGTTTCATAGGACAAAATTGAAATTTTCCAATATGTCCAAGAAAGGCAAATTTATCTTTCTGGGCATTTTTGTTGTTGCGGCGTCTATTGCTTTCAATTTTTCTGGCATCGAGGATTATGGAAAATATTTAGGTACAAAAAATTATCAAGTTGCCGTTGAGCAGTACTCCGAAAATGCCATTGAAGCAATAGATGAAACTCGTGATGAACCGGGAGAAATTATTGAAGATGCCATATCTCCAGAAGAAGCTCAGGCTGAAGAAGAGATTGTCATCGAAGATTCAGTCCAGCATGAACAAGAAGCGGAAGAAAATCAGCAAGAGACTGTTACCAAATGGAAGATTCCGCTTGTGAATCTCCCTGCGCCGAAAGTGAAAAACGAGAAAAATAAATTGAAAATAGGATTTATCACTGATCTTCACGTAACCTCGCTCCCATATGGAAATGTCAGGGTGATGGATGACTTCAACCGGAAATCCATCGATTATTTCATCAGGCGGATGAACGATGTTTTTAAGCCGAACTTCATCGTGATAAACGGAGATGTGATTGAAGGCACGAGTCGTCCGGCGGAAATAGGAATGGAAGAACTGTCGCAATGCCGCGATATTTTCAATCAGACAACGCTGAAGAAATATTGGGTCGTGGGAAATCATGATTTGAGATCTGTGACGAAAAGCCAATGGAAGCAGGCGCTTGGCATAAACTACACGAACAAGTCTTTCGACATCAACAACTACAGAATCATAATTCTGGACAGTAATTTCTTCTATAAGGATGATTCCGACATTAAGCCGGGCAAGGCTTTCCTGAGAGGCTTGGTTTCCACTGAAAAGAGAGAATGGCTCCGGAAAGAGCTTGAGTCGAGCGAGAAGAAAAAAATAATATTCATGCACCATCCGCTGATATCGCCGGGACGGGATGCGATCAGCAAGGCCGGAGAAATCAAAGAGCTGCTCGGACCCGGCAATGTTATTGCGGTCTTCTCGGGGCACACCGAAGAACTTTTCCGCAAAAATGTCGACGGTGTCGACTATTTCATAATCCCCGGGACGTCCAAGAACCAAACATATCCAAAAAGTTTTGCGGAAATTACTTTGGACAATTCCAGTATTTCGGTAAAACTTCACTACAAGCCTGAGGAAAGTGAGAATTATAAAGTTAAGACGATTAAATGATGAATCTGGCAACTATTAAGTGTTGTGTTTGAAGAAGATGAAATGCTTGCAGTACTATGTTATGGGTTTACAAGATAATTTTGATGCAGTTAATATTTGGTAAAGTAAAACCTGAGAAAGTCAAGGATTGTCAAGGAAGCGGAAAATGAAAATTGCTAAAAAAATTTTTTTGACGTATAAATAAAATAGTGCAATTAGCACACAAAACATATGAAAGTTTTAAAATTTGGAGCCGTTTGGTGCCCAGGATGCCTGGTCATGAGGCCCAGATGGAAAAAAATCGAAGAGGAAAATCCGTGGCTTGAAACGGAATATTACGACTTCGATAACGACAAAGAAATGGTTGAAAAACACAAAGTTGGCGAGAAAGTTCTTCCAGTTTTTGTCTTTTTGGGCAAGAACGGTCAGGAAATAACGCGTCTTCACGGCGAGCCTTCAAAAGAAGAAATACTAAAGCTTATTGAAGGGCATAGAAATAAATAGAATTAAAAAAGAATGTTAAAAAGACTGATATTTTTTTTACTGTTTGTTGCTTTATTTGTACCCGGCCAAAACATTTTGGCTGAGGATGTTTTCAGTGTTCAGAACAGCGATGAAGAAAAAATTAATGTTTATTTTTTTTGGGGCAAGGGCTGTCCGCATTGTGAAGAAGAAAAACCTTTTTTGGAAAAGCTTCAAAAGAAATACCCGCAGATAGTGGTTCATTCATACGAGGTTTGGGAAAGCAAGGAGAACCGTGATCTCATGGTTGAATTTGGGAATAAGCTGAGTGCGGATGTCAGAGGGGTTCCATTCACGGTTATCGGCGAAAAATATGTGTCAGGATGGATGGACGAGTCTTATACGGGCGCACAGATCGAGGATGCCATAAAGTGCGCCATAGACAACGGTTGTCGTGACATCGGTGAAGAGGTTCGGATTATGGAAACGACGGATGTGGAGAGTGAGGATGAAAAAGAAGAGAGACAGCCAATTCCGGAAAAATTGACAGTTCCCTTGCTCGGAGAAATTGAAACCAAAAACCTTTCGTTGCCTGCCATGACGCTGATTTTCGGAGCGCTCGACGGTTTTAATCCGTGCGCAATGTGGGCTCTGTTATTTCTCATAAGCCTGCTTCTCGGGATGAAAGACAGGAAACGCATGTTTATCTTGGGTAGCGTATTTATCGCAACCTCCGCACTGGTCTATTTCTTTTTTATGGCCGCATGGCTGAATCTGGTCCTCTTCATCGGCATGATTATTTGGGTAAGGCTTGCGATAGGAATAATTGCTTTGGCGGGCGGAGGTTATAATCTCAAGGAATATTTTACCAACAAGGAATCCGGATGCAAAGTCACCGATTCGGAAAAAAGGCAGAAGATTTTTGAAAAGCTCAAGAATATAACGCAGCGGAAAAGCTTCTGGCTCGCCCTTGGCGGAATACTCGTCCTGGCCTTTGCGGTAAATTTGGTCGAATTGATCTGTTCCGCGGGCTTGCCGGCAATTTATACACAGGTTCTGACGCTTAGTAATCTGAATCTATTTCAGTATTACTTGTACATCATGTTCTACATTTTTATCTTCATGCTGGATGATCTTTTCGTATTCTTCGCCGCCATGGTTACGCTGCAAATGGTCGGCTTTACCACCAAATATGCGCGCTGGTCTCGTCTGATCAGTGGAATCATCATGCTGATGATCGGCTTTATGCTCATCTTCAAGCACGAATGGCTTATGTTTGGATAATATAAAATTTGAAAATAAATAGCGCAAACAAGAGCAAAAGAGAATTGCATTTAAGTCCGGAGCATGTTTGTGATACAATTGACACGTAACAAATTAAAAATAAAAAAATGAACAAACAAAAAATAATAATGTTGGCGGTGGCATTGTTTGCTTTTGTGTCGATTTCTTCGCCGCTAGCTTATGCCAAAAACGACAATGCGAAATCCAACCAAGCCAGCCAGGGAGTGAAAAAAGAAAAGAAGGCTAAATTGAAAAATTTTGAAAAAGCGGCAGGCAAGACAAACGCGCAGGTCCACAAGGAACAGACCGGAGCTGTGGTAAAAAATCTCAAGAAGGTTGCGGCAGAAGAAAAAATGATCGGCAATGTTGAAACAAGCAAACAAATTGAGCAAATCGCTTCCAGTCAAGAGCAAGCTCAGGAAGAGAACGCCAAAGCAATTGAGAAAATCGAAAAGAAAAGCAAGGTGCGCACCTTTCTTTTCGGAACGGACTACAAAAATCTGGGACAACTCAGGAGCAATCTTGTGCACAACAGAAATGAGATTAGAAAGCTTACCCGAACCATGGGGATGGTTTCCGATGAAGCTGAGAAAGCAACATTGCAGGAGCAGCTGACAACGCTAATGCAAGAAAGGGAGAGAATCAAAACCGTTATCTCAACCGATGAAAATAAATTCAGCCTTCTGGGCTGGGTTGCAAGGTTCTTAACCAACTACAAGCAGACGCCAATCAACGAGGAAGAGGAGGAACAGCTCGAGGATGAAATCGAAAATGTTATAGATAATTCTATGGAAGGTATTGTTGAAAATCCGGAGGATGTTGACGCGGGACCTGAGATGGAAACCGTAGATGCAGGCGCGGAACCCACTGCGGGACCTGAGATGGAAACCGTAGATGCAGGCGCGGAACCTACTGCGGGAGCTGAGGATGTTGACGCGGGACCTGAGATGGAAACCGTGAGCGAAGGAACGGAAAACGAAGGAGTGCTGGAAGATGATATCGATGTAGTGGATGATGTCGAATAATCTTGTTCAAAAGCGGATGGTCAAAGAGAGCTTTCGAGCTCTCTTTCATTTTGTAAAAGTACTGTCTAACTAGTTAAATAACAAATCAACATCAAACGATAATTGTGATATAATTGACGCATGAAAAACGACTGCAAAAACAAACGTCCGAAGATAGGACTAGCGTTCAGCGGAGGATCTGCTCTGGGCCTTGCTCATATCGGAACAATCAAAGCTTTGCGCAAACACAAAGTCCCGATCGACTTTGTTTCGGGCACGAGCGCCGGAGCCATTGCCGCCGCAGCGCTTGCTTTTGATATTCCTCTAAAAACAATGATCGAGCTTACAAAAAATTTGAGCTGGGGCAGCATGTCAAAATTCGGCTATTCCCGAATGGGACTAAACTCAAACAAGCCGGTGGGCGAGCTTATTGAAAAAATGCTGGGAGATGCCAAGATAGAAGATGCGAAAATACCGCTTGCGATCGTTGCTACGGATATTGATACGGGAAAAAAAATCGTTTTCAGAAAAGGAAAAGTGGCTGAGGCTGTCATGGCGAGCACGTGTCTTCCGGGATTTTATGTTCCGGTTGAGATAAAAGGAATGAAATTGGTGGACGGAGGATTGGTGGAAAATCTGCCGCTTTCTCCGCTTCGCGAGATGGGCGCGGAAATTGTTATAGGTGTTGATTTGGAGCGCTGGAAACAGATTAAAGAAGCGAAAAATGTGCTGAATGTGATTACCAACACGTATAGTATGCTCATCAGGCCCCAATCATTTCTTTCCAAAAAAAAATCAGATGTTCTGATCGAACCTCATCTTGAGAAATTCACTTCTTCGGATTTTGACAAAGCGGAAGAACTTTTGGAAGCCGGATATAAGGCGGTGGAGCATAAGATGGTGCAAATAAGGAAGCTGCTCGGCAGAAAAGAAAAAGCAGCGGAGCTGCCAAAAAATTTTTTTCAAAAAATCAAAAATTTTTTACGAGTCGCTTTCTGAAAAAAGCGCGATAATGATGCGGAAATTTGAACACTCTTTTTATTGGGGGCATTTTGGCCGTACTTGACTTAAAGCTAAAAATAGTGTATAATTGAGAGATGGCATGAGTGCTCAAACTGCAGTATGTTTTTGCTTATTGACTTTGGAGAACAATTTTTTTAAGATGAATAACCAAGGAAATTGCTGCTTAACAACAAAAAACGAGGAGGCGATATGAATATTGTCAAAACAAAGAAATGGGAATGCAGGGATGAGATAGCGAGACGGTTTTTGATCGATATGAAAAGTGAGTCTGAAGACGACTCACATAAACAAATTGTCAGAGAGTTGCTTGAAGAAACAAGCGTATATGAAGGATACATTATCGACGAGCGCAAAATAAAGATTTTACGAAGAGAAATTTCGCGCGGCATGGGTACTGCTTTCTATGAGGGACACAAAGAAGGAATCGGACTCAAAACTACTATCGTTCGAAAAGAAATATCGCAGAAAGAATTTGCTGCCCTGCGCCAAAAAATCAAGTGTTCTCTGTGGAAAATGAAATATCGCATCAGATGTGGCGAGTCCAAGAAGCCGATGATCGAACTTTGTCGATTTTATTACTATGATTTGCGCGGTAATAACAACAACTTCTGGATTGCTAAGGTGAAGTTTGAGACATTTCGGGAAAGCGAAAAGTTTGTCGTGCCCGATTGGTTCGGACGCGAAATTACGGATGACGAGCGGTATGACGGATATAATCTCGCAAAAAAAGGTTTGCCGAGGAAAGACGCAGCCGCGATTAGGCTATGCGAAAATGCAGTGATGTAGATGGCACTTCACTATAAAACCTCTTCTTGGCTGGTTTTCTGTCTTACAGGAAGCCAGTTTTTTTATTGGCTCATGTTACATATTTCGATCGGTTCAACAAATGATTTGTACATTTTGACAACTGGTTGGATAGTAAAAAATTTGATATAATTTTAATATAATTAACCATATAAAAAATATGAATAAAAATTTGAAAATCGCGCTTGCAATCGGAGGAGCGGTTGCGGTGTTTCTTGTTTGGGTATTTTTCCAAATGTTTGAAGGAATGTTGATGGGAAACAGCAGCAGTTCTAAAGTGTCGCTGTCGACAGACGGTGGACAAAGCCGCGGTATGACATTTTCAGCTTCCGCTCCGGATTCGGCAGCAATGGAAAGATCGATTGATTTTCAAGCCGCGCCGATGGCGCAGATGAGCGATGAAAGCGCGGGAAACATTCCGATAGCCGAAAAAAAGATCAAAAAGAACGGAAGGTTAAGTCTCAAGGTTGATGACGCCGACAGGAGTGCGGAGGAAATTTCGAAAATAGCCAAAGACAACGGAGGGGAAGTTTTTTCTTCCAATTTTTATCAGACGAAAAATGAAGTGAAAAGCGGGACGATTGTAGTGAGAACTCCAGTGGCAAATTTTGAGAAAACTTTTGCCGAAATCAAAAAAATTGCTTCTTTGGTCGTGAATGAATCTACTTCCGGTGACGACATGACCGAGCAATATGTGGATCTTCAGGCCCAGCTTCGAAATAAGCAGGCTGAAGAAGAGCAGTTTTCCAAAATTCTGGCAAACGCGCAGAAGATAGACGATGTGCTGGCTGTTACGAAAGAACTTTCGCGGGTTCGCGGAACCATCGAACAATTGCAAACAAGAGTGAAATATCTTGAACAGCAGACCGATATGTCCACGATTTCGATTAATGTTTCGGAGGATGAAAATATTACTGTCATAGATTCCTGGAGACCCTGGCAGGTTGCGAAAGAATCTTTTAGCGCGCTTATCAAAGGATTGCAGGGCCTCGTTGATTTTCTAATCAAGCTTGTGATAGTGTTTGTCCCGATCATATCGATATGGATTCTGCTTGTCTGGGCAGTTTATAAGATCGGCAGGAAAATTTATTTCCGCGTCAGAAATCAATAGCAGCAATTCAAAAGTTTTCATCAGGCGTGTTTGATTTATTTCTTTGCGTTCCTTTCACAAATATGCGATTTGAAATATAACATGGAAAAATATGTCCTTTCCGTTGTAATACAATTGTAATATTCAAATCGCATGGATACTTCAACCGGAAAGGGGGTGCCCGCATGAATAGATTAAACATAGTCGACTGGATTGCGATTGTAATTCTGATAGTCGGAGGATTGAACTGGGGCTTGGTTGGGTTGTTTGATTTTGATTTGGTCGCAGCCATATTCGGAAGAATGTCGGTGTTATCCAGACTTATCTATATATTGGTAGGAATTTCAGCAGTCTATGTGGCTGCTATATCAACAAGATTGGTGAAAAAGTGAATACGGGCTGATTTGTAAAACAAAAACAATTCTGCTGTTATGGCGGAATTGTTTTTGTTTTCGGGATTACGTGTTATAATATAAACATAACAAACATAAACTAGAAGGGAGGATGTTGTATGAAAAAAGAAATGTTTCCAGATGTGGCGTTCTGGCTGTCAGTTGTTGCAGTCGTTCTGTCAGCGGCCGTATCTTTGTTTGAATTGGAATTATGGCTTGCCGGAACTCAATGGATGCTTATCGCCATAATGCTCGGCATATGGGCGCTTTTTTTGAAGAAATAACAAAAATTTCGATTAAAACAAAAATCAAAAAGCGGCTTTGTTCAAGTTGTTTTTGCCGTTTTTTGTTGACAAAATTTTTCCTCAATGTCGTGCCGCGTGAACCAGTTGCCGGTGGACGAAGAAAAATATTTTTGGAATAGTGAAAATATTAAAGAAGGATTACATCTTCTTGTTTGATTTCTAAAAAATTTATTTCCGAAGAACAAACTATAAGCGCGTTCTTTGCAAAGTTTCAATAATCTGTTATAATTTTAATAGGCATTATCTATCATAAATAAAAACAAAATGAAAAAGAAAAATTTTAAAATAAAATTGAACAAGAAAATTGGACATGAGCTTGCGATAGGCATCATTCTTATTCTTGCCATATTTGTGGGGGCAATTGCCGTAATATGCTCGAAAAAGGAAATCAGAAGATTGTCTGAGCTGGAAAAAAATTTCGAAATGCATGCGCCTGTGTCGGTAGCAGCAAAAAAGACGGAAAAACCGGCGCGACAGGAAGATAAGTGCAAATCCCGCTACTATGAGGGTGAAACGGACATTTACGGTTGGGCTGATCCAAATTTGCAAGATGGAGACGGAATAATAATCAACATAAGACCCGAAGACGTTGAAAGTCTGCCGATAAAAAATATTTCGGTTCTGAAAAATTTTACTGTAAGGCTTATTGATCCCGGTGCTGTGCTTAAGAAAAAACTTGATGCTTCCACAAAGGATAATCTTGTGAAATTCACCGTGAGAGGTTATGCCGAGATTTGCGAGAAAGAACCGCCGCAAGTCAGCGTAGAGCAAGCGACGATCGCTTTCAAAAAGAGCTAGGATATAGTTTTTAAATCATAAATACAGCCATTTTTGCGAAAAAACGATCGATTTTCTTGTTTTTTGTGTGGTTTGTCTTGACAAATTACGCGCAAGATATATAATTGAGTGCGACAATAAAAAGGCTTCTGTAAGGAAAGCTTTTTTTAATTGTCAAAAATATCAAAAAAATAAATAGCGTATATCCCTGAAAAAGCGATATGGCAATTTAACAAGTAAAAACAAACATATTAGTAAACTAAAAAGAATCCGAAAAAAAGTTTCTGTACTGGTATTTGCAGCTGTCTTGCTGCTTGCCACGGTGCCGGCTTTCGGAATACAAAAAGCTGAAGCCGCCGGTGCTCCGAAATCCCAGGCTGATCCGAAAGAAATCGAAAAAGCGGCTGAGTTTGCCAGCAATCTAACCGGGGTCAGAAAGGACTTTTTGATGGGTATGTTGGTTGTTGAATCGGATCTGGGGAGGAAGTCGGGAACATGTACGTATAAAGAAGTGGAAGAAGGGGCTCAAAAGGCCTATGCGAACGGCCAGCTGAGTCAGAAAGCCTGGAACACATTTCTCAATCGTCGCGAAACGATCAAGGGAATCGCGAAAGATCTGGGTTATGACTACGAAAAACTTCAAGTTTCATGCAATCCTTCGAATTATGCCGGAACCGGAGGAGCGATGGGTATCCCACAGTTCATGCCCGATACATGGCTTGAATATAAGGACAGGATAGCTGCCGCCGTCGGAAAAGAAAATCCGGATCCATGGAATGAAAAGGATGGAGTTGTGGCGATGGCTCTCAAGCTGTCTGATGTGTACGGAGTCAAAAACCATAACCGCCTTGCCGAATGGAACGCCGCGAAGATCTATCTTTCGGGAACCACATCATGGAGATACGACTGGTATGCAAACCAGATATTCTACTGGTCAAGGAATTACGAACAATTGATCGGATAACGAAATTATGAACCGCTTCCTTCTTGGGAGCGGTTTTTTATGTGTAAACGTGGTATAATAAAACATAAACAGAAAAGAACTATATGAAAAAAATTCTCATTGCAGCGGCAGTTTTGATCTGTGTCATCGCAGCTTCGTTTATGTTTTTTGCCGGGAAGGATGCTGATCGTGGCGCTGTCACGGAGGAAATTTTTATTACTGCGGAAGACGCAAAGGAGACAGAAGGAGCTGAAGATCTTTCTGAACCCGAGGTCAGGAAAGGCGAAATTGGGGAAAAAGAAAAATCTTTGATGCGGGAGAATGGCGTCGGGAAAAAACAGACTGTTCCATTCATCGTGCAGGCACCGTTTGCGAATTGGGAAGATCCTATTTTTCAAAATGCCTGCGAGGAAGCCTCGATGATAATGGCGATGGGATGGGTGGAATCAGCACCTTCTTTTTCACCACAGGAAGCTTATGATCTGATCAAGAAACTTGTTGAATTTGAAGATGAAAATTTAGGCTATAACACCGATACCGACACAAAGGATATGGAAAAAATATTTCGGGAATATTTTCGGCACGAAAAAATTGCATCAAAAGAAAACATTTCGATCGGACAGATTAAAAATGAACTTGAAAGAGGAAATATCGTTTTGGTTCCTACTTTCGGACGTGCTCTTGGAAATCTCAACTATACTTCTCCGGGACCCGTGACCCATATGCTTGTGATAATTGCTTATGATGAAGACAAGAAACAATTTGTCACCAATGATCCGGGTACAAGAAAAGGGAAGGATTACAGGTATGATGAAAATGTACTCTTTGACGCGATTTGGGAATATCCAAGCGGTCCCATTCTTCCGGATCCGCCGAAGGGAAATCTCAAAAAAAGCATGCTTGTTGTTTCAAAATGAAAGAATCTGATTTTTGTTTTTCAGTTTAGGCGATTAAAATAAAAAATCAACTTTATGAATTTTGTTCTGATTCTCGGCGTAATTTTGCTGACATATGTCATATTTCATGTTTTTGCCTGCTTTTCGGTTTTGCGCTTTTTTGCGGTGTCAAATTCTTCGGCAAAAAAGGCAGTCATTGCCGCTTTTGTTTTGCTCGGAGTAAGTTTTTTTGCGGCCATCTTTCTCTATCATTATCGTGACAATTTTTTCACAAGGCAATTCTATTTCTTGTCCGGGTTGTGGATTGGGTTTTTAATCAATCTTGTTTTGTTTTTTATGATTGCGTGGCTTGCGGCCGTTACGTTCAGGTTCTCCGGCGTTGAAAAAAATAATAAGCTGATCGCATCGCTGGCGATAGCTGCAGCAACTGCGTTTTCAATCTACGGAATATGGAACGCTTTCAATCCGGTGGTGAAGCGTATTAGTGTTGACATTGAAAATTTGCCCGAAAACTGGTCGGGGAAAAAAATCGTGCATATTTCCGATGCGCATTTAGGCCATGTTTACGGAAACAGCCATCTCAGGGAAATTGTCGGGAAAATAAACGCGCTGAAGCCGGATATAATCGCAATTACTGGTGATTTATTCGATCAGATAGAGGAAAATTTTGATATTTTTGCGGAGTCTTTAGGGGAGCTCAAGTCGGAAAAGGGTATATTTTATGTGACGGGAAATCATGAAACGTATCTTGGAAAGGAAAGAATTCTCGCCGCTGCAAGAAAGGCGGGAATGATCGCTCTTCAGGATGAAGCGCGCATGCTTGAAGGATTGCAGGTGATCGGTATTGATTATCCCGACCGCATGGATACGAAAGATATTGCCGGCGTCATCGGCAAGATCGACGGGTTTGATGCGCAAAAACCGAGCGTTCTTTTGTGGCATACTCCGTCACATGTGGAAGAAATCAAAAGGGCGGGAATAGATCTCCAACTTTCCGGGCACGCGCACAAGGGACAGATTTTTCCTTTTGGTTTTATAACCGCAGCTGTCTTTAAGGGATATGATTACGGTCTTAAGCGCGAGGGCAATTTTTCAATCTATACCACGAGCGGCGTGGGAACATGGGGGCCTGCGATGCGCACGCAAAAAAGGTCAGAAATAGTGGAAATAACCCTAAGGTAACACTAAGACCATTGGCGCGTAAAAATTTTAAGCGCGTTTATGCTCGACATGTTCCGTGTCACGCATACTATATTTTTTCATAGATCCATGAAATCGGAATTAAAATCCGGTTTTTTTGTAATAAAGAACAATTAATTTAAGTGATATGATTGTTTTTGCCGCAGTAATGCCGCATCCGCCGGAAAGTATTCCGGGAATCGGAAGCGATGAAGATCAGGATCGCGCGCGAAAAACCATTAATGCTTTTAGCAAATTGCGGACAGATTTTGAAAATGCGAAGGTTGATACTGTGGTGGTTATTTCACCGCATGCCGAAATGGAATCTTATGTGTTCGCCATAAATTCCAGCCCGAATCTTACGGGAAACTTTACCGAATTCGGGCTTGACATGCCGCAATCATATTCCAATAATCTGGGAATCGCAGATTCGCTTGCATATGCCAGCACCATGAACGATATTCCTGCTCACCTCCATCCGTACTTTCTCGATTACGGTGCGCTGATTCCTCTTTATCATCTTACCAAAAATGTAAAACCGTTTGTCGTGCATCTATCCTTTTCTTTGCTAAGCTATGAGAATCACTACAGCTATGGCGAAGTTCTTCATAATATTTTGGAAGAAAGTTCCAAAAATTTCGCAATCGTGGCGAGTGGAAATCTTTCACATAGACTTTCTTATGGTTCGCCTGCCGGTTTTTCTCCGAGAGCTGAAGAATTCGATCGGCTTGTCTTGTTTAATATGGGAGGAAATAATATTAAAGGCCTTATGGGTTTGGGAGAGGATGAAGAGTTTGACCGAGAAGCCGCCGAATGCGGCTTGAGATCTTTTATGATTATGTACGGCGCGCTAAAAGGGAAGCCGTTCAAATTTGATCTCTTGAGTTATGAAAGCCCGTTCGGAATCGGTTATATGACCGCAAGATTGCTTTAAATTCGTATTGTTGAAAATTCATAAAATTTTACTTCTTGCGTTTGTAAGAAATATAGGTATCATTATTAAAAGCTGGGTACTTATAAATTTATTAAAATTAAATTATTATAAAAATTATAATTGCCGGACATTGGAATGCAATGTTTTTGTGTTGTTGCTGAATATTGGCGATTTGTCTTAAAAATGCTACCATACAACCATGGAACAGAAAATTGTGATGTATACCGACGGAGGGTCGAGAAATAATCCCGGTCCTGCTGCAATCGGGGTGCACGTCGAAACCTTGCGCAAGCAATACGGCCATTATATTGGCGAAAAAACCAATAACGAAGCCGAATACGAGGCGGTTATTTTCGGTTTGAAAAAAATTAAGCAACTTATTGGCAAAGAAAAGGCCAAGGAATATTTGATCGAATGCTATTTGGACAGCGAATTTGTGGCGAAACAGCTCAAACATGAATATAAAGTGAAAGAGGAAAATATTCAGAAATTGTTTTTGGAAGTATGGAATCTCATGCTTGATTTCAAAGAGGTCAAATTTAACCATATATATCGCGAAAAAAACAAAATTGCAGACGCACTCGTGAATCAAGCGCTTGATGAAAAAGAAAAACAAGCGACGCTCCTGTGAAATTCCTGATTCAGCCAGTTTTTGATTTTTGAACAGGTTTTTCAATTCTCTAATGACAAAAATTTCCAAACATTGACATTTTAAAAAATTAACTATTCATATCTGTCTGCCGTAGGCAGAGAAATTAAAAAATATTTATGACTCGAGTCAAAAAATGGATAATCCGGATCATAATCATTGCCGTCTTGGTCGGTATTCCTGTTTGGTATGTCAAAAGCAAGCAGTCGAAAACAGAATACACGACCGCAGATGTGACAAGGGGGAATCTGGCACAGACTGTTTCATTGACGGGCAAGATGAATCCTAATGAGCAGATAGATCTTACTTTCAAGACCACGGGAAAACTTAAAAGCATAAATGTGGACGTTGGCGATACTGTTCAAAAAGGGCAGGTGCTTGCGACGATAGACGCCGGAACGCTTATTTCGCAACTTGGCCAGGCGCAGGCGCAGTTGAAATATCAAAAAGAAACTTTCAATTATATGGAGAAACACAAATCTACATATAAAAGAGACCAAAGAGACGCGCAAGAGGCTCTTGTTAAACAGGCCCAATCGGCGATTGATGCTATCAATGACCAACTTGCCGATATTAATATGGTTTCACCGATCAATGGCGTCGTGACGAAAAGGACCGCGGATCCGGGCGAAACCGTCGTTTTGAGTCTCAACAGTCCCGTTCTTTCAATCGCGGCGAAAGATGATCTCATTATACACTCCAATGTTCCGGAATCGGATATCGTGAAAATAACTTTGGGACAAAGAGCAAAGGTTACGTTCGATGCGCTTTCTCCGGAAGAAATTTTTGACGCCACGGTCACGTCAATCGATCCCGCTTCAACCGTTATTCAGGATGTCGTTTATTACAGGATTAAGCTGCAGCTCGACAATCTTGATCCGCGGCTCAAGGCCGGAATGAGCGCTAATATCGATATTAAAACCATGGAAAAGGAGAATGTTTTGATGATTCCGATTCGCGCAGTGAAAGGGGAGAACGGAGAAAAATATGTTGATATTTTAAACGAATCCGACAACACGACACAAAAAGCCAAAGTAGTGACAGGTATTGACGGGGATGACGGAATGCTTGAAATAATTTCAGGGTTGAAAGCAGGGGATAAGGTCGTAACGTTCGTATCCGAAAAATAGTCTTTTTCATTATTTCCCTCCAGAATAATGTGAGGATGCAAGAAATATTTAATGAAAAAGAAAAGCCATGGTGCATGCGCGATGTACCACGGCCGGCTAATTTTCCAAGAATAGTTCAAAGGAATTGACGGATATGAATTTTCCCATTATATCGATGCCCTTAACTTTTATGCGGTCACCGATACGTATGGTGTGTGCAATTTCCGTTTTTTCAGGGCTTGTTGAAATGTAATCGCATCTTATCAATTCCTTCGCAGTTGGCTCATAGATGAATAATGTGAAGCGGGACGGTCTTGTTCTGTCACTTAGAGCGGGAACGATGGATATTTCATTAACATCCGTAACTATCCCTTCTATTTCAACCTCGTTTCTTTTTTTCATTTTCTCCTCCCGGGTATTTTTACCCTCAACCATATAATATAATCAAAAATTAAAAAAATGTCAATACCCCTGATCCAAGTCCAAGATATCTGTAAGACATATATCAATGATGGTGTGGAAACTCCGGTTCTTCACAACATGGATTTTTCAATCGTAAAAGGCGAGTTTGTCTCAATCATGGGCCCGTCAGGTTCCGGCAAGTCGACGCTCATGCAGATTTTGGGAATGCTTGATCGACTGTCGAGCGGAAAATATTTGTTTGAGGGAAAAGATGTCAGCAAATTTTCCGACGATGAGCTTGCGAAAATTCGTAACAAGAAAATCGGTTTTATTTTCCAATCATTTAATCTTCTTCCCAGAACTACGGTGTATGAAAATGTCGAACTTCCACTCTTGTATGACGATGTTTTCATTGAAAAACATGACGCGGATAAAATCAACGGTGCACTTAAAGCGGTGGGCATGTTTCATCGGGTCAGTTATCTTTCCAACCAGCTTTCCGGCGGAGAAAAGCAGCGCGTGGCGATAGCAAGGGCGTTGGTCAATGAACCGGAAATAATTTTTGCCGACGAGCCCACGGGTAACCTTGATTCCAAGTCAGGGCTTCAGGTGATGAAAATATTGCAGGAACTCAACAATAAAGGGCATACGATCATACTCGTGACTCATGAAACGTATACCGCTCAGCATGCTAAAAGGATATTGCAAGTAAGAGACGGGATGATCATTGCGGATATGGATGTTGAAAAGAGATTGTTTGCGGACGGGGAAGGGGAATTTTTGAAATAGCTTTTTCAATTTCTGGCTTCTTGTAAAATTCTAATGCAAATAATAAATGTAGCTAGAGCAAATAGAGCAGTTGCAGTACTCGCAATTATTTTGTTGAGTCTTTTTGGATTTACAAAAACAATATTTGCAGCAAGTGATGATAAGATAATTTTTCTGCATCATTCGACCGGTGGTGCGGTTTATTCCACTGGGACTGTAGCAAGCAGAATTGCCACCTATAACTCACAGAACGGCACCAATCTTCAGATTACTCACAGGGAATATCCCAATACTCCTTATCCCTGGAACAATTACGCCTATGATTACTGGAATCTTTGGGTGAATGGGGCATGTAATTCAACTCAGGCGGGAATTGAATGCATGAACACCCTTGCTCAAAACTACGATGTGATCATCTGGAAGCATTGCTATCCCGGTGCTGCTGTTTTAGCTGACACCGGATCGCCGAGCATTTCATCGAATCGAAAATCTTTGGAAAATTATAAGCTGCAATACAGGGCGCTAAGAGACATGATGGATTCATATCCAAATAATAAATTCATTGTTTGGACTTTGGTGCCTCTTCATCGTTTGGCGACAAATCCCAGTGATGCTGCGCGCGCCAGGCAATTTGTCGATTGGGTGAAAGAACAATGGCTATCCGAGGATGGGAACAGCCATCCAAATATTTATATTTTTGATTTCTATGGTTTGGTTGCAGGAGCTGACAATTTTTTAAAGTATGAATATGAAGGAAGCCATACAAGTTCGGATTCGCATCCCAATACATTGGCAAATCAGACAGTAGGACCTATTTTTTCGCAATTTATCGCTAATACCGCTTTGGCGCAGATATCTTCAGATGAGACCGCGCCTGTTTCGCCAAGCGGACTGGCAGTAAATTAGCTTCATTAACTTTTTAGCTAATTAGCTTTCAGAAAATTCATGAAATGCAAAATACGAAATACGATATGCCTGATACTGTTTATGGGTCTTTTTTGCATCGTGCATTGTTCGGAAGCAAGTATTATTTGGGCGGATCATTTTGATTCGGAGCCGGATTTTGTCTGCACGACAACGCAGGAACCGGCTGCCATATTAACCGGCATCGAAGGTGGAAAACATTATGAGGACTGTGTGTGCAATCACACTCCGAACACTGAAATCAGGATCGAAAGTGATCTTGGACACGGAACTTCAGGGAAAGGCATAAGATACAGGTTTGACACTTCCGGAGATTCTACGCAAACTTGCAGCTTAAGGATTCACGATACGGAAACATACGGCCATTTCTTTTGGGGATTTTGGATGAAAATACCGGATCAGCCGATCGATGGCGCTGACGCGAATCTCAAGCTGACAAGATTTTATCAAGGCGGAGATTCAATTATCCCGGGCATAAATCTTGCAACGGGAGAATTCAATCTTTTTTGGCAAGGCGCAAGCAGACTGGGCTCATCTACATGGCCGCATGTAGATCTTTATACGGTGGCGGACGGAGAGTGGCATTATTATGTTCAGGAATTTCAAATCGGACAGGCAGGGGACGGAGATGGGGATTATTTTGACGGAACCGGAATTTTTCGGTTTTGGACTGACGGCCAACTGATTCTCGAAAGAACAAATATCGATTGGAGCACGTCAGCAGGCAATTTCTCATGGGCAGGAGACTATTTGTCGGAACATCTGGAAAATTTGAACGGAAATTTCAACGCAGGGGTACACGATATTTATTTTGATGATGTCGTTTGGGCGACGACGAAAGAGGAAGTGGATGAGTTTTTGGGCATTGGAGCTCATATATATTTTGAGGACGATTTTGACGGATATTCGGATTCGCCGGCAAATCACGGTTGGACTGGCGGAACCTCTGATAAATTTTCATTTCCGGATAATGAAGGATTTGGCGGTTCCAAATGTGTCAAAGTAACTTATGACGAATCGGGGACACCACCATATTGGTTTGGGAAGAGTATTTCAGATCTTAATCTTCAAGAATTATACATTAGATTTTATTTTAAACTGGAAGATCCGCACGGCGCTTCTTTCAAGTTTCTGAAACTTTTCGGAAAACAATTTGCACCTGAAGGATATGCAAACTCGACTTTTGCTGCGAGTGCGGGAAATTTTTATGCTATTGCGTATGGAGATGGAAGCGGTGTAGAAAACGACACACAAAAAGAGATTAGATATTCCGGTCCCCATTATGCTTCCGATCCGGAATTGGTTTGGCATAATTACGCATCTCCGCTGTATATTGCGGATAATAAATGGCATAGCGTAGAAGTTTATATGAGATATAATAGCAACGATCAGAGAGACGGCGCATATCGGGTCTGGGTTGACGGACAGGAAAGAGTGCATGTGACAAACGTAAAAAACAGGCATAATAACAATTCCTTATATTTTGATAACATTCAGCTTGCGAATTATTGCGATGTTGCGTACACGCAGCCGTTTCATGTGTGGTATGACAATTTTGTAATTTCTGACAGGTATACAGGAACAATTGAGGGTGATGATATTCCGCCGAGCGCCCCGAGCGGGCTGGCGGTAGAGTAGTTTATAAAAAATGGCAAAGTGCTGTATACTGAACATATGTTGCATGAATTTTCAGTGCCTATAAAAATATCATACAAAAATCTGATGGCGGCAAAATTCCGCTCCTTTTTAACGGTGCTCGGAATCATAATAGGAATAGCTTCGGTAATAATTGTAATGGCTGTCGGAGCCAGTGCTCAGCAACTAATCATCGGGCAAGTTGAAGGAATCGGGTCGAATCTGGTAGGAATTCTTCCGGGGGCTTCAGATGAAGATGGTCCTCCCGCGTCAGTTTTCGGCGCAATCATAACGACGCTCAAGATTTCCGACATAAACGCGATAATGCAGAAAAAGAACGTGCCCAACGCTGTTGCGGGATGCGGCTATGTGACCGGAGTCGGAACGGCGGAATACAAGAGCAACTCTTTCCAAAGCAATTTTCATGGGGTTTCGGCAAGCTTCTTGGACGTCGAATCAAACAAGCTTAAATCGGGAAGATTCTTCACTCACGAAGAAGACGCAGGTCTGGTGAGAGTTGCTGTTTTGGGATCCAAGAGGGCTGCAGATCTTTTTCCAAACGAGGATCCTTTGGGCAAAGTCTTTTCTCTCAAGGATGTGAATTTTGTTGTCATTGGGGTTTTCGATGACAAGGGAATGTCGGGGCTTTCAAATATTGATGAGATGATATATATTCCGCTGCAAACCGCGCAAAAGATAATGCTTGGCATAGATTATTTGAATTTCGCCCGAATAAGAATAGATTCGTTGGAAAATATGGATCGGGCGGTAGAAGATATAAAATATACGCTTCGCATAAATCATCGCATTAATGATCCATCAAATGACGATTTTTCTGTGCGGAGCACCGCGCAAGCGATTGAAACCATCACAAATGTGACGAACATTCTGAAATATTTTCTTGTAGGAATTGCCGCAATCTCGCTTCTTGTTGGAGGAATCGGCATCATGAATATAATGCTTATCTCAGTTAATCAGCGCATAAGGGAAGTGGGGCTCAGAAAGGCACTGGGAGCAAGAGGAGCGCATATAATCATGCAATTTTTGGTGGAATCCATATTTATTACTGCGATCGGAGGATTTTTGGGCATACTGCTCGGCATACTTATTTCATTTCTGGCATCTGTTGTGATAAACAGTTTTGGGTATTCATGGGAATTTATCATATCGCCAGGATCTATTCTTGTTGCGACATCAATTTCTGTTGTTATAGGAGTAATTTTCGGATTATATCCTGCCCGTAAGGCTTCTCGTATTTCACCTATAGAGGCATTGCGTTATGAATGAGTAGTCTTGTGTTTAAATCGGACATCCGAAATTTAATATTAGAAATATTGGAACGATTTCCCGGCTGCCGTCAGGCATGTCAGCAGAATTAGAATCATCGTAAGGTTATGTTAAAGCAGATGATATTATCAATCCGATTAGCATTCAGAAACCTCCACAATAATAAAGGAAGGACGATTTTGACATTGGTCGGGGTCGTAATAGGAATCATGTCCATCATCGTGATAAATTCAAGCGGGCAAGCGGTGAAGAGTTATGTTCTTTCGGAATTTGAAAGTTATGGAGACGATATTATACAAATCGAGCCGAAAGTGCCTTCGACGTCTGCGGTATCTTCAGGCAACGCTGCCGGACAGGCGATGGGGATTCAGATAACGACGCTTAAGGAGTCGGATGCCAAAGAACTGGAGAGGCTTTCCAATGTCAAAGGATATGCCTATGGAACGATAGGACAGGAGATTGTTTCGTATAAGGGTGAAAACAAAAAGGCGCTTATTTTCGGAGTAAGCGCCAATTATCCGGCTATAGATTCAGCTACAAAAGTCTCAGAAGGCAATTTTTACACGGAAAACGAGGACAGAAATCTCGCGCAGGTGGTCGTGATAGGGAAAGACATAAAAGACGTGCTTTTTGGAAGCGATAATGCCATAGGAAAAAATATCCGTATCAAGGGGATGAATTTTAAAGTTATCGGAGTGGCGGAAGAGCGCGGCGCAGTGACTTTTGTTAATTACGACGAAATGATATATATGCCCGCCAGAACACTGCAAAAAAAAGTGCTTGGTGTGGATTATATAAAATTCATAACAGTTGAAGTTGAAGATGTGGGCAAAATCGAAGCTACCGCGGCTGAAATCGCCGATACCATGAAGAGGCTGCACAAGACATACAAGCCGGAGCAGGAAGATTTTTTGGTTATGACGATGCAGGAGGCGCGCAAAATGATCGATGACATATTCGGTACGATAACTATTTTGCTTCTGGCTCTCACATCGATTTCTCTTGTTGTCGGAGGAGTTGGAATAATGAATGTCATGTATGTGGCGGTTGTCGAAAGGACTTTTGAAATCGGGCTTCGAAAAGCTCTTGGCGCCAGATCAAAAAATGTTTTAAGACAGTTTCTTTTTGAAGCCGTTATAATTACTGTCATGGGAGGTATTGTCGGGGTGATTTTGGGTTTTTTGGCGAACCTTCTGCTTTCTTATGTTTTTAATCTTTTGGGTTTTGAGCTTAAACTTCCACTCACTCTCAATTCCATTTTGCTTGGAGTCTGTTTTTCGGCGGCTACAGGCATAATTTTTGGCTACTATCCCGCCCTGAAAGCTTCACGTTTAAGCCCCATGGAGGCGATGAGAAAAGAATAAAGTTCCGTATAGTTACAAAAAGATACAAAGTCAAAACAGTACAAAAAAGATGCGTATTTTTGTTGTTTTGCAAGTTTTAAATTATGCAATATTTCGAAAAACCCGCAAGTTGTGGGTTTTTTTGCTATATGGTAGCGTAAGTATATATCTAAATTCTTTAAAATACGCCTATGGAACAAAAAGAAACAAAAGATGCTGAAGTTGAATTCGTTCCGGTCTCTGAAGCTCAAAATCCGGAAGAATTGGCGAAAAAAAGAAAACGAGAAGCTTATTTTGAGCTGACACTTTTTTTCATACTTGGAATTTTGCTGGGTATTACATTTAAAACCGAAGCAGTCAAAAGAATTACGATGGGATTCAATGATTATCAGATAATAGCGCCGAAAGAAAAATATAATATTGAATACCTGAAAGAAAATCTTCAGCAAGAAATGGCAAGGCAGCAAGAGCAAATACAACAGCAAGCTGCACAAGTCCAAGCGCAGCAGCAAGACGCCGAAGCATCCGAGGAAAGTTCGGAAGACGACGAGAAACAGCTTTAAGTGTATATTTCAAATTAAATTTTAAAATAATAAATAATGGTTTGGAATTCTTTTGGGCAAAGCCCATCTGAATTTCTATTGCAGCCATGGAAAAAGAAAAGAACATGGAGGAAAAAACTCCAGCAGAAGGGCAGGTAGTTGAAACATCTCTTTCGACGGAGGAGTCAAAAGACAAAAAAATAAAAAATTTGATTTCCGCAGTAATTCTAATTTCCGGTTTATTTGTTGGAAGCCTGTTTGTGGACGTTCTTCAGATGTTGAGAGGAGGAGGTTTCTCCCAGAAAGCTTTGAGCAGCGCCGATGTTTTCGCTTCTGCGGGAAAAACGTGGGTTGCGTATAGCGAGCCTATTGTGAAAATTCGAGTAATTACCGATGACAGCTGTGAAAAATGCAAACCCGATGAAGTTTTGATAGGGCTAAAACAGGTAATGCCTACTTTGCTGAATGAAAAAATAGACATCAATTCTGCGGAAGGAAAAGATATAGCCCAAAAGAACGGAGTAAAAACTCTTCCGGCTTTTGTTTTTTCTAAAGATATAGAAAAAATCGAATTTTTCTCAAAAGCGGAACCGTTTTTGGAAAAAAAGGATGACTGGTATCTTCTTAAAAGCGCTGAAGCCGGATTTCCGGTCGGAAAATATGTTGAAGCGCCAAAGATTAATGATAATGATATAAAAATAGGGTCGGATGACGCAGAAATAAAAGTCGTGGAATTTACAGATTTCCAGTGCCCATACTGCAAAAAAATGCATGAGGATGTAATTGCCCCAATGCTCAGGGATTACAAGGACAAGATTCAGTTTGTGTTCAAGAATTTCCCGCTGGAGTCGCATACTCTTGCCTTGTCCGCCGCAATTGCCAGTGAATGTGCAAACGAACAGGGCAAATTTGAGAGCTATGCCGATAAGCTTTTTGCCTCACAGGATTCTTGGAGTAAGCTTAAAGACGCAACTGCCACGTTCAAGGGCTATGCCAGAACGCTCGGACTCAATGCAGCAGATTTCAACAAGTGTCTTGATGAGAAAAAATATGAGGAAAAAGCCAAGTCCTTGCTTGAAGAAGGAAAAGATTTTGGAATCCAGGGAACACCCACATTATTCATTGGTGGCGATTTTCTGAACGGACTTGTCAAATATGATGATGTGAAGAAAATTTTGGACGAAAAACTGAACAGCTAGTCTGAGGTTGCTGGTTTTTAAGAAATGAAAAACCACTAGCTTAAACGCTAGTGGTTTCTATCTTCCAGACTTCGTCTGTTAGAACGAAAGCTTTTGCTGCTGGATTTGATGATGTCTCTGATTCTGGATGTAATTTTTAACAGC
>Ga0116182_1000096_pt1 | contig 93833 bp, 95 predicted proteins | sample AD_UKC077_MetaG_FD_89805 | JGI IMG/M metagenome (GOLD analysis project Ga0116182, IMG submission 89805) | Active sludge microbial communities of municipal wastewater-treating anaerobic digesters from USA - AD_UKC077_MetaG | ecosystem: Engineered > Bioreactor > Anaerobic > Digestate | place: USA...
ACATTATGGTTATGGAATGAATGGCATGACCCCAGATTTAAAGATAGCCTCATCTTTGTTTAATTCTTTAAATATTATTAATACTTATCCCCAGAAGGTAACTTTAATTCTGCAACAGTACATAATTATTCATAAATAGAAATTAGTCACATCGGGTTTGATTAAAACTATATTTACAATTATGACCATAAAAAATAAACCGGAACTATTGGCGCCAGCCGGTAATTTAGAAAAATTAAAGACCGCTTTAGCTCACGGTGCCGATGCGGTCTATTGTGGTTTGCCGGATTTTTCTTTACGTACTCGCGTTAATGATTTTTCTTTGGAAGATATTAAGGAAGGGATTGTCTATGCCCACGCTTTAGGCAAGAAGGTTTACATTACTTTAAATATTATCGCTCGTAATAATCATCTGGCCAAGTTAAAAAGTCATGTCAGAAAATTAAAGACGCTCAAGCCGGACGCTATCTTTATCGCCGATCCCGGCGTTTTAGAAATAGTTAAAGCAATTTGGCCGGGGGCACGCTTGAGTCTAAGTACGCAGGCTAATTGCACCAATATTGCCTCTGCTCGTTTCTGGGCGAAACAGGGATTTAAGCGTTTAATTTTGTCGCGAGAACTGGGAATAAAAGAAATTGCTGCTATTAAAGCTGGTCTTAAAAATACGGAAATAGAAGTCTTCGTGCACGGTGCTTTGTGCAGTTCCTATTCTGGCCGCTGCTTCTTATCTGATTATTTTAGCGGCCGTAGCGCTAATCTCGGCGATTGCGCTCAGCCTTGTCGCTGGGAATATGAAATTAAACCGTACGGGCACGAAAAAAGCCTGATTGTGGGCGAAGACACGCATGGTACTTATTTTTTGAATTCTAAAGATTTATGTTTGCTTGAACGTTTGCCGGAAATAGTCCATGCCGGTGTTAACGCTTTGAAAATAGAAGGCAGAGCCAAGAGCGTATATTATCTAGCTAATGTGGTCGGCGCCTATCGTCGGGCCTTAGATTTGATTGCCGCGGGCAAAGCCAAGGCGGTTCTTAGAAAAGAGTTGTCTTTTTTAAAGTCGGAATTAACAGAAAAATTAAATCAACGCGGCTATACCGAAGGCTTTATGTTTACAAGAGAGGACAATCTGCAGAATTATGAGGGTAATTTTCCGGATTCTCCTTGGGAATTTTGCGGTCAAGTTATTTCCAGTCTTAAACAAGGAAAACATTTTATACTACTAGTTAAGGTTCACAATACTTTATTGGCTGACGATGAATTAGAAATTATTGCGCCCGCTTATCGTGTCAATCAGATAAAAGCGGCGGCGATGCGAGACGCCGAAACGGGCGATGAAATTTATGAAGCTCATGGCGGCGGCGGAAACAGCCACATTTTAATTACGTCCGCCAAAAATTGGCCAGCCTATAGCGTTTTGCGCCGTCGTTTAAGAAAAACAAGCTCTTAAAGAAAGCTGGCTACGTTTTTTCTGTCTATATCTGTTTAGTTAAAATATTTGGCTATGACTGAGCCGATGCCGTTGCTCAGTAAAAGTACGGCTATGGCTATCACTAAATGTTCGCCTAAGCTTTCTAAACGGCTTTGTCCCTGGCTTTTAGCCAAAAAATAACTAAGAAGACTAAGAATGCTTAGTCCCCAGACGATGCTGATGATAATGGCCGTGGACAAGGAAAAAAATATAACCGGGACGACAAAGGTAAGGGCAAAGATGAATTTAAACAAGAAAGTAAAGCCGGTAGCGGCCAAGACTTCTTTGGCTATTGCCCCCTTTTCAGTTTCTTTGGAAACATGAACTCCAAGCGCATCCGAGAAAGCATCGGCAAGGGCGATGGTTAAAATGCCGCCGATAACGGCTAGTTTTGAGCCAGTGGAAGCGTTCAGGCCAATCATCAGACCTAGAGTCGTGATAACCGCCGAGGTTAGACCGAAGCCTAGTCCGGTCAGCATAGATTTATTCATATAGTATTATTTTACCTTGCTATTATAACAATTATTAGCATTTATGTCTTTATGGCGGGAAAAAAATAAAAAATTTTTATTTTTGCTTCTTGGCAGCTTAGTTTTTTTGTGTTCTCTCTTTTTTTATCAAATCAGCGGCAACGGTCTGGAGGTTCGGCCTGATATCAATTCTGAAAGAAATGAAAAAGATAAGAATGAAAAAGATAAGGAGGAAAAAATATGGCCAGAATTACCGATGCGCCCACCTTTGGTTTTATTATTCGGCGGTGATGTTATGCTATCGCGCACTGTTAACGCCAAAATGGCTGCCTATGATGATTATGAGTGGCCGTTTGCACAAATATCTCAATTAACATCTAGCGCCGATATTACCATCTTTAATCTTGAGTCTCCTTTTTTAAAAGATGCCGATTATAATGTTCCTTCCGGCTCTTTTATGTTTAAGGCCGACCCGAAAGCTATTATTGGTTTACAGGCGGCAGGAGTGGATGTTTTGTCTTTAGCTAATAATCATATAATGAATATGGGCGACCGGGGTCTTGATGATACCTTGTCGATTTTACAAATGGCGGGAATAGGTGCTGTTGGCGCCGGTCAAAATGAAAAAGCGGCGCGTCAAGGATATTTGTGGACAGGTAAGGGCTGGAAAGTCGCCTTTTTATCCTATGCCTATCCTGATGATAATAGTGTTGCCGGCGAAAAAAAGCCTGGCATCTCTACCATGGATGTGGACAATTTGCGGGAAGATATCGCGCGTTGGCGCCATCAAGCCGATTTAGTGATCGTTTTGATGCACGCCGGCACGGAATATGTTTCTTCTCCCAATAAAGAGCAAGTAACTTTTGCCCGGGCGGCGATTGATGCCGGCGCTGATGCCGTTATCGGCCATCACCCTCATTGGCCACAGTCTTGGGAAATATATCAGAATAAGCCGATTTTCTATTCTTTAGGCAATTTGGTTTTTGATCAGATGTGGTCAAGGGAAACCAGCCAGGGATTATTGGCCCGTCTGACTTTTAACGATAATTTTTCTGGGCAGGCAGAATTGTGGCCAATTATTATCAGTGATTACGGACAGGCGCAATTATGGCCGGAAGTTGTGCCGGAATCTATTTTTTGGGATGCCTATGATTTACCGATTCCAGCTGATTTATCTTGGCCAGCCCTCGGCGACAATTAATTTCCAGAGGTTTTAATAAGGGCTCAAAGCAGTTTTTCTTAGATAGAGGAGAAATTGTTTTTGTGATCTTTCGGCATTGCCCGCATAGTTGTAATATCGCTTCCGCTTGTCGTCGGTAGTATGATGGTAATTCTTTTTTTCCTGGCAGTCTTTTTAATCCGCGATGTGCAAAATTACGGCGTCCATTCTGCCAGTCATCGCGGTAGTCGTAGAGGTCGTCGGCCAATTGTTTAGCTGCCAGCAGATAGCGCCCCGCCCGAAATAGACCCTGGGTTTCGGTTTTTTTCCAACCTAAAAACAAACTAAGATGTAACGGGGCAATTAACAAAAAAAGAGATTTTCCGCTTGGTGCCAATATTCCTCGCGGTATTGTTTTTGGTTGTTTTACCTCGGAAAAAAGAGCATTATTTTCTCTTAACGATAATTTTAATAAAAAATTTTTTCCAGTTGGTTCAAGTGGCACGGCTAAACTCAGCGCTACCGCGCTCTCCCAGCAAGCTTTAACCAAAGGCAGGTTTATTGTTTTAGTCGTCCGATCGTCGAGGAGGTCGTCTTGAAGATTGGCGGCGGTCCAGCGGTACAAGGAAGCCGCTCCTAAATATATGGCCGCATCTTTTTGTTTGGTGGATGGGTGCGGTGGCAGTATGGAAAGAACCAGTGTTGATATTAATCCCTTGTGGTCGTCTCTTAGTGTCTCCAGCCAAAACTTCTCTAGCGCCCCAACCAGAGGCTTGGGCCAGTCTTTTTTTATATTTTCCGCCAGTTGATAAATTTCTTTTCTTTTATTCTTCATATAGGGAGACTAACCGTAAAAGCGCTGCCTTTCCCCAGCTGGCTATCAACCGCGATCGCGCCTTGGAAATCATTTTCAATAATTTCTTTGACTATGCTAAGACCGAGACCCACGTTTTTACTGTCTTCGGGCTTGGTGGTAAAAAAGATATTAAAAATTTTATGCAGATGATCGGGCGGGATGCCGATGCCGTTGTCTTTAACGGAAATTAAAAGTTTATTTGAATCAGTTTGTTTTTTAATTGTGATTTTAATTATTCCGGCTGTTGGCTTATTTTGCGCGCAAGCATCAATAGCATTGGATAAAAGATTCATAAATATCTGTCCGAAGCGGATAGGTCCTCCTTTGATATAATAGTCGCCCTCCGCTTCAAGTTGGATTATGGTTTGTGACGCTCTCGCTTTTCCTTCCATAATTTTTTGGATTTTTTCTATTTCTTGCCTGACGGAAAAATATTTTTCTTGGTTTTGCCGGCGCAGACAGCGGTTGGCACTATTGATTAATTCGTTGATTCTGGCGGTGGCGCTCAGAGCTTGTTGAACGTACACGTTTGATTTTTCAATTTCGCAGTCGCCTTTCGTTTCTATTTGTTCGAGGTTAAGGCTAACAATGGTAAGCGGATTGATAATATCGTGAAAAATACTGCTTGTCAGTTGTCCAATACTGGCTAAAGCCTGCAGTTGTTCCAGCTTTTCCCGCTGCATTATTTTCACTGCTTTAGTTCTTTCGGCGACCTTAATTTCTAATTCTTCGTTAATTTTATTAAGCTCCTCTTGTTTATGTTTTAAGGACAAAAAAGTTTGTTTATTTTCTTTTACGATCATCCAGGCAAGTCCGAAAATGAGTCCGAGAACAATAACATAAGATAGAGCATCGGCTAATTGCATCGGTTGTTGGCGCCAATCGTTATTTACTTTGATTATTTGGTTTGTTTGCAGCCAATTTAAGCCGATGATGGCGCCAGCAAAGATTGAAGCAATAGTTAAGGCCGCTTTCGTATTTAAAAAGATGCCGGCTAACATGATTATAAGCACCGTCATTAATAAAGCGGCCGGCAAGTCCGCCCCCCAATAACTTAAACAGAATATTGTCGGCAAGGTATAGGCGGTAATCAGCAGCCAGGCGCTTAGATTCCTATAACCTTTTTTAAACAGAATTTGGAGAATAATAAAAAATGCCAATAGTCCGAGCGTTGCGCTTAAGGGGAGTCCTTGATTATCGGGATTAATAATAAAATCATGCAAGCGGATAAGATTAAGTAGAAACATGATGACGATTGAGATGGCTAAACTTTTTTCTAGCTTTTTTTCTGCTGGTGATGTTGATTTTATTGATTTCAGCCAGGCTGCCCATATTTTTTTAAACTTCATAAAAATAAATTTTGTTGATATTAATTTCGGTTCTTCGCAAGGGGTTTTCCGAAAATTATAAAAGCGCCTTCCTTTAAAAGACAGGAAGGCGCTTAGGTTTAACTGCGCCAAGGGGTGCCGGGATTATCGATATTTTCCGGTTTTTGACCAGTTAAGTGTGAAAATTTTTTCATATAAGGATATTTTCGTTTTTTGTAAAGCGGCTCGACCGCGGACTTTATTTGTCCCCGCTCTTATAATTATAGCGAGCGGAGTCTAAATTCTATTTAACATTTCAGATAGATGTGTCCAATTTATATCCGCGTCCAATAATGCTGTGAATTAACTTAGGTTGATGGTTGTCTATTTTCCGTCTTAGCCTGAGGATGTGCGTCTCCACGGTATTAGAAAAGGGATCGACATCGCCACTCCAGACATGTTCCAATAAAGATTCCCGAGAAACTATTTTTCCGGCATTAAGAAGAAGATGTTGGAGTAAAGAAAACTCCTTGTTAGTTAAGCGTATATCTTTATTAGCTCTTCTGACTTTAAATGATTTTGGCTCCAGTTCTAAGTCTGCAAAAATCAGTTTTTCTTCTTTAATTGTTTGCGGTCTCCTTAGTAGCGCCCTGATTCTGGCTAGCAGCTCTTCTCCGGAGAAGGGTTTGCTTAGATAATCATCGGCCCCGATATCTAAAATATTAATTTTATCAATTATACTTTGGCGGACGCTAAGCATGATGATAGGTACATTGCGTCCGTCGTCCCTAATTTCTTTAATAATACTGCCACCATCGAGTTTAGGCAAAACATAGTCAGTGATAATTAAGTCATAAGCTTGAGTTCGGGCCATAAATGAGCCTTTTTCGCCGTCATTGGCAATATCGACGGCAAAGCCGGCCTTCTTGAGGAGAGAGCCTAGTAATTCGGCTAAATTTTTTTCATCTTCAATAATAAGTAAGCGCATATATTTATTTTACCATAAATTTATTAAAAGCTGACAGTCTGCCGAGATCTGTCAGCTTGAGGACTTGTCTGTTCCTATTAATCGCAGAAGATATCTTCTAAATCGTAGCGTCCGTAAGGAAGTTTGGTCCTGTGTCGGCATTTTTTATCAGGTTTTGCCAGACAGAGTTTTAATTTTCCTTTTCTTCCTTGATGGGGGCAAGTTGTGGCGGAACATTTTGGCCAGGGAAGGTACTTTTTCATGATTTTTATTTTTTATAATGAGCTTTTTCTATTATATCAATTGCTCGATAACATTCAGTTAACATTTTTCGGGTTTGCCCTTTTTTAGGAATCAGGCTAGAATTAAAATATGGCGGTATTGAAAAAAAAACGTTTTTTTCTGGGAGATTTTAGGTCATCTCGAGGAAAGGGAAACGACCCTTTTGTGATAAAAGAGGGTAATTTTAAATTTGGCCAGTTGAAAGATTCAGCCTATTATACTGATTGGACTGAACACTCATTTTTATCTGATAGTCGCGACAAGGAAGTGGTTGGGAGGACTTTTGATGTTAAAAAGATTCTGCCGATAAAAATAATAATTTTGTTATTTATTCTTATTTTAGCTGGCCGGACTGCTTGGCTGCAATTAATAAGAGGGTCTCATTATTTTGGTTTAGCTGAGGGCAATCGTCTGCGCTTAGAAAATATTGAACCGAAAAGAGGAATTATTTATGATCGAAAGAGACGCGCCTTGGTTCGCAATACCGCTAATTTTGTCCTATCTTTAAGACCGATAGATTTGCCTAGAGATGAACTAGCTAGAGATGAATTGCTACGGCGTATCAGCTTTATAATCGACGATATGCCCGCGGAGCCCACTTTAAATTCCAACTTCGATTTAGTGTCTGACGGACCCTCTTTTCAACTCATGAAAAACGCTATCGCTGGCATTTCTCCTTTTTCCCTTGAGGCTTATCAGCCAGTTTTTATTGCCGATAATATTGGTTATGAGCAAGCCTTGCATCTTCTTGCTTCCATTGATTCTTTACCCGGGGTGATTATTGATACTAAAATTAGGCGGGAATATCCTTTTACCGCGGATCAGGAAGACGGCACTCCTTCAGATTTATCCAGTCTTTCCCATATTTTAGGTTATACCGGTAAGATTACTCTTGAGGCTCTTAACCGTCTTGGCTCTCAATACTCTTTAGTTGATTATGTTGGCAAGACCGGTTTGGAATATTCTTGGGAGAAAGAATTAAAAGGAATTAACGGTCATAAAAATATTGAAGTTGATGCTTTCGGCAGACGTAAGAAGGTGGTGAGCGAATTAGAACCTGTTGCTGGTTATAATCTAAAATTGTCTTTAGATTTAGATTTACAGCGCCAGGCAGAAATTGTTACCAAGAGTTGGTTATTAAAAACAAAAACGTCCAGGGCGGCGGTGATTGCGATGGATCCTCGCAACGGACAGATTTTGGCTTTGGTGAGCCTACCTGCTTATAATAATAATCTTTTTGCCCGCGGTCTTAGCCAAGAAGAATATGATGTTTTTCTTAATGATGAAAATCATCCGCTTTTCAATCGTGCGATTAGCGGAGAGCTTCCTTCCGGTTCGACTATTAAGCCGGTAGTCGCCGCCGCCGCTTTACAGGAAAAGATTATTTCTGAAAATACCAGTTTTCTTAGTGTCGGTGGTATTTATATAGGTCAGTGGTTTTTTCCTGATTGGAAGGCTGGCGGTCACGGATTAACCGATGTGCGCAAAGCCTTGGCGGAATCAGTCAATACTTTTTTCTATTATATCGGGGGCGGTTATCAGGATTTTGTCGGTTTGGGCGTTGACCGATTGGTTACATATATGCGCTTATTTGGTTTTGGAGAAAAAACTGGTATCGACTTAAATGGAGAGTCTGCCGGATTTGTGCCGACACCTTCCTGGAAAGAAGAGACTAAAAATGAAGCTTGGTATATCGGCGATACTTATCATATTGCCATCGGTCAAGGCGATATCTTGGTAACACCGCTTCAAGTGGCTAATTTTACCGCCGCTATCGCTAATGGCGGTACTCTTTACCGTCCCAGTTTGGTTCAAAGCTTGTTGGCTGAAAATAATCAAAAAATAAAGGATATCGCTCCGGAAATTATTCGTCGCGATTTTATCGATCCCTATAATTTACAGGTAGTACGGGAGGGTATGCGTCAGACGGTTACCGCCGGTAGTGCTCGCAGTTTAAGGGTTTTGCCGGTAAGTGTCGCCGGCAAGACCGGCACCGCCCAGTGGTCGAGTACGAAAGAAAATCACGCTTGGTTTACCGGCTTTGCTCCTTATGAAAATCCGGAAATCGTGATTACGGTTTTGGTTGAAGAGGGGCGAGAGGGTAGTGAGGTTTCTGTGCCGATTGCGCAGGAAATTCTTAATTGGTATTTTTCTCAACCAGAAAATATTCATTAATGAAAAGGTTGTAGTAATAATTTTATATTAATATTAGCCAATTTAATATTATTATTAGCACTCTATTGACTTGAGTGCTAATTTTTTTTATAATATTATTAGTAATCTAAATTAAGGTTTTATGGATTTAAGTAAACGTCAACAATTAATCCTACACACCTTGTTAAAAGAGTACGTGAAAAGTGCTCAACCTGTCGCCTCCGGTATTTTGGTGGAAAAATATCATTTAGACATTTCTCCGGCCACCGTCCGCAATGAGTTAATGTATTTAGAGGAAGAGGGTTATATTTATCAGCCCCATACTTCGGCGGGAAGAGTGCCGACCGAGAAGGCCTATTTATTGGAATTAGCTACTGCTGGCGTCAAGAAGCGCGATTTGCGCCAGAGTGATAAGGACAGTTTAGAATTGGCTTTATCCTCAATTGATAATTTAAAACCGGCGGCTAAAGTTTTAGCGGAGTTATCTGGCAATGCTGTTTTTTGGGCTTTTCATAAGAATAATCTCTATCATACCGGTCTATCTAATCTTTTTGCTCAACCTGAATTTAAGCAGACGGAAATTGTTTACGATGTGTCTCAAGTAATCGACCGGATGGAAGAAATTATTGATAATCTTTTTAATGATTTGCCGGACGGTCCGAAAGTGTTTTTGGGCGAAGACAATCCTTTCGGTTCTTTCTTAGGTACGGTGATTTTAAAATACCGCCAAGATGGCGTTTCCGGCTTGGTGGGTATTTTAGGCCCAATACGTATGGACTATAACCGCAATCTCTCACTTCTTTCTTATTTGTATGAATATTTTAAATAATAAATATGGAAAATCTAAAACCAGGAATTTATCGACACTATAAAGGCAATGAATATGAATTATTATTTATTGCTACCCAGACTGAAACCGGAGAATCTTTGGCTGTCTATCGTTCTCTTGTTGATAATAAAATTTGGGCTAGACCTTTAGCGATGTGGCTGGGCAAGGTGACGGTCGAAGGCAAGGAAAAGCCCCGTTTCACTTGGGTAAGAGAAGCGTGTCCTCGCTATCCGGAGCCGGTGGTCGGTTCTATTATCTATAATGACTCGGGCGAGATTTTGCTGATTAAAAATCCTCAATGGACCAATTGGTCTATCCCCGGTGGACATATTAAGTGGGGGGAAAAAATGGAAGAGGCTTTACGCCGGAAAATAGAAGAACAGACTTCTTTACAGATTGATAAGATTAAATTTATTACAGCTGCTGACGGTATCAAGCTTCCATATTTTTTAAAGGATAAGCATTTTATTTTTTTGAATTTTTTTGCCCATCTGGCCGGAGGCGAGCCTCAATTATCCGATAAGATGACCGAATATGTTTGGGTTAAACCGGAAACGGCTTTGAAAGAATTTTCAGTGGCACCTTTCGTTGTCGATTTATTGGCGGCGTTTATCCGCAGACAATCAGGTTCAGACTCTGATAATGATTTTGAAGGTAAGTATAAACGCGCCTTGGCTGATTATCAGAACCTTTTGAAACGGTCCGTGAAAGAAAAAGAGGAGTTTGTCCGCTTTGCCATCGGTGATTTTTTACATGACATCATTCCCGTCTATGACCACTTAAAGATGTCTTTATCTGCTTTACCGGAGAATGAAAAAGAAAGCGCTTGGGTAAAGGGGGTAGAATATGTTTTAAAACAGTTTAAAGAAATCTTGTCCGCTCGCGGCGTAGAGGAGATTAAGACTAAAGGACAGAAATTTGATCATAATCTGATGGAGGCTTTAGAAGGTAAAGGCGATAAAGTGGTACAGGAAGTTATGCCTGGCTATACGCTCAATGGTCGTGTTATCCGCGCCGCCAAAGTAATTGTTGGTTAATTAATCATTATTATTAAATTTTTTAGTTTTTCTCTTTATCTACCATTTAATTATATTATTTGGTTTTAAAGAGAAAAAGATATAAATTTATGTCTTTAATAAAATGGAATCCCTTTTTAAGCGACAGCTTCGGTTTTGAAGACATGGATAAAATGTTCGGCGAAATATTGCCGGCCGTACGCAGCAATCAATTCGGCTTCACACCGGCGCTTGATATGTATGAAGATAAAAATAATATCGTCGTCGAGACGCAATTAGCCGGTATTGATCCGGAAAAGGTAAGTATTTCAATTGAAAATGATGTTTTGTGCATTAAGGGCGAGAGCGAACGTCAGAGCGAAGTTGACGAAAAGAATTATTATCGCAAAGAAATTCGCCGCGGCTCTTTTTATCGTTCTGTTCCTCTGCCAACTAAGGTTGATGGCGAGAAGGCGACAGCGGTCAATGAGGATGGAATTTTAAAAATCAGCATTCCTAAGGCGCCGGAAGCCCAGCCGAAGACAATTAAAATTCAAAGCAGCAAGAAGAAATAATTTTTATTTGTCCGTGTTCGGCGCCTTTGATAAAAGGCGTCGAGACGGGTGAGTAAAAGTGATAAAAATAAAATTAATTAATAATTTCGTAATCTAACTATTAAAAAATATGGGAAAAATTTTAGGAATTGACTTAGGCACGACTAATTCCGCCATGGCGATCATGGATGGTGGCGTCCCTAAGATTTTAGAAAATATTGAAGGCAATCGCACCACTCCTTCAATTGTCGCCATTTCCAAAAATGGTGAGCGTTTAGTTGGTGCCGCCGCTAAACGTCAGGCCGTTATTAATCCAGAAAATACCGTTTATGCCGTGAAGCGTTTAATTGGTCGACACTTCAATGATGAAGAAGTCCAACGCGATTTAAGCACGATGCCGTATAAGATTGTGCAGGCGGGAGAGGGTGTCAAGGTGAAGATGGGAGGCAAAGATTATTCTCCTCAAGAAGTTTCGGCCATGATCCTGTCTAAGCTTAAAGCCGACGCGGAAGCAAAAATCGGTGAGAAAATTACTGAAGCTATCATTACCGTCCCCGCTTATTTTGATGACTCTCAGCGCCAGGCGACTAAAGATGCTGGGCTTATTGCTGGTTTGGACGTCAAGCGTATCATTAATGAACCGACAGCCGCCGCCTTGGCTTACGGCTTTGATAAGAAACAGGGGCAGAAGATTGTTGTCTATGATTTGGGTGGCGGAACTTTCGATGTCTCTGTGCTTGATATTTCTGCTGATACAGTGGAGGTTAAAGCTACAAACGGTAATACTCATTTAGGCGGAGAAGATTTTGATAAGATTATTATTGATTGGATTATCTCTGAATTTAAAAAAGATCAGGGTATTGATTTGTCTAAAGATACTTTAGCTTTGCAGCGGATTAAAGAATCGGCGGAAAAAGCTAAAATAGAATTATCTACGGCAATGGAAACCGAAATCAATCAGCCTTTTATTACCACTGATCAGAATGGGCCTAAACATTTAGTTATGAAGCTAAGTCGCGCCAAACTCGAAGTTTTAGTGGGCGACTTGGTGGCGAAGACAATTGAGCCTTGTAAGAAAGCGATAGCTGATTCTGGTTTCAGCTTAAGTGATATCAATGAAGTAATTATGGTCGGCGGTATGACCCGTATGCCTTTAGTCCAGCAAAAGGTAAAGGAATTTTTTGGCAAAGAACCAAATTTAAACGTCAATCCTGATGAAGTCGTGGCGATGGGCGCGGCTGTTCAAGCCGGTGTTCTTCAGGGCGACGTTAAAGATGTGCTCTTGCTTGACGTCACCCCTCTTACCTTGGGGATTGAAACTTTAGGTGGAGTTGCTACACCGTTAATTGAACGCAATACCACTATCCCTACTTCTAAATCGCAGATTTTTTCCACCGCGGCCGACGGTCAGACTAGTGTGGAAATTCATGTTGTTCAAGGTGAGCGGCCGATGGCGGCTGACAATAAATCTCTGGGACGTTTTATCCTCGATGGTATTCCTTCAGCTCCCCGCGGGATACCTCAAGTTGAGGTAAAATTTGATTTGGATGCCAACGGCATCTTAAATGTGAGCGCGACTGATAAAGCCACCGGCAAGCAGCAGAATATTACGATTACCGCCTCTTCCGGCTTGTCCAAAGAAGAAATTGAAAAGATGAAGAAAGAAGCGGAAGCTCACGCTGAAGAAGATAAGAAGAAGAAAGAACAAGTGGAGATTAAAAATCAGGCTGAAGCGGTTATTTTTACTATTGAAAAAATGATTAAGGAGTCGGGTGATAAAATGAAGGCTGAGGATAAGACTGAGCTTGAAGCTAAGCTTGAATCTTTGAAAAAAACGAAAGAAGGCGAAGATTTTGCGGCTATTCAGAAATCGATGGAAGAATTAAATACTGTCGCCCAGCGTATTGGCGTTTCCATGTATCAAAATCAGCCGGGGGCAAGTTCTGCTAATCAGGGCAATGCGGCCAATTCCGCCGAATCCAGTAATACCGCTAAAGAGGGTGACAATGTAGTGGAAGGTGAAGTTGAAGATAAAAAATAATTCTGATTCTTTTTCAGCAAGCCTCTCTTTTTCTGGGGAGGCTTGCTGGCTTGAGAATAAGAAATTAAGTCTGGATATATAATATGTCAAAAGATTATTATAAAGATTTGGGAGTAGATAAGAACGCCAGCGCGGAGGAGATTAAAGCTGCTTTTCGAAAAAAGGCCCACCAATATCATCCTGATAAAGGTGGCGATGAAGCCAAATTTAAAGAGATAAACGAAGCGTATCAGGTTTTGGGTAATGCAGAAAAACGCAAGCAATATGATCAGTTCGGTTCTTCTTTTCAGGGTGACCAAGCCGGTGGTTTTAGTGGTTTTGGCGGTCGGGGTTTTGGCGGTTTTGAGGGCGTTAATATTAACATAGATGACCTTGGCGATATCTTCGGTGGTTTTGGCGATATCTTCGGTGGTTTTGGCGGTAATCGCGGGCGTCGGGGGCCAGAACAGGGCAGGAATTTAGAAATGAAATTAGTGGTTGATTTTTTAGATGCGATTCATGGTACGGAAACGGAAATTAGTTTTCCTCATTTAAAGACTTGTCGCGTTTGCCATGGCAGTGGTCATGCAACTGGAGCTAAAATTGAGAATTGTCCAACTTGTGGCGGTAAGGGAACGATTAGCCGGATACAGCGGACGATTTTAGGCGCTATTCAAACCCAAACTGTCTGCCCTGATTGTCGGGGTGAAGGTAAAAAAGCCGGCGCTTCTTGTTCGGAATGTCAAGGAAAGGGAAGAATTAAGCAAACGGAAAAGGTAAAAGTTAAGATTCCGGCCGGTATTAACGATGGAGAAAGCATCCGTTTAGCCGGATATGGCGATGCCGGCGAAAAGGGTATGCCGGCGGGTGACTTGTTTTTGCGCATCAAAGTGACGCCTCATTCAAAATTTAAGAGAGAGGGGGATGATATTTATTCTGAGGAAGAAATTTCTATGGTTCAGGCTACTTTGGGTGATACTATTGAAGTGAAGACCGTCCACGGTGCGGTAAAATTAAAGATTCCTGAAGGCACTCAACCTCAAACTGTTTTTCGTTTAAAAGATAAAGGCGCGCCTCGCCTTCGTGGTCGCGGTCAGGGCGATCATTTTGTAAAAGTGAAAGTATTGATACCCAAAAATTTAAGCAAAGCCCAGCGTCAGTTATTAGCTGATTTAAAAATTTAAGCATTGTTTTGTTTTGACTTTCTAATTGGTGGTGTTATACTTAATATAAGAGGAATTTTATAAATTAATCTTTTAATTTATGTTTAAATGTGAATGGCTGAAAAAATTATTAGGTATAAAAAAAGATGGTTGTGGTCATTCTGAACAGGCGCAGACTGAGACGCCGGCGCCGGCGGCACCTATTACCGACGCCGCTTCTACTGATTTGGATAAACAGAAGGAAGCTTCTCTAAAGTAATATTGTGGAATAATCTATAAAAACGCGTTTAACGCGTTTTTTTATCATTTTTGTTTTATGTTTATTGATACTCACGCTCATATAAACTTTCATGATTTTAAAGATGATGCTGATGAAGTCATTCGTCGTTCTTTAGATAATGACACCTGGATGGTGCTTGTTGGCTCTGAGTATAAAACCTCTAATCGCGCTTTGAATTATGCTAATCACTATCAACATGGTGTTTATGCCGCTGTCGGGTTACACCCCATCCATTTAGAAGAGCAAACAGTGGCCAATAATGATGAAAACGGAGATTATAGCTTTATGACACGGGCTGAAGAGTTTAACTATGATACTTATGAAAAATTGGCTAAGTTTGAGAAGGTAGTAGCAATTGGTGAAATTGGGCTTGATTATTATCATCTCGACCCGACTAAAAATGTAAATGAGGCCAAAAGGCGTCAGCAAGAAGTTTTTTTAAAACAGCTTGTATTAGCGCGTAATCTTGATTTACCGGCAATTATCCATTGTCGTCAGGCTCATGATGATCTACTGTCCATTCTTCAAGATTTTCGTAAGGTTTACGCCGATTTTATTCCTTCTGATCGTCCTTGGGGGGTCATTCATTGTTTTTCTGGAGACGAGGATTTGGCTTGGAAATATTTTTCTTTGGGGTTAATCATTTCTTTTACCGGTTTGATTACTTTCAGTAAGCAGTGGGATGATGTTCTGAGGAAGGTTCCTTTGCATAAGTTTATGATTGAAACCGACTCTCCTTATATGACGCCTGAGCCTTATCGCGGCCGCCGTAATGAGCCTCTATTGGTGCAATATGTAGCGGGAAGGGTGGCAGAAATACGTAATTCCAGTGTAGAGAAGATTGCCGCCGCGACGACGGAAACAGCTAGACAATTTTTTCGCATTTGAGCTTTAGTTGGTAGTCAGACGGCATTTAAATTTTGATTTTTGCCAGTCTTGACTTTTTCGCTAATCGGGTGTATATAACAAGTGGTTTTCTAAAAATTTATCTAATTTAAGCCTATGGATAAACATTCTTTAAGGCAATTAATAATGTCTAGCGCCGCTTATAGCCTTTCTTCTATTCTCGGTCCCTTATTGTTGCTAGGTTTACCCGCTTACTTTATAGATCAGTATTTAGAAACCAAGCCATTGGTGACTTTAATTGCTGTTTTTATTTCTTTTTTAATCACCAATGTCCTTTTATTTAAAAAAGTTACTAAAATCAATCGGATGATGGCAAAAAATTTTCCTCCTCGTATTTCTATGGATGATGATAAAAAGGGGAATTCAGTCGTCAAGAACGAATAATTATGCAGTTGGACATTTCTTTAGCTCCGGAGACTTTATTTCACATTGCTTCCATTCCAATTTCTAACACTTTTTTTTGGTCATGGCTAATATTTGCTTTTCTAATAGTCGGCTCTTTATTTTTACGCCGAAGTTTGAAAATGCGTCCTGGTCACTTCCAAAATATTATTGAGATGTTGGTTGGCGGGGCTTTTGATTTTGTTGAATCGATGATAGGCGACAAAAAGAGAGCTTTGCGCGTCTTCCCCTTGGTTTTTACCATGTTTTTTTTCATTTTTTTCTGTAACCTTTTGACCTTTATTCCCGGCCAGGCGGCCGTTACCATTAAAACCGCCGGTGGCGTCGTCCCACTTTTTAGAGCGATTATTTCTGATTACGGCCTCGTTTTTGTTATGACAATGGTGTCAGTGATTGTTACTCAGATTGTTGCTATTGCTTCTATGGGTCCACTGCGCTATGTTGGTAAATTTTTTAATTTTACCAATCCTTTGAATTTCTTTTTAGGTTTGATGGACTTAGTGAGCGAACTGGCGAAGGTAATGTCTTTATCTTTCCGTTTATTTGGTAATATTTTTGCTGGTGAAGTGTTGGGGGCGGTTATGCTGTTTTTGTTCCCTTTCTTTTTACCCTTACCTTTCACTTTATTAAGCTTATTGACGGCAGTCGTTCAGCCTTTCGTTTTTTCAGTTTTGACCTTGGTGTTTATTTCTATGGCGATTCAGCCGTCAGAAGCGGAGGCTTAAAAGGTAGCTTTAATATTTATTATAAACCATTAAATAATTCTTAATAATTAATTTCAAATTTATGGACATGGAAGCAGCAAAGTATATCGGCGCTGGCCTCGCTATGGGTTTAGGCGCTATCGGCCCAGCTATTGGTGAGGGTATCGCCGCCTCAAAGGCCTTAGAGGCAATCGGTCGTAATCCGGAAGCTAATGGTAAAATCGCCCCTTTAATGTTTGTGGCGATGGCGATTACCGAATCCACCGGTATTTACTCCTTAGTGATTGCTTTAATTATCCTTTTTGCTTAAAAAGCAGAGCCTGTCCGCCTCTTTTTGCGGCGGATTGCTTTGTGTTTTAATTTAAAATTTTTATATGGGTTTAATCAAAGCTCTCGGCATCGATGGCCGCATTCTTTTAGCACAATTATTTAATTTTGCTCTTTTAGTGTTCATCTTATGGCGTTATGCCTATAAGCCGGTTTTAAATATTTTGGAAGAAAGACGCTCTAAGATAGAACAAGGCTTGAATGATGCGGAAACAGCGGCCGAAAAATTAAAACAAGCTGAAGAGAATAGTCGTCAGGTGATGATTGCCGCTCGCCAAGAAGCGGCGCAATTATTGGAAAAAGCTCAACATCAGGCGGAGTTACGCCAGCAAGAAATCGTTAGAAAAGCCCAAGAAGATATCGGTATTATGATGGAGAAGGAAAGAGAAAAAATTGAAGCCGAAAAAAAGTCTGTTTTAGCGGAACTTAAAGGCGAGTTATCGAACTTAATTTTATTGGGTTTAAAAAGTTTTTTACACGAGAATGTTGATGATAAGCGCGATAAAGAAGCGATTGACCGCCTTGTCAAAGATTTAATTTAATTTTATGAAAGTGAATGCCAAACAATACGCTCGTAGTCTCTTTGAGCTATTAGAGGGTAAAACCGAGAATGAAGCTAAGAGTTTAATTGCAAATTTTGTAAAATTTCTTTATCGCCGTCAAGATTTTGATAAGGCTAAGGCTATTATTAATGAATTAGAATCTCTGTATGACAGTTCTGACGGATTGACCAGAGCGGAACTATTAAGTTCTCGGCCGCTGGACAATCAAATTAAATCTAAGATAAGCGCTTATATTAAGTCAAAGTTAGGTAAAACAGATATAGAGTTATCCGAAAAAATAGATAAAGATCTTATTGGTGGTTTCATTCTCCGTTATAATGGTCTAGTAATTGATGGCAGCTTTAAAAATAATTTATTAAAATTTAAGAAACAGCTTTTAATTAATTAATATTATGTCTAGCACTAAAGATTTTATCGTCGAGCAGATAAAGCGGCAAATTGCTGATTTTCAGGTCAGCCTTGAAGAGAGCAGTGTGGGCCGAGTTTTGAAGATTTCCGACGGTATCGCTCTTGTTTCTGGTTTAACTGAGGCAATGATGAGCGAAATTTTAATTTTTAAGTCCAGTCAGGGTGAAATTGCCGGTCTTGCTTTAAATTTAGAAGAAAATTTAGTCGGCGCTATTATTATGGGTGATTTTTCCGGGATTAAGGAGGGGGACGAAGTCGTCTGCACCAAGCGTATTTTAAGCGTGCCAGTTGGTGAGGTATTGGTGGGCAGGGTTGTTAATCCCTTGGGGGAAGCTATTGACGGCAAAGGCGTTTTGGCTACTAAAGAGTTTTATCCTGTTGAAAAGATTGCTCCCGGGGTGATTACCCGCGCCCCCGTTAATCAGCCGGTTCAAACAGGTATAAAGGCTATTGATGCGATGATTCCTATTGGTCGTGGACAGCGCGAACTTATTATTGGTGATCGTCAGATTGGTAAGACCGCTATCGCTATCGACACTATTATCAACCAGAAAGGACAAAACATGAAGTGTATTTATGTAGCTATTGGGCAAAAAGAGTCTAAAGTTGCAGAAATTGTTCGTAAATTAGAGGCTTCAGGGGCAATGGAATATACCACCATAGTTTTAGCTGGAGCTTCTAGCCCCGCTTCTTTACTTTACCTTGCTCCTTATGCCGGCACGGCTATGGCCGAATATTTTTTAGATAAAGGAGAAGATGTTTTGATAGTTTATGATGATTTATCCAAACACGCTGTTTCTTATCGCGAAATTTCACTTTTATTGCGCCGGCCACCGGGGCGCGAAGCTTTCCCTGGTGATGTTTTTTATCTCCATTCCCGTCTTTTGGAAAGAGCTTGTAAATTAAATAAGGATTTTGGTGGCGGTTCCATTACCGCTTTGCCAATTATTGAAACCCAGGCCGGCGATATTTCTGCTTATATTCCCACCAATGTTATTTCTATCACCGATGGACAGATTTTCTTAGAGCCGGATATGTTCTATAAAGGTAATCGTCCGGCTATTAATGCTGGCTTGTCTGTTTCTCGTGTCGGTTCTTCCGCTCAGATTAAGGCTATGAAAAAAGTGGCTGGCAAGATGCGCCTTGAGGCTGCCCAGTTCCGCGAATTGGCCGCTTTTGCTCAATTTGGCTCTGATTTAGATGAAGATACCAACCGAAAACTGGAAAGAGGTAAGCGTTTGTATGAAATATTCAAGCAGGATCAGTATCAGCCTTTGTCCATTGATAAGCAGGTGGTTATATATTATGCCTTGATTAATGGTTATATAGACAAGGTGCCGGTAGAAAAAGTACGTGATTTTGAATCCGGTTTATACAAATATTTAGAGGCAAACAACGAGGTCTCTAAGGCAATTTTAGAAAAGAAGGAGCTTGATGTTGAAACTGAAGAAAAAATTAAGCAACTTTTAGGTGATTACAAGGAAACCCTCGATTATCTATTAAGCTAAGGCGCGGGTAATCATTTGGCTTTATGGCGAAAACTAAAGAAATATCAAGACGAATTAAATCCATTAGTAATACTCGCAAGCTTACTAAAGCGATGGAAATGGTGGCGACCGCTAAAATGAGAAGAGCGGTCGAGGCGGTTTTAAAAACCAGAACCTATGCTAATTTAAGTTGGGAAACTGTTTTGCATTTGTCTGCCACTAATGGTCAAAACGGAGAAAAACATCCTTTGTTGACACTTAGGCCGGAAACCAAAAAGGCGGCGGTTATTTTAATAACGTCTAATCGCGGCCTGTGTGGTGGATATAATGCGGCTATTATTAATAAAGTTAAAGGTTCCATTAAGCGTCATCCTGAAGTGCCATTAGATTTTATTCTAGTAGGCAAGAAAGGCGCGGCCGTTTATGCGCAAAATCAGACAGTAACAGCTGAATTTCCTAAAAGTGATATTTTAGAAGACTCTAAGGAAGTGGTGCCGATAGTAAATTTAGTGATTAAGGATTTTCTTGGTGGTCGGTATGATAAAGTTTTTTTAGCCTATACAGATTTTGTTAGCCCGGTTAAGCAAGTGCCCCGCATCAAGCAATTATTGCCTATTAACATTAATACTGAAAATGAATATTTAGGTGTTATTGGCGATCCTAAAGTGAGTGTAAACAAGGAAATGCTGTCCGATAAGGCGGATAAACATTTAACTCCCCAGGCTGGTTTTGACTATATTTTTGAACCCAGTCCTTCCGAGGTTTTAGATAATATTATTCCGCGCCTGCTTGAAGTCCAGGTTTTTCAAGCCTTATTGGAGGCTAATGCTTCTGAGCATAGTGCTAGAATGAGCGCTATGCATCAAGCGACTGAAGCGGCCGGGGAGATGTTAAACGAACTGACTTTGTTTTATAATAAAGCCCGCCAGGCGGGTATCACTGCTGAAATTGCGGAAATCAGTGCTGGCGCTAACGCTCTGCTTAATTAAATTTTAATTTTGAATTTTGAATTTATAAATTTATGACTGAAAAAAACAATAATTTAGGTAGCGTGAAGCAGGTTATAGGCGTGGTTGTCGATGTTTATTTTGATAAGGCCCTCCCCGCTATTTACAATGCCTTGGAGGTTGATTTAAATGGCAAGAAGCTAATTTTGGAGGTTGAACAGCATCTTGGCTCAAATATTGTGAGAACGGTAGCCATGGGTTCGACTGACGGCTTGAAGCGAGGCGCGGAGGTGCTTGATACTGGTATGCCTATCAGCGTTCCTGTTGGTCAGGAAACTCTGGGGCGTATCTTTAATGTTTTAGGAGAAGCGGTTGATGGTGGTGAAACTCCAAAAACAGAAAAGAAATATAGTATTCATAGACCTGCTCCTAAATTTACAGAGCAGTCTAGTAATGTGGAAATTTTAGAGACTGGTATTAAAGTCATTGATCTTATTTGCCCTATTGTTAAAGGTGGTAAAGTCGGTTTGTTCGGCGGTGCCGGTGTCGGCAAAACGGTTGTTATTTTGGAACTTATTCATAATATTGCCAGCGAACACGGAGGCTATTCAGTTTTTGCCGGCGTTGGCGAGCGTACACGCGAAGGTAATGATTTATATCATGAAATGAAAGATAGCGGTGTGCTTGATAAAGTGTCTATGGTTTTCGGCCAGATGAATGAACCTCCGGGAGCGCGCGCGCGCGTCGCTTTATCTGGTTTATCTATCGCTGAATATTTTCGTGATGAAAAACATCAAGACGTTTTGTTTTTTGTGGATAATATTTTCCGTTTTACTCAGGCCGGTTCCGAAGTTTCTGCTCTTTTAGGGCGTATGCCTTCGGCGGTTGGTTATCAGCCGACTTTATCCACGGAGATGGGTGAATTACAAGAACGTATTACTTCGACAAAGGATGGTTCCATTACTTCTATCCAGGCGGTTTACGTGCCGGCCGATGATTTGACTGATCCTGCTCCGGCTACCACTTTCGGTCATCTTGATTCAACCGTGGTTTTGTCCCGTTCTTTATCCGAACTCGGTATTTATCCGGCGGTTGACCCTTTAGATTCATCTTCTATCATTCTTGATCCTAAAGTAATTGGACAGGATCACTATGAAGTTGCCCGAGGCGTTCAGAAGATTTTGCAAAGATATAAGGATTTACAAGATATTATCGCAATTTTAGGCATGGAAGAATTATCAGCCGAAGACAAATTGTTGGTGGCTAGAGCGCGCAAGATTCAAAGATTTTTATCCCAGCCTTTCACTGTCGCCGAAGCATTTACCGGTCGTCCGGGTAAATACGTCAAGTTGAGCGAAACTGTTAAGGGTTTTAAAGAAATCCTTGAGGGTTTACATGATGATCGCTCGGAAGATGATTTTTATATGAAAGGCGGTATTGAGGAAGTGGCGGCGGCTAATGCTTAATTATTATGGCCGATAGAAAGATAATAAAATTTGAAATTGTTACTCCGGAACGTACTGTTTTTAAACAGGAGGTTTTTCAGGTGACTGTTCCTACTCAGTCTGGCGAGATTACGGTTTTACCGGATCATATTCCTTTAGTTTCAATTTTGAAGCCTGGAGTTTTGGAAATTAAAACGGTTGATCAGGAGACCGAAATTATTTCCGTGTCTGGGGGTTTTATTGAGGTATTGCGCGATAAGATTGTTATTTTGGCCGATACGGCGGAGAGAGCCCAAGAACTTGATGAAAATATTATCGCTGAGGCTCGCCGTCGAGCGGAAGTTTCTAAAGAAGAAGCCATGAGTCAAGATAACTATGATTTGTCCGCCGTGGCCGCCAAACTGGAAATAGAAGTTGCTCGTGAGCGGGCTTTGCATAAATGGCGTAAGCTCAAAAATATTAAATAGTTACTAATAAAAAACCGGCCTGTTTCTGGCCGGTTTTGTGATATCTTAATTAAATCATCGATTAATTGATGATAGGTAAAATTGGCCGACTAAAACCGGTAAAGTAAAAGTCAAAAAAGAAAGAGTTATTTAGTTTTGCGAGCATATTATTCATCATTTTTTAATTATAGTAAAGCGTTTTGCCTATAACAATATCCAAGCGAAAATAATTATGCCCAAAATAATTCGGTACCAGCCAAAAACTTGAAAGTTATTCTTTTGGATAAATTTTAAGAAAAATTTTATTCCCAAAATAGCAGTAATAAAAGAAACTGCTAACCCAATTAGCCAGATTATGGCTTCATTCCCTTGTAATAATGGCGGGGTTTTATATAAATCTAAAGCCGTAGCCGCCGCCATTGTTGGCAAAGCAAGCAAGAAGGAAAACTCAACAATATTTTTTCGAGACACGCCCAAGGCTAAGCCGCCCATAATAGTGGCGGCTGATCGGGAAACTCCTGGCACAATCGCTAGAGATTGAAAGATGCCAATATACGCTGCTTGGCGGTAACTTATTCGTGCCAAGCTTTGTTCATCGTTCTGTCGCTGGTGCTGAGCAAAATATTTTTCCAAAACGATAAGTATTATGCCCCCAACTAATAAAGCGCCAGCGATTAAAGGTAAACTTTCAAATAAATAGGTTTTTGCCAGTTTGTATGAAGCTAAACCAATAATTGCAGTGGGGATGAAGGCGGCGGTGATTTTTAGAATTAAGCGAGGTTGCCGAATGATTGTTTGAGCATAAAGAACAGCCACCGAAAGAATCGCTCCCAGCTGGATAGAAATAAGAAAACTGTCCAAAAAATCACTGCTAGGTATTTTAAGCGCTTTGGCGGTAATTATCAGGTGGGCGGTTGAAGATATTGGCAAAAATTCAGTTATACCTTCAATAATGCCAAGTATGAGAGAATGAAGGATGTTCATAGAGGTTTAGTATAGTTTTAGTTTAATATATTTTTTCATTTATCGCTAGTTGCCGGATTTCTTTCATTTAGACTTGACAGGCTTTGGCAAAAACTATAAAATAGGTTTAGACTTAGCACTCAATGCTAATGAGTGCTAATAAATATGTTTAATATTATTTATTAATATCAGCTAAAATTTTCCTTTAAAACATTTTACATGATTTGTTTTATGGATTATTTTAGCTCCCTGTGTTATGACATTAAAACCATTATCTAATCACGTCATTGTGAAGCCGGCCGTTCAGGAAGAGGTTACCAAATCAGGAATTGTCCTCCCCGATACGGCTGATAAGGAGCGTCCGGAAAAAGGCGAAGTGATTGCGGTCGGACCGGGAAAGATTAGGGATAACGGTCAATTATCACCAATGAGTCTTAAGGTCGGCAACCAAGTCGTATTTAAAAAATATTCTCCTGATGAAATTAAGATTGACGGGGAAGATTATTTGATTTTAAGCGAAGATGATGTCGTCGCTATTATTGAATAAACTCTAAATAATTAATTATTATAAATATATGGCTAAACAAATAATTTTTGACGAAAAGGCGCGCTTAGCTTTAAAAAGAGGGGCGGATCAGTTAGCTAATGCCGTTAAAATTACCCTTGGTCCAAAAGGACGCAATGTAGTCATCGACCGCAGCTATGGCTCCCCGATTGTTACTAAAGACGGCGTCACTGTGGCTAAAGAAATTGAGCTTGAAGATAAGTTTGAAAATATCGGCGCTAGCATCGTGAAGGAGGCTTCAGCTAAAACTAGCGATGCCGCTGGCGATGGCACCACCACCGCTACCGTTTTAGCTCAGGCTATTATTACTAATGGTTTGAAATTGGTGGCGGCTGGAGTCAACCCAATCGAAATTCGTAAAGGCATTGAGGTTAGAGTTGCTCAGATTGTGTCTGCTTTAAAACAGATGAGCAAGAGTATTAGCACTAAGGAAGAAATTGCCCAAGTCGGCGCTATTTCCGCTAATGATGAAGAAATCGGCAAAATTATTGCCGAAGCGATGGATAGCGTTGGTAAAGAAGGCGTTATTACCGTTGAAGAAGGCCAGTCTTTTGGCATTGAAAAAGAGGTGGTCGAGGGTATGCAGTTTGATAAAGGTTACGTTTCTCCTTATATGATTAGCAACCAGGAAACAATGAAAGCAGAAATGAGTGATCCTTATATTCTGGTGACTGACAAAAAAATCGCTTCTTTGCAGGAAATCTTGCCTTTATTGGAAAAGATTGCTCAATCTGGTAAAAAAGATTTAGTGATTATTGCCGAAGAAATTGAAGGTGAAGCTTTGGCTACTTTTGTGGTTAATAAGCTCAGAGGCACTTTCAATGTTTTAGGCATTAAAGCTCCTGGTTTCGGCGATCGCCGCAAAGCGATGTTGGAGGATATTGCCGTTTTAACCGGTGCGCGCTTAATTTCTGAAGAAGTAGGCTTGAAATTAGATAAGGCGGAAATTGAAGATTTGGGCCGCGCCCGTCGCGTGGTGGCCTCTAAAGATAATACCACTATTATTGACGGTGCTGGCGACAAAAAAGCGATTGAGGATAGAATCGCTCAAATAAAGAAAGAAAAAGAATTAAGTGATTCTGATTTTGATAAAGAAAAATTGCAGGAGAGACTAGCTAAGCTTTCCGGTGGCGTGGCCGTTATTAAGGTTGGGGCTGCGACGGAAACAGAGATGAAGGAAAAGAAATACCGCATCGAAGACGCTTTAAACGCTACTAAAGCGGCGGTTGAAGAAGGAGTTGTCCCTGGCGGCGGCTTAGCTTTGGCGGTTGCTTGTTATGGTTTGGATTTTGCCGGCTTTGAAAAGGAAATGAAAGATGGTGGTTCTTTGCCCGCCGGTGAAAAAATAATTAATCAATCGGTTTTGGAACCCATTAAGCAGATTGCCAATAATGCTGGAGTGGACGGTTCTTTGGTTTTACAAAGGATTATTGCAGAGAATAAAAAATCTAAAGAGGTCCGCGGCTATAATGCCGCCACTGGCGAGTTTGTCGAGATGATTTCCGCTGGTATCGTTGACCCGACTAAAGTGGTTCGTTCCGCTTTAGAAAATGCCGCTTCGGCCGCTATGATGTTTTTAACCACGGAAGCCGTTATTACAGATAAACCGGAAGCGCACAATAGCCACAATCATGGTGGCGGTATGTCTGGCATGGACATGGACATGATGTAATTATTAATATTAGTATTGAAGATAAAGAGGCGCTCATTGCGCCTCTTTTTTAAAAGGGGGGAGGTTATTAATTATCAACTGTTTTGAATTTTTGGGTTTTATTGCTATAATATTATCATAAAAGTAATCTTTGTTTATATGTATAGTCATAAAAAAACTACTAATATTCCTAAAAAGCCGATAGTAGTCGCTGTTTCTGGTTATTTCAATCCTTTACATGTCGGGCACTTAGAAATGATTGCGCGGGCAAAAAAATTAGGCGATAAATTGGTGGCGATAATCAATAATGATTTTCAGGTGAAACTTAAAGGGAGTGTTCCTTTTATGAGTTTAAAAGATAGAGTAAAAATTATTTCTGCTTTGCGTGACGTGGATGAAGTGTTTGTGTCGATTGACCGTGATAAAACGGTTTGTAAATCTCTAGCTAAATTGAAGCCGGATATTTTTGCTAATGGTGGCGATCGTCACAGCCTCGGCGATGTTCCGGAATATCCGATTTGCCAAAAATATAAGATAAAAATGGTTGACGGCTTGGGTAAAAAAATACGGGCCAGTTCTGTTTTGATTGCGAAAGCGGCGGCCAAGAAAGCCAAAATTAAAAGTTAATCTATAAGCTATGCGTCAAATTGTTCGCTATTTTATATTATTAGTCTTAAGTTTATTGGTAACGACTATTGTCCTTAGCTTGGTTTTTAGTCGGAGCTTGTTGTCTTCTCTAGGCCCTGTTAACGGTTTGCTGGCGCGCTTGGATAATATTTTTAGTTCTTCTGAAGATAAAAAAATAGAACCACGACCAGAAAAAACTGTTCGTTTAATTGAAGGTTGGACCAGCCGCGACATGGGGCAATACTTTGAAAGTCAAGGGATATGGCAAAGTGAAGAATTTTTGGAGTTTGTCGGCTTTCCGCAGATAGATTACAACAAAGAAAAAGATTTGCCGCCGCTTGAAGATTTTTCTGATGACTTTTCTTTTTTGTCGGATAAGCCAAAAAATCGCGGTCTTGAGGGTTATCTTTACCCTGATACTTACCGTATCTATGCCACCTCTTCTCCGCGAGAATTGGTTGTTAAGATGCTTCAGAATTTTGACAATCAATTGACACCAAAGATGCGTGCCGATATTAAAAAGCAGGGTAAAACCATTTATGAAATTGTCACCATGGCTTCTTTGTTGGAAAAAGAGGCGCCGATAAATTATAAAAGTGGTGATAATCGTGATGCTAGAATTATTTCAGGAATTTTTTGGAACAGGATAAAATATGGCCAGGCTTTGCAATCATGCGCCACTCTCGCCTATGTCTTAGGGGTTAATAAATCTCAGTATTCATCCGCTGATATCCAGACAGAATCTCTCTATAATACTTATAAATATAGGGGTTTACCGCCGGGACCAATTAGTAATCCCGGTATTTTAGCGATTGAGGCCGCTATTTATCCATTAAGCACCAATTATAATTATTTTTTAACTCCCGCCGGCAGTAAAGATATTATTTATTCTACTACCTATAGCGAACATTTACGCAATAAGAGTAAATATTTGCCTTAATTTTATGTTTGAGGAAGTCAAAATACCTTCCAGTGGCGCCAACAATTTTATTGAAGCGGCTAATCAGGGCGCGGGGGAAGATAAATCTGGAGCTAAGAAGAAGATATTAATCTTGATTTTGGCAATTATTATTATTGCCGCTTTAGGGGCAGGTATTTGGTGGCTTTCTCAGCGTCTTAAATCATCTTCGCAGCCATCCGGGGATGATAGTCAAGCCTCATCTTCAGCCCCGGCTCGGCTCAATGATTTTCATTTGGAAGGAATCGATGGACAAAAAGAAGGCTCTAATACGGCCGAAGAGCCTAATGCTGTTGAATATTTATATTTTTCTTATTTTTATCATGAGCCCGATAATATCATTGATGATTTTAAATTTCCTGAATATGCCGTCCCGATAAACGTGAAATTAGACGTATCTAATTATTATGATGTTTCGCGTAAGTTAAATTTAGATTCCAGTTTGGAATCTTTGAATAAGAACGGCTTTGCTATTTTAGACAATCCTTGGCCCAAAGAAGCTAATGATTTCTACGCCTTAGGCGCTTTGCTTGATGATAAGCAGATACCCTTATTTATCAGCGCCGATTTCATCTCCTATTATTATCAAAGTATTTTGAAAATGTCTTTTAAAGAAATTGAAGAAGGTGTTTTTTATGAAAGTCTCTGGAATATTAACCGTACTTTATACGAAGGCGCGCGTATTCGTTATGAAAATCATTTACAAGTTTCTGGCAATATCAATGACCGTGTTCTGGAAGGGGAGCGCTTAGAGGCGGCTTTTTTTGCCGTGTCTTTAGAATTATTAAAGCCGCGTTTGGATCAGGTTGACTCTGCCAATAATCTTAACTCCGGAAAATTCAGCGGTCGGGATCAGCAAAAATTTTCCTTTACTTTACCGGCTTATTTAAGTGATGATGTTACTAAAGAACTGGAGCTGATTCGCGCCGCTAAAGAACAGCAGAAATCTCCCGTTCTATTATATGATCGTGATTATAAATCATTCATAATACCGCAGGAATATAAGAATAATGCCCGTTTACAAAATTTCTACCTGACAGCGGTCTGGCTTAATTCCGTGTTTCCTCTTAATTATCGGGACGAGTCTTGCCCCGAGTGTTTACTGGATAAAGATGATTGGCGAATTAATTTTACCGCCGCTTCTTTAATTGCTAGCGATTTCGCCAATAATCAAGAGTTGAAGAGCGAATGGGCGCGTATTTATAAAATTATTTCTTTTTTCAAGGGTTTAAGGGATGGTTGGAATTATGTACATTATCGTGATGGCCTGAAAAATAGTTTCGGCGATGATTTTGATGTTACCCGTCTGTTTGCGGAAGATAATCCAGAAGCAGAGGCAAATATGGAAAAATTGCGCCAAAATCTCCTTCAGAGGGAAGTGGTGCCAATGCAGGGGGGCTTAAGTTTGAAGACTATGGCCGGTTATAAAATTGCTGGCTTGCAGTTTTTGGCAGATTTTTATTGGCCAAATGATTTTATTTTTGGACACTTAAGATATCCCGAAGTTGGCGTTTATCAGGGCGGAGAAAAGCCAGTGGCTAATAATGTTACTGCTTGTTTGGTTCAAAAAAAATATCAGCGTTGTCAGGGTTCCAGTCAGGACATATTGAGTTTATTGTATCCAGCTTGGAACGGACCGCTATTTTTAGAAAATGGAAATTATGCTAATTATAAGGAAGCTTTAGAAAATTTACGCCCCTTAGTCGAGGGTGGCATGAACGAAAATCTTAATAATTATTGGTCTTCATTACTGGCCAATCGTTATTATTTAAATATTTCTGACACCCGTCTGCCCGCATATCTGCGCTCAAAAGATTGGCGCGCTCATATGGCTAATTCAGTTTTAGGTTCTTGGACGGATATGCAATTGCCTCTTGATAAAATCAGTCTGCGTAGCCAGAGTACAAATAATTCAAATTTAGGAGCAACTGTCAGTTTTTCCGAATATAATTGGGTTGAGCCTAATATTGATTATCTTGATCGTCTTTTAGCTCATAATCAGATGATTTTAGGCATGTTCGAAGCAATCGGTTTGGATGAAAAGTCTAGTTTGGCCACCAATAATATCCGTGAAGCCGGCCGCCAACTAGCCGGGCTTAGAGCTATTATCGCCAAACAAGCGGTGGGAGAAGATTTAAATGCTGATGATAATCGATTTATTCGTGATTTTGTTCGTGCTTATTTGGTTGAAGAACCGGCCGAAAAAACCTTATCTTGGCGTAATAATTCTTTAGGCGCTAATATTAAGGAAAGCTTAGGCTCTCCTCGCCTCCTTATCATTGCTCATCCTGTGAGTGATAAGATTGTATTTTCTGTCGGTCCGGTATTTAATCATCAGGAGAGTAAATAATTAATATTAATATTTATCTAAAAAACCGCCATTTGGCGGTTTTATATTAAAGAATTTATGCTGTAAATTTGCTTAATATTTAAATATTTTATATCCCTAATTTTTTAACCTGGACTTTTTATCGGCGATACTCGAACAGATAATTTTCTCCTTGTTCGATTTTTTCCCAGTAGTCGGCGCTCATTTTAGCTTCGGCGATAATTTTGTCGCTCGCCCACCAGTATTTATTGATAATCAGGTAAGCTCTATTAACATCAGCAAAATCCATGGCCGCCAACATATTTTGGCGGTTAGCTTTTTTATATACCATATTTAAATAATATTGGTATAAAGGACCGCCGGTAGGGATGGGATAGAAATATATTTCTTGTCCTTCTTTTTTTATATAGCGATGATGGAAACCGAATTCATGCAGAGCGGCGGCGCTTACTTGCTGATTGGCTAGGGCAATATATTTTTCTCCCTGAGCTCGTTCTTCCGCTCTTTGCACAGATTTAATATCGGCGGCGCTGGTTGAATAGCCGCGGGAATTATAATAGTTATCGAAGCGAGGATAGGAAGCATAAACGGACACGGTCATCATTAAGGCTAAGCCGATAGCAGCTATTATTTTAAAGCTTTTTTCCATTTTTAAAGCTTGTTGGCTTAAGTATCTAAACAATTCATAAAAAAGAGGCAGAGCGATAATGAGGGCAATAATGGGTAATCGCGATGCATAATTTTCTTGTTCGTAGGCGATTAAATTATTGAAGGTAAAACCGCGGCTGATTAAATAGGCGGTAATAGCGGCTAAGGAGGCAGAACTCAGGAGGCGGATATTATTTTCCGTTTTCAGTTGTTCTTCTGGCCAAATTTGTCGGCGTTTAAAAATTATAATTACCACCATTCCCAAGATTAGCCAGAAATAATTATTGATGAAAAAATAGCCGAGGTTAAGCCAATAATTTTCACTGTTTTTAAAGACAGGATTTAAGAGGCTGAGATTAAAATTTTGCCATGATAAAGAACCGAAGCCGGCAACTGCCCAGAGGGAAAAACAGAAAGCCAGCAGAGCGACTCCAAAGATTATTATTGGATTTTTAAAAAAACGACTTATTTTCAGCCGTGGCCAGCGTTTTTGGATAATGAACCAGCCGGCGGCTAAAATGGCGGGGATGCCGGCCAAAGGATGAACGGCCAAAGTGGCCAAGGCGGTGCTGATTATCAAGGCTTCGTTTTTTTGTCGGTAAATGAAAATAATTGTGGCCAATAACAACAGATAGCTGAAGTTTTGCGGTGTGCTCAGAATAAAAGGGGAAAAGCCGAGGAGAGTCAACAATATTATGGCCAACCAAGCTTCCGGTCGGGAAGATTTTTGCCGGAGCTGGCCTAAAATCCAGGGTAGGGATAAAGCGCTTACAAGCGGCAGGAAATATTGGTTGATAAGAGCTAAACTGAGGCCGCTGATTTTATAAAGGGCGATAATCAAGCCATATTGTCCGATATAGTAGGGCGTCTTCGGTAAAATAAAGCCGATACGATTTATTTCAGCCATTGCCGCTTGATGAATAAAGGGATCGAAGCCGTAGCCGAGGCGATAGACGATGGCGGCCACAGAAAAAATTTCCAGATAATATAGTCCCAGCAGAATATTTTTGAACAAACTTTTGGCTGTTTGGCTTAAAGCGCCAATTAGAGATAGATTAGCGGCAAAGAGGACAACAAAAAACCAAGGATTGATGACCGTCCAGGGAGAAATTATCGCTTTATCAGTCGCGTTCCCGGCGGCCATAATTACCATGATTATAATCATGGTAAGCGTCATTAAAGAGAAGAACCAAAAATACTTTGAATTTTTAATGGAGACTTTAGTTGATATTTGCTCTTTAATTTGTTTCTTCCAGACCGCATAAATAATAGTGGCAATCAAAAAGGCGGCAATCAGGCCGATAATATCTAAAGCATGGAGAAAATAAACTAAAGCGACGCTACTGGTAAACAGCATTAACCAGAGCCAAAGACTATCAAAAGTAAGGGAAAATTTAAATTTTAGCATATAATATATCATAGCAGATTCTTGCTTATTCAAGCAATTTTGGCTACTATTAAAAAGAGGAGATTATGCCTTATTTTTATGATTAAATTTCGCTTATTTAAGAATAATTTTGATTATTTTTTAGTATTTTTATTGGCATTCGTCTTTTTGGTGGCGACCGCTTGGTTTAATTATGCAACACAAAGTTCTGATTATGTAAAATTTTTATCGCCCGATGAAACTGCCAATTATTTTTTTGCCAAGCACTATGCCGAGACCGGCAGTATCGCCGTCTTTGAGCCGGCTAATTTAATCGCTGAGGAAATTGTCCATCCTCGGAGTATCAGGAGTGATAACGGCTGGCTTAAGCCCGTCAGTTTTTTGGGTATAATTTTAATTTATGGCCAGATAGCCTCTTGGTTGGGTACGGCGATAATTCCTTTTTTAACCCCACTTTTTGCCGCTTTTGGTATTATTTTTTTCTATGCTTTTGTGCGCAGACTGTTCGGTCGGCAGGTGGCTTTGATTTCCGCTTTTTTACTGGCTTCATTTCCTGTCTATTTTTTTTATTCGGCGCGAAGCATGTTTCATAATGTCTTGTTTCTGGTTTTTTTGTTGGCTGGCGCTTATTTTTTATTATTGAGCCTGCCGTCGCGGACAAGTGATAAGCGTAAATTTTGGACATGGCACTTGTCGGCTCAAGATTGTTTAACTTATATTTTTTCTTTTTTAACCGGCCTAATGTTCGGCGGCGCGATTGGCACCCGTTCTTCGGAATTACTATGGCTGGGGCCGGTGCTTTTTATTGCTTGGCTTTTTTATGCCCGTCGTTTAGGGTTAACGAGATTAGTTTTAATGCTTGGTGGCTTAGTTTTAGCCTTGCTCCCGATATTCTATTGGAATCAGATTTTGTATGCTTCTCCTTTTTTTGGAGGCTATGGAGAAATGAACCGTTCTTTAACGGAAATTTCTCAAGTGGGCGGACAATTTTTACAATCCAGCGTGCGCGGAGATTTCAGCCATTACCGTTTAGCGGCGGCAACATTAATTGATAATGTTTTTTATTTCGGCTATCAACCCTACCAGTCTTTAAAGATGTTTTTCTACTATGTGTTAAAAATGTTTCCCGCGTTATCGGCTTTTGCTTTTGCCGGTTTTTTAATTTTTATTTACAGAATAATCCGGCGACCGAATCGGGGTGCTTACTTATATCTTATTACTTGGCTAGTTTTATCGTTAATTTTAGTTTTTTATTATGGCAGCTGGCATTTTAACGACAATCCTGATCCTAAAAGATTTACTATCGGTAATTCCTATACGCGTTATTGGCTGCCGATGTATATTATGGCCATTCCCCTTGTGTCTTTGTTTGTTGTTTCTGTATCTAGATTTATTACTTCTATCTCCTGGCCGAGATTTGATTTTTCTTTAAAACGTCGTTGGCGTCGCTTTCTCGCTATCGGCTTATCGGCCCTGATTACCTGCTTTCTAATTTTTGTCAATTTAGAGTTTGTTTTTTTCGGCTCGGAAGAAGGCTTGGCGACTTTATATCACAATTATTTTGTTGATAAAACTAACGCGCAAGCTATTATCGGGTTGACTGAAGAGCGGGCGATTATTGTCACCCAATATCACGACAAGCAGCTGTTTCCGCAAAGAAAGGTTGTTGTTTCTTTGCTTACCGACGCTGATGTTAATAAGAGCTTAGGCAAAATATTGCGCTTTTATCCGATTTATTACTATAATTTTACCTTTCCTAACAAGGATTTAAGCTATCTCAACGAACGGCGTCTACCCCAATTTGGCTTTATTATCAATCCGGTTGTTCATCGCGGTCAATTTACTTTGTATCGTTTAGATAAGATAGAACCCTTGGTAGAAAGTAAGTAGTTAAATTATATTTATGCAATATCATCTTATCACTATTGGCTGTCAGATGAATAAAGCGGACAGCGAACGTATTGCTTCTTTTTTGGAGAAGCGTGGCTATGTTGCCTCCTCTTCTTGGTTGGGCGTCGATTTGGTTGTTCTCACCACCTGTGGCGTCCGCCAGTCGGCCGAAGATAGAGTTTACGGCCTGGTTAATCGTATCCGTCAGGGTAATCCCAAAGCGGCCGTAGTCATCACTGGTTGTTTGGCGCGTCGAGAAGATGTGAAACGGCGCCTGCGAGGCAAAGTTGATTTATTTATGCCCATTAATGAATTGCCTAATATTTTTGCTTTACTGAAAGATTCACACCGGCAATTAAGTCTAAGTACTGATGCCGTTCGTGAATTAAGCGGAGAAAAATATTTGACTATCATCCCTAAATATCAGAGTACTTTTACCGCCTATATACCCATCGGCAACGGCTGCAATAATTTTTGTTCATATTGCGTCGTTCCTTATGCCCGCGGTCGGGAAGTGTATCGTCCAGCGGCGGATGTTATCAAAGAAGCAAAGGCTTTGCTAAAAAGAGGATATAAAGAAATAATTTTAATTGCTCAGAATGTTAATAGCTATAGAAGCGGACGCACGAATTTTCTTCAATTGTTATCCAAATTAGCGGCTTTGCCTGGGAATTTTTGGTTGCGTTTTTCTTCTAGCCATCCTAAAGATTTATCGCCAGAATTAATTAAAGTTTTAGCTTCTTCTGATAAAATTTGCCATCACTTGCATGTGGCTGTCCAGTCAGGTGATGATGAAATTTTAAAAGCGATGAATCGCCACTATACGGCCGCTCATTTTTCTTCTTTAATAAAAAAAATTAGAAAAGCAAAACCAGGGATTGCCCTTACGACTGATGTGATTGTCGGTTTTCCCGGAGAAACAAAGAAACAGTTTCAAAATTCCGTTAAATTATTTAAAAATTTGCAGTTTGATATGGCTTATATCGCCCAGTATAGCCCGCGGCCGGGAACGGCTTCTTGGTATATGAAAGATAATGTTAGCCGAGAAGAGAAACATCGGCGGGAGCAGATATTAACAGAAATTTTAAGAAAGAGTGGAAAGAAGGCTAACCGCGCTTATTGGCGCCGGACGGTTATAGTTTTAGTAGAAGGAAAAAATAGGCGTGGCGGTTATTATGGTAAAACCTCAAGTTTCAAAACAGTTTCTTTTACAGCCCCGTCAGAGGTAAGGCCGGAAGATATTATTGGTAATTTTGTGTCGGTGAAAATTCAAAAGGTTCAAGATTTTGGTTTGGAAGGGGTTTTGAAAAAATAAAAAAGGCCTAAACGCAATCCCGGCGTCAGGTCTATAAAACAAAGCATATTTATCCTAGAAAAATAACCTAATTTATTATATGTCCCCAAAAGCAATCAATCTTAATAAGCCCAAGGTTTTGGTTTTGCTCGGACCAACCGCTGTCGGCAAAACGGCTTTAGGTGTGCGTTTAGCTTGGAAATATCAAGGCGAAATTGTATCAGCCGATAGTCGCCAGGTCTATCAAGGTATGGATATCGGTACCGGCAAGGATTTAGCGGAATATAAAGTCGGGCGCAAACATATCCCTTATCATTTAATTGATGTTATTTCTCCCAATACTGAATTTAACCTCGCTCAATATCAGAAACTAGCTTTAGAGGCAATATCAGATATTATTAATCGCGGCCAATTGCCGATTATTGTCGGCGGCACCGGTCTATACTTACAGGCGCTGGTCGATAATTATGATTTAAGCAAAATTAGTCCCGATTTAGAAAAACGGCGGGAGCTTGAGGCCTTAACCAAAGATGAATTGTTTGGCCGTTTAAAAAAATTGAAGCCGGAATTTGCGCTTAAGCTTAACAATAGCGATAAGAATAATCCGCGTCGCTTGGTTCGTTATTTGGAAATTGTAGAAAAAGATGGCGACCTAAGCAATAAACAGGATTCCCCTTATGATTTTTTAGTGCTAGGTTTAGACTTTCCCGACGATATTTTGCGAGAGCGGATTAATAAAAGGATTAAGAATCGTTTAGAAAAGGAAGATATGCTTAGCGAAGTCGAACGCCTTCATAATAGCGGTGTTAGCTGGGAAAGATTAATATCCTTTGGTCTAGAATATAAATTTCTCAGCTATTACCTTTTAGGGCGGCTTGATTATGACGAGATGGTGCAGAAATTAGGCGACGCTTCCTATCGTTTCGCTAAACGCCAGAAGACTTGGTTTAAGCGCTGGGAAAGACAGGGAAGAAAGATTCATTGGCTGAGGGGGCAAAGCGAGGCGGAAGTATTAAGCGAGGCGGAAGTATTAATTGATAATTATCTTTAATTTTTTATAAAGTCAGGAAGGAGTTTATTAATTTTTTAGCTATTCGTTAAGAATTTTCTCTAATAAATCTTTAACTTTTTCCGGATTAGCCTTACCTTTAGTTTCGGCCATAACTTTGCCGATGAAAAATTGGATAAGTGGCTTTTTACCTTTCTTGTATTCGGCTGCCTGCCGTGGATTTGAATTGATTATTTTTTTAATAGCTGTTGTTAGCTCCTCCTCGCTATCTAACTGTTCGAGGCCAAGTTTCGTCATAATATCACTCGGGTCGCCGCCTTCCCAATATATGATTTTTAAGATTCTCTGACCGGCGTTGGAATTAATCTTATTTTGCCATATTAATGACATTAATTCGGCAAAATTTTCAGCTGTCATTTTTAAATCGGAGATAGCGCGTTTATCGGTATTCAGGTTTTTAAGCAGTTCGCTGTTAATCCAGTTAGCGACCATTTGGGCGGCATTTTTATCTTGCCTTTCAAAATCATCACCATTAGCTTCAATCCAAGCACCCATTTCTGAAACAACGTTTTCGAAGAAAGAGGCCAATTCTTTGTCGTTGGCGATAATGGCAGCGCTTTCAGTTTTGAGACCATATTGTCGCTGAAAACGTTTTTGTTTGGCATCAGGCAGTTCCACTAAGTTTTGTTTTAGTTGGTTCAACCAGGCTTCATCGATGATAATTGGCGGAATGTCCGGTTCAGGAAAATAGCGATAATCGGCGGCTGTTTCTTTCTTTCTTTGGGCGACGGTCGCATTCTTTTTTTCATCCCAACCTCTGGTTTCGGGAATAATTTCTTCTTTATTATCTAACATCTCGCTTTGTCTGGTAATCTCATAATTAATTGCCTTTTCAACGGCTCGGAAAGAATTAATATTTTTGATTTCCACCTTAGCGTTGAGCTTTTTTTTGCCAGTGGCAACAATCAAGCCATTTTCGTAGACCCAAGTACCAGGTTTTTGTAAACTGACATTGGCTTCGCAGCGCATTTCGCCTTTTTCCATATCAGCGTTACTGACTTCCAAGAAGCGCAATACTCTTTGGTAGGCCTGACAGAAGTTTTTAGCTTCTTCGGCGTTTTTAATTACCGGCGCGGTTACTAATTCTACCAAGGGCGTACCGGCGCGGTTGAAATCAATTAAAGTGTCTTTACTATTTTGGGGGTGAAATAATTTGCCGGTGTCTTCTTCCAGGTGGATACGGGTGATAGCGATGTCTTTGTTACCGATATCAAGTCTGCCTTGATAGCAGAAAGGTTGATCATATTGGGAAATTTGGTAGCCTTTAGGGAGATCGGGATAAAAATAATTTTTACGGTCGAATTTTGAATGGTAGTTAATTTGACAATTTAAAGCTAAGCCTATAAGCAAGGTCCAGTCTATTGCTTGTTTATTTGGTACGGGCAAAGTGCCAGGATGACCTAGACAAATCGGGCAGACAGTCGTATTTGGCGCTTTGCCATCGCTGTCATTAGAGCAAGAACAGAACATCTTGCTTTTGGTTTTTAATTCGGCGTGGATTTCCATGCCGATAATAACGTCGTATTTCATATAACTCTATTTTAACGAAAAAATAGCATTTAGGAAAGAAGTCTTGGCTATTTATCAAAAAAGGCCTTTAAGGCCTTTATTAGAATAAACCGGTGCTACCAAAACCACCACCGCCACGTTGACTGTCGTCTTCTATTTTACCTGCTTGAACATCCGGCAGTTCTATTTTTTGAATTAGGAGTTGGGCAATTTTTTGTCCGGCTTGAATATGGTAGATATCCTCGCTTAGATTTTTAAATATCACTTTTATCTCTCCGCGGTAGCGGGAATCAATAACGCCACCCATAGTGGTAAATCCCTGGCTGGCCAAGCCGCTTTTATCCCAAATTAGACCAACGTAGCCGTCAGGTATGGCTAGACGAATGCCGGTGGGGATTAAATCTTGACCGTAAGGAGGGATGGAGCAGTCTTCGGCCGCAAAGAGATCAAGGCCGGCGTCGTAAGGATGAGCCCGTTCTGGCAATTTGGCTTCAGGAAGCAAGCGTTCAACCATCAATCGATTAATTCCTTTATCGGCGATAGCGGGACTCTCATCTTTGTCTGAATGAGCAGGCAGACCGAGGGTTGGGCTTTCTCCCAAAACACTGGCGGCAGCGCTAATGCTGAGGCGCGGTACGTCTATTAATTCCGGCAGATTTGGCGTTAGTTTGCTTTTATTAATCAAAATATCGTTAAGTGCTTGTAAGTCCGGAGTTTTTGGGGTGGTTTGATCGGAGTTTAAAATTCTATTTACATAAAGCCAAATCAGATAATGAATATCTTCTCGTTTTAATATTTCTTGCTTGCGCGTGCATCTGATTAAGCGGAAATCGGGCATTTCTTGGGCAATTTCTAAATAAGTCTGGGCGGCTTGGCGGAGGTGTTGGAGGTTATCTTCATGAATATCTTTTGTTTTTCCTTTCCAGTCTTCACGTCGGCGGTTGTGAGCCAGTTTTTGAGAGATCTCCGGTTCCATGTAAAGAATTAAATATAAATCGGGCTTGGGTATATTGAAGACTTTATATTCTATTTCGCTCAACCAGTTATAGAATAATTTTCTTTCCAGGGCATTTTTAATCTTATTTCCTTGGTGGGCAAAACTGGCGGAAATATAGCGGTTGCAGATAACAACCTTTCCTTGTTCTAGCCATTCTCTGATTTTAAAGCTGGCGTCAAAACGGTCGACCGAATAAAAGAGAGAGGCGGCATAGGGGTTAACATCATTAGCTTCACCATATTTGCCTGATAAGTATTCTTCAACCATGCCGGCTGATTTAGTATTATATTGAGGAAAATCGGCTAACTCTACTTCATAGCCTTCATGATGAAGTCTATTCGCTAAAATTTGCAACTGGGTAGTTTTGCCCGTGCCGTCAGTGCCGTCAATCACAATAAATTTTCCTGAATAATTAGACATAATTTTTTCCTATCTTTTGGGATAATAAAAGAGTGCTTTGGGTTAAAGCCTCAGCACTCCTCCTAATGCTGCGTCTTGTTTAATTTTGTATCTCTTCCAGTATTTTGTCAATCTGGGAATATAATTCTTCCAAAGTGCCGTTATTATCCAGATTGAAACTGGCGGCGGCCATTACTTCTGGAATTTGCAGTTCGGCTTCGCGCCGGTCGTCTTCTAAAAATTCCTCAAAAGTCTTGTCAGCGTCGCCAGCGTTTTCATTGCGTAATTTCATCCGTTCGTAGCGTATTTCCGGAGAGGCGTTGATGCTAATTAGATGGAAGTTGGACAACTCTGTTAAACGGCTGATATCGGCTAAACGTCTGACGCCGTCAATTACGACGATGTTATGCGGGTCATTTTTGACATCTTCGGCAATGACACGGGCTAAAATATCGCTACCAAAACGTTTGCGAAGATCAAACGAAAGATTTTGCATATTTTCCCTGGAAATCGGCAGATAGAGGCGGTTTAAGATGTCGCGTAAAGCTGTAGAAAAACGGGCGCTGCCAGCATTATATTTTTCGCTTATATATTTTTGACAGACCGCTTTGCCACTGGCTAATTTACCGACGAAGCCGAGAACTAGTTTAGGCATAAAATCTAAGAATAAATTACTTTATATTTTAGCATTAAAGTATTTTCATTTAGTTTTTGGCAATCCAATAAGTTTAAATTAGTTTCGCAGATTTCTGTAAATAATGATAGGCCATGGCCGAATATTTTTGGCTCCACTGTCAAAATAATCTCGTTAATCAACTTTTTCTTCAAAAATAGAGTGTTTAAAAAAGAGCCGCCGCCCAATAGAGCCTTGGTGTAGCCAAGTTGTTCCAGTTCCGCTAGTATTATTTCCGGTTCGCCTTTTACCCATTTGAGTAGACCCTCAATATTTTCGCCGCCGTCTGGCGAGAAAACGACATTCAGTCTTCCCGGCAATGGTTTAGGAAAAGTTTTAAAAGTATTTTCCCCCATCATAATAACGCCGAAGTCTCGGGAAACTTCGACAAAAAGCTTTTTGTCTTCCTGGCTGGTCCAATTCGCCAACTGGCTTTTGTCTTTGGCGATTTTACCATCAACAGTAACGGCCATGATGAGGGTAACCGGTATCATAAGTTTAAATGGCTATCGGAGCCTTTATTCCTGGCAAAGGATTATATCCTTCCAGTTGAAAATCTTCATATTGAAAGGAAAAAATATCTTTGACTTCGGGATTTATTATCATTGTTGGCAAGGGTCTGGGCGTGCGGCCGAGCTGTTCAGCCACTTGTTCACGATGGTTGTTATATATATGAAGGTCGCCGAAAGTGTGGACGAAGTCTCCTAGTTTTTTGCCGGTAACCTGGGCCATCATCATTGTCAACAGAGCGTAAGAAGCGATATTGAAGGGTACCCCCAGAAATAAATCGGCGCTGCGCTGGTATAGCTGGCAAGATAGGTGGTCATCGGCGTCGACATAAAATTGGAATAAGCTGTGGCAAGGGGGCGGGGCGGTTTTTTTGCCGGAAATAAGCATTCTTAAGTCACCAACATTCCAGCCGCTAACAATAATTCTCCTGGAACTGGGATTGTTTTTTATCATTTCCACCGCTTCGGCAATCTGATTTATTTTATCTCCATTGGGCGCTTCCCAGGCGGTCCACTGCTTACCGTAAATCGGTCCCAAATCGCCGTTTTCATCCGCCCATTCATCCCAAATGGTTACGCCGTGTTCATTCAGATATTTAATATTAGTGTCTCCCTTTAAGAACCAAAGGAGTTCGTAGATAATTGATTTTAAATGCACCTTTTTGGTGGTCAGAAGGGGAAAACCCGCGTTTAAATCAAAGCGGATTTGCCGGCCGAAAACACTGGTTGTGCCCGTACCAGTACGGTCGTCTTTGTTTTTACCATTTTCCATTACGTCTTTTAATAAATCTAAATAGACTTTCATATTTTTTATTTCATGTCTTGGTAGGTGATTACTTCTTCCGACAATAATGTAAATTCTATACCCGCTTGTTCAAATATTTCTTTACTGCGCGCACCGGCGTGGTAATCTTGAGCACAGACTACTTTTTTAATGCCGGCATTAATAATCATTTTGGCACAAGTATAGCAAGGTGTCATTTTACAGTATAAAGTGCCACCCTCTATAGAGATGCCCATGCGGGCGGCCTCGCAGATGGCATTTTGTTCGGCGTGGGTGGTACGGATGCAGTGGCGACTGGTACTGCCGTCTTCATGAGTAACAGTGTGCATCTCGTGTCCGACTTCATCGCAATGAGGCAGGCCGATGGGAGAGCCGACATAGCCGGTGGCGACAATCCGGCGGTCGCGGGTGATGACACAGCCGGCGCGGCCGCGGTCGCAAGAACCGCGAGAGCCAACCATCTCGGTTATCTTCATAAAGTATTCATCCCAAGAAGGACGAATATATTTTTCTTCTGCACTCATATTTTTTATTTTTTAATAATGAGTTTTTACTTTGATTATATTGTAGTATAGTTGAGAGATTTCTTAAATATTGACAAGATATTACTAATCTTTTTTGCGTTGATTTTTTCTTAAAAACAGGCTAAAATAAAAGCATATTTTGTTTGATTTTTAAGTAAAAATGTTATTATTTATGAGATATTGGCGATATTTGCTGATTATTATCTTTATATTTTTGTTTTTGCCTTTTTATTCAGGGCAAGCAGCTTCTTTAGCTGATAAATTAGCCGGGAGAATTGTTTTGAGCGTGGAAGAAAAGGGCGAGGCTTGGTATATAAATCCGCTGGATTTGCGTCGCTATTATCTCGGCCGTCCGGCTGACGCTTTCCAGGTGATGAGAAACCTTGGTTTGGGTATTAACGAGTCTCAATTTCAGGAAATCGCTCAAGCGGGCATGCCGGTTGAAGGCAATTTGGATTTAGCCAAGCGTTTGGCCGGTCGGATTATTCTGCAGGTCGAAAAAAATGGCGAAGCCTGGTATATTAATCCGCTGGATTTAAAAAAATATTATCTCGGCCGTCCGGCTGACGCTTTCCAAGTAATGAGAAATCTCGGTTTGGGAATCACGCGTCAAAATCTGGCGCAAATTCATAAGCCCGGCTTATCGGAAAGCATTAATCAATACAGCGGCTACGAACATAAGCTGGTATCTACGGAGCGTGGAGATTTTAAAGTAGATGTTTTGCGGATTGATTTAAAAAATCCAAATTTAGAGATTTTGAGTTTGGCGGCTGATAGCCAAGTCTGTACGGATGGAGTTTGCCGCGCGCAAAGCCTGGGGGATTATGTCTTTGCCAATCAAGGTTTTGCCGGCGTTAACGGTAGCTATTTTTGTTCTTCGTCCGGGTGTGGCCGGCCCAATTATTATTTTTTTCCGGTTTATGACAGCTTGTCTGGAGAGATGGTCAATGCTGACCAATTAAAATATTGGACTACTGGCCCGCTTATAGCTTTTGACACGAATAATAAATTTTATTATTTTAAAGATTCCCGGGAGTTTAAAAGTGTGGACGATTTTGAAAAGAACTATGGCGTAAAATTGCAGGCGGCTTTGGGCAATCAGCCACGCTTAGTGGAAAACAAGATGAATGTCTTGATTGATTGGGATTTGGATAAAGGGCAAAAGACCGGTAAGTATTGGCGCAACGCTTTGGGTTATAAGGATGATCCCGTTAATCCGGGTAAAGGTGAATTATATATAGTAATTGCCCACCAAGCGACTATCGATGATTTGGCTGTGATTATGAAAGCGATGGGCATGGATTATGCTCTCAATCTTGACGGTGGTTCCTCTTCGGCTCTTATTTATAACGGCGAATATATGGTCGGCCCTGGCCGCGATATTCCCAACGCTTTAGTGTTTAAGCAGTAATTTATGGATATTGCCGATTTACAAGCAAAACTTAACGAGAAGGGGAAAATTTCTTTTCCGGTAAAAGTGTCGCCCGGCGCCGATAAGACAGAATGGCAGGAACCTTTAGCTGACGGCACTTTGCGTCTGAAAGTGAAGGCGGCCCCGGAAAGAGGGCAGGCTAACGCCGAACTTGTCGCCTTCTTGGCTGGTATTTTTCGGGTAAACAAGAAATTGGTGGAGATTACGGCCGGTGGTGGCGCCAGATTAAAAAGAATTAAAGTAAAAAAATCTTAATTTATGTCCCTTGATGTTTCCGTCATTATTGTTTCCTGGAAGGTAAAAGACCGCTTGCGCGCCAATTTATCGGCTTTATTGCCTTCTTTAAATGGCTTGTCGGCCGAGGTTTTCGTGGTGGATAATAACTCCCGAGACGGCAGCGCGGAAATGGTTTCTAAAGAATTTTCGACAGTGAGGTTGATTGCCAATCAAGAAAATCTTGGCTTTGCCAAAGCCAATAATCAAGCAATTAAGGAAGCGAAAGGAGACTTTATTCTGCTTCTTAATCCCGACATGCTGGTTTTTCCGGATACGGTTAAAAATATGCTGGCTTGGATGAAAACTAATCAACAAGCGGTGGTTGCCGGTTGCCGCTTGGAAAATGAATCCGGAGAGCGATTGCCGTCTGTACGCCGTTTTCCGCGCTTAAGCGATCAGTTAGCGATAGTTTTGAAGTTTCCTCATCTTTTTCCGTCTTGGCTAAATTCTTATCTTTGTAAAAATTTTGATTATAGCCAAGCGGCGAGGGTTGATTCTGTGCGCGGCGCTTTCTTTATGATTAACCGCGCCGCTTGGCAGAATATTTCCGCTTCCGCTTTGCCTTTATTGGATGAGCGGTATTTTATTTGGTTTGAAGAAGTAGATTTTTGCCGGCAGGTTTATAAGAATGGCGGGGAAGTCTGGTATACGCCGGTTGCCCGTTGTCTGGATTATGTCGGCCAGAGCTTCAATCAGGTCGATGTTTCTAACAAGCAGCTATATTTTCAAGATTCAATGCTTAAATATTTTCAGAAATGGGAGCCTTCTTGGCAGTGTTTTGTATTAAAGAGCGCCTGGCCATTGGGGAGGTTCTTGGCTAAAATTTTTTCTTAGACTATGAAAGTTGGCATTATTCTCGTCAATTATAAAGATTATGCTCAGCGTTTTTTGACGCCTTGTTTAGCTTCAATTCGCGCTTTGGATGCTTCTTGCCGGCCGGATATTTTTATTGTCGATAATGCCAGTACGGCCGAATCAGCCGCTTATTTGCGCGACCAGGCGCCGGCGGCTCGTTTTATTTTTAATAAAAATAATGATGGTTTCGCCAAAGGTAATACGATGCTTTGCGTCTGATGATGGCGGAAAATTATGATTATGCTTTATTATTAAACATGGACGCTTCTTTAGCGCCCAGGGCTTTAACGGAATTGGTACGCATAGTCGAGGCTAATCCGGCTGCCGCCGCCGTACAGGCGCGTTTAATGTTTAACTCGGACAGGGAGATGATAAACAGCTTGGGTAATGTTACGCATTTTTTGGGTTTCGGCTATTGCGACGCCTATCGTCAAACATTCCTGGACAGAGGCGAGGAGGTAAAAAAAATCGCTTATCCTTCCGGGGCGGCGGTTTTGCTAAGAATGGAAGCTTTGCGCGCCGTCGGCTTGTTGGACGAAGAATTTTGGATGTATAATGAAGACCAGGATTTGGGCTGGCGTTTCTGGCTGTCTGGTTGGCAGTGTTTGTTGGCTTTTAAGGCGGTCGCCTATCATCAATATGAATTCAGCCGTTCGGTCAGCAAATATTATTGGATGGAAAGAAACCGCTTGATTGCGGCTTGGAAAAATTATTCAATTTTATCTTTAATCTTGTTTTTACCGCCTTTGCTGGTAATGGAACTGGGCATGAGTTTTTTCGCTTTACGTTCCGGTTGGCTGAAGGAAAAGAAAAGAGCCTGGGCTTATTTTTTCAATCTTAAAAATTGGTCGTATCTGCTTCAAGCCAGAAAACAGGCACAAACTTTGCGCTGCGTACCTGACTATAAAATATTACCTTTATTTTCCGGACACATCTGGTATCAGGAAATTGATAACCCGGTGTTAAAATATTTAGTTAATCCTTTGTTTTCTTTTTATTTTTTCATCGCTCGCAGGATAATAAGAATCTGCCGGCAATAATATGGACTTATCGATTATCATCGTCAATTATAAAAGCCGTTTAAAATTGGAAGCTTGCCTGCGGTCTTTAGCCACGGCTGATTTAAGCGACCTGGAATATGAGATTATTTTAGTGGAAAACGCTTCTGGCGATAAGCTGGCTGATTTAACCGCGGTTGATGCGCGCATCCGATTGATTGAGAGCGAGCAAAATTTGGGCATGGGAGGCGGTAATAATCTCGGTATCGCGGCCAGCTCCGGTGAAATGATATTAATCGCTAATCCAGATCTTGTCTTCAGTCGTGAAGCCGTTAAGAAGCTTGTTTTATATTTAACAAATAATCGCGAGGTCGCTATCGTTGGCCCTAAGCTATTAAATTCTGACGGAACTTTACAGTATTCTTGCGCCCGTTTCCCCAGCATATTTTTACCGGTATTAAGGCGGACGGCGGTCGGTCACTATTTGCCCGGATTAATAGATAGATATTTAATGAAACATGAAAATCATCAGGAGACGAGAAATGTCGATTGGCTGTTAGGAGCGTGTTTATTGGTAAGGCGAGGAGAGCTTTTTAATCATGAAAAATTATTTGATGAAAGATTTTTTATGTATTTTGAAGACGTCGATCTTTGCCGCCGCGCCCATGAGCAAGGGAAGAAAGTTGTCTATTATCCGGAAGCAACGGTTATCCACGACCATCAGCGCAAGAGCGCTCGTTTGCCGTGGTACCTCGCCATTTTTAAAGACCATCTGGCCCAAGAACACTTAAAATCATGGTGGAAATATTTTAAGAAGTGGGGATGGCGCTAAACGGCTGTCCCGCTGATAATTATATGCAAAAAATCAAAAAAGCAATTTTGCCGGTAGCCGGATTCGGCACGCGTTTCTTGCCGGTGACTAAGGCTCAGCCTAAAGAAATGTTGCCGGTAGTCGATAAGCCGGTGATTCAGTATTTAGTGGAAGAAGCGGCGGCCGCCGGCATTGAAGAAATAATCTTTGTCACCGGACGTGGCAAACGGGCGATTGAAGATCATTTCGATTATTCTTTTGAATTGTCTAAAACTTTAGTGGAAAAGAATAAGCTGGATTTGGTGAAGAAGGTTCAAGCGATTGAAAATCTGGCCAAATTTTCTTATGTCCGCCAGCCGATTCCTTTGGGCGACGGGCATGCGGTCATGTGTGCCTCTCATCTTGTTCGTGACGATGAGCCGGTGTTAGTGATGTTTGGTGATACTTTATACGATGCGCCGATTTCCCCAGTCAAGCAGGTAATGGATGTTTATGAACGTTATGGGGATGCGGTTATCGGTTTATCCGAAGTGGAACATAAAGATGTTAGTCAGTTCGGGGTAATCGACGGTTTGGATTTGGGAGAGGGAATTTATGAAATTAAGAAATTTATCGAAAAACCGTCGCTGGAAGAAGCCCCCTCTAATCTAGTGCAAGTCGGCATCAACATTATTACACCAGAAATTATCAATATCCTTAAGTCGATGCAATCCGGCAAATCCGGAGAAATTCGTTTGGCAGACGCCTATGATGTCATGCTGGAGCAGGGGCATGTGCTTTATGGTAAACAGTTAGAGGGTGAGTGGCTTGATACCGGCAATAAATTTAATTTAATCAAGGCTAATATCAAGATAGGCATAAAAGATCCAGAAATAGGTGAAGACCTGAAAGACTTCTTGCGTGGCCTAGCCAAGTCTCTTTAGACGAAAAAGTTTTTATAAGATCAAAAAACCCCGTCTTCAAAAAGCCATCCCTGAGAAGGGGTGGCTTTTTGAGGGCGGAAAGGAGCTCATTACCTTGTTACTGAAGTTGTAATTTATAGATGCCGGCCTGCTGTCCGATTTTTGCGTAGAAGTATAATAGCTGATTTTTTTCATCTAAGGCGAGGTTAGAAATTTCCTCCGCTTTTAACAGCGTGATAGGCAAACGTTTGTCTAAGTTCAAATTAATAATTTTAATTTCGTCGTTATTCGCATAAATTATATAATTTTTACTTCGGTTCCAAACGGCTCCTGTTAATTTCTCGCTTACTCTTATCAATAATTCTTGACGATTGCTATTAAGGTCAAAAGAATAGATTTCAAATTCATTGTACCACATTAAAGTGGAGGCGTTGAGCCATTGCCAAGCGGTTACTGGTCGAAGCTGTTTGTTTATTGGTTGCTGGGCGTAATCATTAAGCAGATAGAGAGCTTTTTGTTTGCGGTCGTATAGATTGAGATGATATTTATCTTGCTTGAATATATAATCACCGGCCGGTAGGTTGATGCTATTTTGTAGAAGATGATTGTCGGCTCTATACAGCCTTAAATACATTTGTTCATTTTGTCTTTCGATTGTATAGATTAGGTTTCCGCGGACAGTGTAAGCAACATAATCGCTGCCGCTGAGGACAGTGCTGATTGTATTATTGTCGGTGAGAATACAATTAATATGGCCGTCAGCTTGATAATATATTTTTTTGCCGTTTTCGTCCCAATAAAAATTATTGGCTTCTTGGCCAATCATGGCGAGGGTGTCATTGCTTTGTCCATTGTCGAGATTAAGGATTTTTCCTCCGAAAAGTATACGCGCGCCGTCTTTAGACCACTGGATGTCTCCTTGGGATAATTGTAGGCCTAAATCGCTTTTTGTTTCCGTTTTTAAATTAATAGCCGTGCCCTCTTCGGGGAGAATTAGCCTTCGGTTGTCCGGGCTTAACTCTAATGTTTGAGGCGCGCATAGGCTGAGATTGAGCGGCAAGGAACGCTTGAATAATATCAAATCTTCTGCAAAAGTTGTTTGACCCGGGTAAATATTAATTTTTTTTTCCAGGGGCCAGTAGCCGTCCTTTTCTAGCATTAAGATATATTCTCCTGGCGGCAAATTTTTGATTTTTTGGGGAGTAAGAGCGTCACTTCGACCAATATCAAGCAGTATGGATTTGCGCCGGCGTTCGCCGTTTAAAAAAATAGAAGCGCCAGAGGGTTCGCTGTCAACAATAAGCATGCCGGTTTTTTGAAAAATTTGGTCAAAACGCGGCGGCCAGCGTTTGTTAAGGCTATAGCCAGCGGCATAAACGGAAACAAAAAAAGTAATAATCACAAACAAGATTATAAATAGGATAAATAGCCAGTCGCGAATTTTTTTAGGCATAAATTTTATTCTACTCGGCTGATATCGGCGCCTATTTTCCGCAGTCTTTCTTCCAATTTTTCATAACCGCGGTCAATCTGGTAGACATTGTCTATTTCCGTACGTCCTTCGGCAATTAGACCCGCGATAACCAAAGCGATGCCCGCTCTTAAATCAGGGCTAATTAGTCTTTTTCCGAATAATGGCGTCGGTCCTTGAATAACGACGCGGTGAGGATCGCACATGATGATACTGGCGCCCATTTGCGAAAGCATATCTGTCCAGAGCAAACGCCGGTCATAAATTGTTTCATGAATGAGTGATATACCCTGGGCTTGAGTCATAAGGACGACATAGGGCGATTGTAAATCGGTAGCGAATCCTGGATATTCGTGAGTTTTAATATCATGCGCTTTCAAAGGGCGCTTGCCTTTTTTAATTTTTAGCCAGTCGCGACCATATTCAAAATCTACGCCGATTCTTTCCATTATTTTTAAGAGCGTCATGATATGCTCTGGTTGGCAATTGATGATTTCTAGATTGGCATTAGCGGCCGCCGCTAAAATAGCGAAAGACCCGGTTTCGATTCTGTCCGGTATGACCGTGAATTCTCCGGCGCCAATTTTATTTTGTCCTTTGATGACCATGATGGGCGTGCCGGCGCCGCTTATTTGTGCTCCTTGAGTATTGAGATAATCGGCGAGTGCACTTATTTCTGGTTCCATGGCGCAATTTTTCAAGATGGTAGTGCCGGGAATAATACTAGCTGTCATCATCATGCTTTCGGTCGCCGTGACGCTAACTAGCGGAAAGAAATACTCTGCCGCCTGCAAGTGTTTAGCTTTGATATGATAGAATTTTCCAGATTCTTCTTTAATTTCGGCGCCAAAGGCACGGTAGCCTTCAAGAAATAAATCTATCGGCCTTCCGCCAGCGCCGATGACACAACCACCGGGATGAGGAAATTTAGCTTCACCGAAGCGGGCGAGTAATGGCCCGACAAACATAATGGAACCACGGAATTTATCTGCCATCTTGGCATTTAATTCGTTGTTGGCAATATTTGAGGTGTCTATATTAGCCTCCGAGCCATTATACGTAATCTTCGCGCCTAGGTCAGTTAGGACCTCAAACGAACGGGTCACATCTTCAATGTTCGGCAAATTTTTAATAGTTATTTTTTCGGTCGACAGAATTGATGCTGGGATGATTTTTAGGGCTGAATTTTTAGCGCCACTGACTGCAATTTGCCCGCTTAGGGGTTTTTTGCCGTTAATGATAAATTTAGGCATAAAGGCTTTATATTTTTATATTAACTTTATCTTATCTTATTTATTGACATTTTTCAAATATTTGATAATATTTAAAGGTGAATCGGCGAGAGCCTGATTTTTTCTAATAATTTTGCTAATATTAAATAATATGGCGAAGATTGCAGTGATTGCCACCGGCGGCAAACAATATAAAGTCAAGGAAGGCGAAACCATTAAAGTGGAAAAACTAGAATTGGCAGCCGGAGAAAAGGTTAAATTTGATACTTTATTAGTGGCGGAAATAGATGGCAGTCAATTAGAAATCGGCAGCCCGTCTTTAGGCGAGAAAGTAGAGGCTGAAGTTATTGACACCACTAAGCAAGATAAAGTAAAAGTAGTTAAGTATAAAAGTAAAACTCGTTACAAGAAAAATGTTGGCCATCGTCAGTTGAAGACAACTGTGAAGATTTTGAGTATCGCTTAATATTTTTAAGAAATAATTTTAAGACATAAAAACCCGCTTTTTATTAGAGGCGGATTTTTTTATGTTTCTGCTTTAAATTTATGTTTAACTTTTTTTGAAGTACAAGTTATAAGGTGTTTCTATATTTTAAAGCGTTGGCCAGGGTTAGTTCATCGGCATATTCTAAATCTGAACCGGCTGGCAGGCCTCTAGCCAGTCGGCTTATTTTAATCTCGGGGAATGTTTTTTTTAAAAATAAAGAGGTGCTTTCTCCCTCTAAAGTAAAGTTGAGACCAAGAATCAATTCTTTTACTTTATTAGCATTAATTAATTCTTTCAGTTCCTTAAGTGGGAGCTGGTCGGGGCCGATATTTTCCAGAGTGTTTAAAAGTCGGTCGATTACAAAATAACGGCCATTAAACTGCTTGGTGTTTTCAATTACGGCTAAATCTTGACTATTTTCAACGATGCAAAGAATTTCTGGAGATCTTTTTTTGTCACCACAAATCGGACAAGGGTCGCTGTCACTAAAAGTGCGGCAGATTGAACAGCGTTTGATATTATCTGGCAGTGATGATATAAAGGAAGCTAATTCTTTGACTTGAACGGTTTTTTGATTCAGTAAATAAAAAACATAACGTTCGGCAGTTTTCGGTCCGACGCTTGGAAATTTAGAAAAGCTTTCAATTAGTTTTTGAATATATTCAGGGTATTTCATTTAGTTTAAGCCAGGGAGGCCGCCCATGTCTTGTAATTTTTTAGCCATCAGCCGTTGGGTTCTTTTAATTGCATCGTTAAAGCATGATTTGACGGCGTTGGCTTGGTTTTCGGTATTTAACTCCGGATTTAAAGTTAACTCTATAATTTCCATATTGCCGTTTAATGTTAGTTTAACGCCGTTTTTTTCTTCGGTGACGCTTTCTTGTGCGAGGGCGCTTTGCATGGTTTTTGCCTGGCTGCGCAAATCTTTGAATTGTTTGAGTTTGTTGAACATAGGTTTATATTATTATTTTTAATTTTTTTAAGGTGTATTGTTTTGGCGGCTGAGATTGCGGAAGCTGGCCGTATTTTCATCAAAAAATAAGTCGATTTTACCAGTTGGTCCGTTGCGGTGCTTGGCGATATGGATCTCCGCTTTATATCTTTCGTCTATAGATAAGTCATTGGGATTATAGTTGCGGTCGGCAGCTTTGCGATAGATAAACATTACGACATCGGCGTCTTGTTCAATGGAACCGGAGTCGCGCAGATGTGAAAGTTTGGGAATAGCCGGACTACTTTGTTCGACCGCGCGCGATAATTGGGCTAGCGCTAAAACAGGGATATTTAGTTCGCGGGCGATACCTTTCAGGCCGCGGCTGATTTCTCCAATTTCTTGAACACGGTTGTCGCTATATTTGCCTCGCCCCTCCATTAACTGTAAATAGTCGATGACAATTAGACCCAAGCCTTTTTCTATTTGTAAGCGTCGACATTTGGCACGGATTTCCATCACAGACAAACTACTGGAGTCATCAATATATATGGGTGCTTCTGCTAACTCTCCCATTGATTTGCCGATTTTTGTGAAATCATTATCTTCCTCTTTATCTGAGAGATTGCCGGTGCGCATTTTCCAGAGATTTACATTCGCTTGGGCGCAAATCATGCGGTCAACTAGCTGTTCTTTACCCATTTCTAAAGAGAAGATGCCAACTCCAACTTTATTCTTAATGGCCGCTTGGCGAGCAATATCAAGAGCTAGGGAAGTTTTACCGACACTGGGTCGAGCGGCAAGTATTATCAAATCTGATTTTTGTAATCCGGCCAGCAGGGAATCAAGGTCGTTAAAACCGGTACTTAATCCTCTTAATTTGCCGCCATGTTTATGTAATTCGTCGATTCTTTCAAAGGCATCGGCTAATAGACTGTCTAAGGGGAGGAAGGCATTTTTTAAAAATTTGCGAGAAACGCTGAAAATCTTTTTTTCTGTTTCATCCAAGATTTCATCTATCTCCCTATCTTCATCGAAGCTGGCGTTGGTTATTTCTGCCGCCGCTTGCTGTAATCGGCGTAAGGTTGCTTTTTTTTGGATGATGCTGGCGTATTGGCTGACATTGCCCGCGGTTGCGACCGCGTTTGATAGCTTAGCCAGATAAGTGCGACCACCAATATCGGTCAACTGCTTTTTATCTTCCAACTTATTCGCTAGAGTAATGATGTCAATCGGCTCTTGGCTGTTATATAACTCCTGGATGGCTTCGTAGATTTTTTGGTTAGCTTGGCGGTAGAAGTCTTGGGGAAGAATCATATCCGCTACTTTGATAATCGCGTCTTTATCGATTAAAAGACAGCCCAAAAGCGATTCTTCCGCTTCTAAGCTATGGGGTGGTATTTTTTCTAACAAAATGTCTTCTCCGGCCATATATTTACAGTTCATTGTTTTTATATCTTATCTTATTATCAGGCGCTTATCAAGTAAATTTTATTCACTCTTTGTACACGCTTTATACTCAGGTTATGTATATAGCACGTTATACGAATTGACAAATTATTGATTTAAGAGTATTTGGCCCAAGAAGCTGGTCGCTTTATACCCTTTGAAAGAGCCCTGCTGAAACAATATCAAGATACAGGAAGTTCGGTGGTCAAGAATTTTTTCGATTATTTAATTGAGAAAAGACTACTCCATCTAAGTGGTCTAGGATGGTTTTTAAGCAACGACAAAATTGTGGCCCCTAGCGATCCGGCCTGTCCGAATTGTCCTTATAAGTTTAAGTGTTTTTTTGGCTGAATTGCCAACAAAAAGCCGTTTCTTCGTTTATAGGAAACGGCTTTTTTATTGGAGCCGCCTGTCGGATTCGAACCCACGACCTGCTGTTTACAAAACAGCTGCTCTGACCAACTGAGCTAAGGCGGCATTATTTTTCAATGTTATCTGATTTTATGTTGTTTGGCAAGATTTGTGAACTTACCCTGAATATTGTATATTTAAAATATGAGGATAGACTTACAATTACATTCTTTATATTCGGATGGTTATCACTCGCCTTCTCAGTTGGTGCGCATGATATATTTGCAGGGTATAAAAGCGGCATCTTTGACCGATCATAATACAATCGCCGGACAAGCGGAATTCAAGCGAGCCTGTGCCCGCTATCGGATTAAATATATCCCCGGCTTGGAGCTGTATGTCCGTTATAAACAGAGGACCTTCAATGTATTATGGTACAATTATGACCTTAATTCTCCCGTTTTACTCAAAATGTTGGATACGACCTGCTTGCGCCGCCGTCGGTTTGCAGAAAAGGTGGCCGGTCGCTGGCGTCGCCTCGGTTTAAAATTTAATTGGCGTAATTTTTTGCGTGAGCATCCTTATTACTTGTCGACTAATCATTTAGTTAATGCCGTTTGGAAATCGCCTGATAATCGCCGGAAGATTAAAGAGGCTTTAGAGTTGAAAAATGTTCGCGAAGAAGATATTATGCGCTATTGCCTTTTTCCTAAAACCGGACCTCGTTTTCAGGATGCGTATGTCAGTTTGACTAAAATTTTACAGGTTAGAAAAGAAACGGGCGGACAGTTGATTTTTTGTCATCCGGGATTGAATAATAAGATGAAAAACGGTTTGGTTGAAAAAACAATTGATGCCGGTTTAGACGGCTTTGAATTGCTATCCCCCCATCATGGTTATAATGCTATCATGTATTTGAGTAGTTTGTTTAAGAGAAAAAAGGTGATTATGACCGGCGGATCCGATTTTCACAAGCCTGGCGATTTCGGCACTAAACCTCGTTATTCCTGGGACTGGTTTGTGGTGGACAGCGATAAGTTGCCGGGGGTGAATAGGATTTTGGATAATAAATAATAACAATCGCTTACCTTTGTGGGAGTGGTCATTTTTATAAGATTAAAAAACCCCGTCTGAAAAAAGCCATCCTTGAGAAAGGGTGGCTTTTTGAGTGTGTGTGGCCAAATATTATTTCGCATTATCCGCATTATCACCGAAGATCAGTTTTTTGTAGAATTGCTTTTCTGGAGGAAGCAGGCTGATTAATTGTAAGCATTGCTTACATTCTTTCAGGACGTGCCCCTCTTTTTCTGTCATTTCTTTTTCTGACTCCTCGGTCATTTTTTTGATACGAGAAAGCAAAAGTTCTTCCACTTCCTCTACGGATAACTTAAATTTTTTATCAAGCCGGGACGAGGCTTCAAGGGCGATTGTCACGTTGCCGTTCTTTACAGCCATCCTTTTGGCCAGATACAGCCATGTAGTTAACAATTCTGAGCTTAGGTTTACGTATCTAGTGGCGGCCATGATTTGAATTTCAAGCGCGGGCTTTTTTTGTTTGATCAGCCGTTGTACCATAATTTTTAGGGCGCCTATGCTTATTGGTATCGATAAGCGGGTTGCTGAATCTATTAATTCAGCAATATTTTCCCCCGCTTTTAAATAAGCGATAAAACGTACGTTCGCCTCTTGATTATTCAAAGCTAATAAAGTTGCAACAATTTTTTTTGCCCCCATGTTTTGATAAGCAGTATCCCATTCTTCATATTTTAGTTGACGTTGGTCAATAAGAATGGCGGCGTTGATGGCGCCAGCCAAATTATGATTGGCGAGACATAATCCAATTATAGCCTCGGCCATGTTTAATTTTTGATTATTATTTGCCATTTTTTAAAGATTAAAGTGATTTCTCTGCGTTCAAGTGAAATTTTTTGTCAACAGGGAGATCACTTTAATCTTATTTTTAAAGAGCCTTAAGTGTTTAAATTACAATTATTTTTTCTAAAAGTCAATAATAACAACAAAAGAAAAAGACTTAGTCAACCAAGTCTTTTTATGTGTGCGCCCAGGGGGATTCGAACCCACGACCGTCTCCTTAAAAGGGAGCTGCTCTACCAACTGAGCTATAGGCGCTCTTTGTTAAATAAAAAATTTAACAACAGATGTAATTATTCTGATGTTAACAAAAATATTTTTTTTTGACAAGGGTTTGTATTAGTATGGCTGTTTTTTATTATGTAGTATTTGCTGGCCGAAATTTGAACTCATTTTGAGAAAAATCTGCAAGCGGATTTTTGAATCCCGCCCAGTGTTTTTGATATTCTGCTAACGCAGAATTGTGGAAACACTCCCCACTCCGAAAAAATTTTACAAAAATCTTTTAGTCATTTTCTTATAAATCATCTAAAGGACTATTGATTTCCTGTAATTTTGGAGTGGAAACTTGGAGGTAAATTTGGGTTGTTTCTAATCCTTTGTGGCCTAATAACTTTTGGATGTATCTAATATCAACTCCTTTCTTTAACAAATGGGTGAATAAATATTGATCGTCATCTTCTCTTGTTTCTAAAAAAGTTTTCAAATCTTTATTGGCTCTTTTTGAAAGAATAGTTTGGCGATCTTTTTCCTTTGCCTAAATTGACCCTGATAATTCCTTCTGCTAAATCAATATCCTTTATTTAATTTAATGGCTTCTGAAACTCTTAATCCCGAAACATACATAATTTCCATTAGTAATTTATGCTTTAGATTTGCTGTCGCTTCACCATTTTTCTGATTTCATCTTTAGTCAAAACAACCGGTAGGCGTTTTTCTTTCTTTGGGTGTTTGATATCAAAAAAATCTTCTTTTAAGAACTTAAGTATAATAAAATTTCAAGACGTTGATGGCTAAACTCAAAGTAGCGTTAGAAACTTCTTTATTAGCCAAATATCTTTTAATATCTTCATTGGCAATTTCTTTTGGACTTTTTTTGTATAATATAACATATTTCCCTGCGCTCTTGGCGCAGGGTGCCTTGACAGGGAAAGTTTGAAAACCGCCAGGTTTTCAAGGTATACTATAGTGGTATGACGCTGAAGCGAGAACATCACTGCGTTCACCAATCCCATTATCACCTAGTCTTCCCGGTCAAGTACCGCCGTGTTTTGTTGAGCGCGCCGATGGTTAAAACGATTAAGGAAATCGCCCTGGCCATTTCCGAGCGCTATGAGCTGGACATTGAAGAAATGGGCTGCGATTTAGATCATATTCATCTGCTCTGTAGTTTCCATTCCAAATACAGCGGCGGGCAGGTGGTCAGATTATTCAAAAGTATTACCGCCCGGGAACTCTTCCGGCGATTTCCGGATTTAAAAAAAGAACTGTGGGGCGGTGAATTCTGGAGCGACGGTTACTATCTCGCCACCATCGGCGAGCGGGGCAATTTACAAATCATTGAAAATTATATCCGTAGCCAAGGCCAGGAACCGGCAGAGGTACAGCTCAAGCTATTTTAGCTTCAGCGCCATACCACATCCGCCAATACCCTGCGCTCTTGGCGCAGGGTAGTTTATTTTAAGAATTTTCTGTTATAATGTAGATAACCCTTGATGGTCTTACGACTAAATTCGCGAATCTTAAGCTCGCGTTCAAAGTTATACATTGGGTCGCGTTCAATTTTGGTTGTTCGAAATTCTGTGTTCATAGTGTATATGATTACACAAAAAGGTCGATTTTTAAGTAAGCTTTAAATAGGTGTGGTTAAAACTTGTTCTATTCAATCGGTTTCGGGACGCCAAAAATAAAAAGATTTAAAAAATATAGAAATTTATGATGATGGAAATGATGGAAACAAATATCATATTGTTGATTGCATTGGTTGTATGCATATTACTCAATAGTTATATTGGTTTGTATATTTCACACAAGCATGGTGCTAAAATACTATGGTGGTCGAGTATAGTAAAGAGTAGAGATTATACATTTTATCTCATTTATATCTTTTATATAGCACTTCTTGTTAATGCCATCATCTCTATACTCGAAGAGGAATACATATTTCTACTTGCTTTACTTGGTTTCATTCCGATTTTCCTTAGCACATATATAAATTTTGTTGCAAGGAGAGATTTGGCTAGATACTGGACACCTTTTGCGAGTATAGGAAGGGAGCAAAAACTTGTAAAGACCGGAATTTATGCAAAAGTTAGGCATCCTATCTATTTATCAGGTTTAATTTTATCATTGGGCTTTACACTCATCGCTGGAAACTTATATGGCCTTTTATTTTTTATCTTATCTTTGGTAGCTTTTGTCACACGAATAAAAAAAGAGGAAAGCGAGCTAATTACAAGATTTGGTGAAGAATACAAACAATACGCAAAAGAGACCCCCCTGTTAATACCAAAATTGAAAGGAAAATGAGGTGGTGTCATGGCGCCCCTTCGCCGACTCTGCGGATTGCTTCGCAATCCTCGTCCCTATCGGGAGCGTATAACAGCGGACATACGGTTACGCTTCACTCTGCCCAAATGCTCGGCTACGCCTCGTACTTCGTATGTCCGCGAAGCGTTAGACAAAATTGATTTTCGGGTGCCAATAGATATTTTTATAAATTGAATCTACTTACAAATATAATTATGTATAGACCTTGTAAAATGAATGTTGATAAAAATAGTAAAAAGGTTGTATTTGAATTAACAACATATTGTAATTTAAATTGCCGCCACTGTATTTATAGTATTTCAAATAAACCTTGCTCTTCTAATTTTCTTTCAAGAAAAGAGGCATATAGTCTGATTGATAAAATTTCCAAAAAGAAGATATACAAACTTGTTTTAACGGGAGGGGAGCCAACGTTACACCCTGACTTCATTGATATTTCTAAATACGCAATTTCAAAAATTCCAAAAGTTTCTCTTTGTACTAATGGCGTTATCTTGAATAAGAGTTTAGAAAATAAAGTGGTTAATTTAAATTTCTCAACTTATACTATTAGCATAGATTCTCATATTGATAAAATCCATGATAAAATTAGAGGGAAGAAAGGGGCATTACAAAAAACACTTGGTTTTATAAAAAAGCTTAAATCAAAAAACAAAAACATATCTATTCATATCGCACTCCATCCAGAAAATGTTGATGCAATGAAAGATACTATTAAATTTTGTAAAGGTCTTGCGCCAGAAGTGGTCATAAGTTCAATTTATCATTATGATAAAATATATACGAATTTAAATACAATAAAAGATTACAAGTTAATGTCAAAAAAGTTTTATGAAAAATATAAAAATAATCCCGAGGTTACCCTTGTTGGCTTTAAAACATTTTGTACAAATAAAAATTGTTTAGATCAAAAAAATATTTTTATGGTTAATAGCAAGGGCGAATTAGTAACATGTTATTGGAAGAAAAATGGGGGTAAAGTAGTTAAAAAATATTAATTTATATAATTTGATAATTTATTATGGAGATTAAAGATAAATATTTATTTTCAAATGTGCATGATTTTGAGTATATCAAAAAGGTTTTGTTAAATAAGAAACTTTCTGGTACGGCGGATATTGTTAATGAATATGAACTAAAACTGGCTAATTTTTTTAATTCAAAATTTGCTGTCGCCACTTCTTCTGGTACTTCAGCGATACAAACTGCTCTTTTCGCTGCTGGTGTTAATCAAGGAGATGATGTAATAGTATCTTCTACATGCCCAGTAATGTCTGTTTTTCCAATAATACAATCAGGTGCCAATATAATCTTCTGCGATACTGTAAAAGATAATTTTGGATTAAGTGTTAATGAAATAGAAACATTAATAACATCTAAAACAAAAGCGGTAATTGAGGTGCCTATGTGGGGCTATCCTACTAATGTAAAAGAGTTGCAGCGGGTTCTTAAATCTAAAAATATTCCATTAATATTGGATTTAGCCCAAGCACACGGAACGAAACTGAATAATCACTATTTATCATATTACGGAGATATTTCTTGCTTTAGTACGCATGATAGAAAAATTCTTGCAACCGGCGAAGGTGGTTTCCTCCTGACAAATAATGAAAACTATTATAACAAATCAAAAAGTTTCATTGCTTTTGGAAATATGAATACCATTGATTATGGGCTTAACTTTAAACTCGGAGCTTTACAGGCAGCATTAGGGTTAAATAGAATTGACTATATTTCCAAACAATTAAAAATAAGAAAAAGCAATGCCCAGTATATAAAAGATGGTCTGGAGCATCCTCAAATAAGTGAATTAACTATAATTGAGAAGGGAGAACCTAATTATTATACCTTATTATTAAAACTAAATTTGGAGGATACTCATAAATTTATTGATTATCTATCTGACAAAGGAATTCCTTCAGATATAATTAGATACAATTGCAAGGTATTGTATAAATATCCCATACTAAGTAAATTTAAAAGAGTTTGTCCAAATTCCGAGAAGCTTTTACAAAGTATCACTACAATTCCGGTCCATCCGGGGCTTAAGAGACATGAAATTGACTACATAGTTTCCACAATAAATAATTTCAGGTATTAAATATGGTATTTAATAAGAATAATGTAGAAAAACATTTTACCGCCTCTGCCTTAATTATTAATAAAGAAAAGAAGGTATTATTAGTTAATCACCGAAAGTTAGGTGTCTGGCTTTATCCCGGAGGACATGTTGAATGGAACGAAACTCCAGATGAAACAGTTGTACGGGAAGTTAAAGAAGAAACTGGTTTGAATGTGGAAATAATCAGTGACCGGGACAGTACCCTGTCTGATCTAGAAGCAGATGTTTCTGTGCTGCATCATCCTTATGTTATACTATGTGAAAAAATAAATGGAGATAACCAACATTATCATCTTGATTTGATTTATTTATGCAAAATAGAGAATGAAGAAAACAGTGAGCTACATTATAATCCTAAAGAATCATCTGATATTAGATTTTTCAGTTTAGAAGATTTAAATAATATAAATTTATTTCCTAATTTTAGAAAATTACTTGAGAAAATATTAAAACAAAAAGTACCCACTGAAGAATAGGTATACTACAATATTTCAGACACCCAAAAATCAACTCTCGCAAAATTTTTGATTTTGCTCGGCACTGTCGTGTTCGTCTAACAGTGATTAAGAGGGCTTTGTTGCCTTCGGCAAGTCATCCTAAATTTTAGCTTCGCAAAAACTTCTCTTAGCCGCCGACGTTATATGAAATTTAAAAAATATTTTTCTTGAAGTTTGGCAATGTGGGTGGTTTTCTTTCCCTTGTCTAAAACTCTTTTCAGGAGTTCATGACTAATCCGTTTTACTTTTCGACCGCGTTTCTTTATAAATAAACTACCCTGCGCCAAGAGCGCAGGGTAGTTTATTATAATCAAGAATTATTTAAATAAAAATTATTAAACATACTATATGTTAAATTTCTTGAAAAAAGGCGACGGGGAAATCATTAATCTATTTTTTAAAAATCCAGACAAAGAATACTATTTTAGAGAAATTGCTAAAAACCTAAAGAAAGAACCGAGCCACTATCAAAAATATTTGGATAATTTGGTAGAAGACAAGATATTATTAGATGAACGTCGCGGAAATATGCGTTTTTTTAGATTAAATAAAGCGCACCCGCTTTATGAAGAAATAAAAAGTATTATCTCAAAAACAACCGGCGTAGAAAATGAATTAAAAGAGTTAGTCGATAAACTTGATAATGTTGAATGTGCTTTTATTTTCGGATCTATAGCCAAAGGAACAGAAAATAATAATAGCGATATTGATTTAATGTTAATTGGGAACGTAAACCAAGACGCCCTTATTACCATGATTAGTTCTATCGAAAGGAAAATTGCCAGAGAGATAAATTATCATATTTACAGTAGCCAGGAAATTATTGAAAAAATCAAAGAAAAAAATAATTTTATATCAAATATATTTTTATCACCAATAATTAAATTAAAGGGAAATCCATATGACTTTGCCAGAGATTCAAACACTATTGGATAATAATTCTATTGAGCTTTTTCCGCTCAGCTTAAAAGGAGTTGAAATAAAAATTGAGAAGGCCGAAAGGTTATATAATTTTGCGAATAAAAATTTGTCCGGGCTAGGTGCTGAAGACGAGGATATTGTGTATAACAACATCTATGATTCTATAAGATTATGTTGCGAGGCTATATTATTAATTAACGGATACAGAGCAAAAACAAGTGGAGAAGGACATCATTATATCATAATCAATGCCGCCGCCACTTTACTTAACGGTTATAAATTAATCAAAGCGCGCAAAGGGGATTTTTTAAGCGTTGGCGTGCTTGAAGTAGTTGATTAATTATGAAATTAATAACAAAAAATATTCGCAAACCATGGATCATAATCGTTTTGATAATATTATTAATTTTTATTTTTTTTGTATTAAAAAGTAAAAATCACACCTTAGCAGAAAGAAAAATTTTATCAAGAACCGACTATCGGATATTTGCTTGCGGTGAAGAAATTTATTTAAAAGCTGACCCTGAATCATTAAAAATAAAAAGAAATGGCTTATTTGCGCACAGTAAATCAGGGAGTATTATCGCTGACGGCACGCCCTTGAATATTAATAATATCTCGTTAAGCTCATTTTTTGACTCAGCCGGAGGATCTCTAGAATTTTCAAATGAACATAAAGACATTTTTCGTGTGCCAACTGAAACTGGAGTGCGTGAGTTTCGATCTGGTGATTTATGTAAGGGGAAAAAAGCGAATCTTTATGTAATCCACCACAGAATTGAGACATCAACAAAGCCTTGGTCTATTTATTCACGTATCGCATGGAAATATTTCGATCATGTTTTAACAAATAATTATGGCCAGGTCCCTCCCGGGGATTGCTTTATATTTATTTTTGATTCAGAGGATGTTTTAGGGCGCCCATGGCCGCTCTGTGCTTCTTTCGAAGAAGCGCTCGTTAACGGAGAATTGATTTTGGAAAAATAAAATTTTAATCTTTCCGATTCCCCAGCCTACGGCGTCGTAAATAAAAAGAGCGCACTTTCAGTATGCTCTTTTTATTTTGTAGTCTTAAAATCTGAAATTTCTCAAAAGTTTATTTATGTAGTCCCTAGGGGAATCGAACCCCTATTACCAGGATGAGAACCTGGCGTCCTAGCCGTTAGACGAAGAGACCTTTTTAGATGGCGGTTAAATTTAGAATGTTTTGATTGCCTTTTAAAAAGTCGGAGGCGTTCATCACTTTCCGATTTTCACGCTGTAATTTTAATATAAACAAAATATCTTGTCCACAATTTAAGGCCAAGTGTCCATTTTTTATGTATATTTCGCCAATTTTCCCTTGATGAACGGCTTTTTCCACTTGGGCTTCGATAATTTTTATTTTTTCCCCATTATTAAGTCTCAAGAAAGCGCCTGGCCAGGGATTATAAGCGCGGACTTTTCTTTCTAGTGCGGTTGCGCTTAAATCTACTTGAAGCCGGCCATTTTCTTTTTTAATTAAAGAGACGTAGCTGGCTTTGCTTTCATCTTGCTTTTGGGTTTTTATTTCCCCATTAATATATTTTTTTAAAGTGTCGGTTAGGATTTCTGCGCCTAATATCGATAGGCGGTCATGCAAACTGTTTAGCGTTTCTTTATCTGACAGTTTTACGCTTATTTGTTTGATGATATCACCGGTATCCATGCCAGCATCCATTTTCATGATAGTGATGCCGCTTTTTTCATCGCCATTTAGTATTGGCGCGGCTAAGCAGGAGGCGCCTCGATATTTAGGCAAAAGGGAAGCGTGGACATTAATACACCCATATTGAGGAATATCTAAAATTGCCTGAGGAATAATTTGACCATAGGCAATTACTACTATTAAATCTGGTTTTAAATTTTTAATATTTTCGGTTTCTGTTTTGATTTTTTTTGGCTGAAATATAGGAATATTATTCTTAACAGCCAGGGCTTTAATCGGCGGTGGCGTCAGTATTTGTTTGCGTCCTACCGGTTTATCCGGTTGAGTATAGACGCCGACAATGTTAAAATCAGGGCTTTTTAATAAAGCTTGTAAACCGGGAACGGCAAATTTCGGCGTGCCCATAAAAATTGTTCTTATTTTGGCTGTCATGTTTATAAATTAGCTGATTATTAAGGCAAAAGCAAGTTTTGCTGGATTGAGTTTTTTTATTTTTACTGTATACTAAAGAGACAAGTATCATTAATTATTAGTACATGATTTATTATGTTAATTACCTTGCTTAATTATTTATTAAATTTTGCCCAAGAAATCGGTTATTGGGGGGTGGTATTTTTAATGACTTTGGAAAGTTCTTTCATCCCGTTTCCCTCAGAGGTGGTGGTGCCTCCGGCCGCCTATTTAGCTGCTCAAGGTAGTTTGAATATCTGGTTAGTTATTTTAGCAGGTGTGGCTGGTAGTTTGATCGGCGCTTTTATTAATTATTTTTTAGCTTATTATTTAGGCCGACCTTTAATTTATCGTTTGGCTCAAACTAAGGTGGCTCGTTTTTTGCTAATAAGGCCGGCGCAAATTGAGCGAGCAGAAATGTTTTTTTCTAGATATGATAGTGGTTCAACTTTTTTTGGGCGTTTAGTGCCGGTTGTCCGGCAATTAATTTCTCTGCCGGCCGGATTCGTTAAAATGCCTTTGTGGCGTTTTTCCTTCTATACTTTTTTAGGATCAGCTCTGTGGACTCTGATTTTAGCTGCTCTGGGTTATTTTTTTGGCGCTAATGAAGCGGCGTGGAAGAGATATTATCTAGAAATTTCTTGGGCTTTAGTAGCCTTTGGGGTTGTTATCGCCTTATATTTTTTTTGGCGTTATCGGGAAAGAAAATAATAAAATTTAGAAACAATAAAAAAACCGGCGATTAGGCCGGTTTTTTAATCAATTAAACGATCAATAAAAAGGATGCCATCTAAATGGTCAAGTTCGTGTTGAATTACTCGCGCCAGCGGTTCTTCTGCTTGAATTTTTTTCTTTTTCCCCTGGGCGTCTATATATTGACAGGTTACGTGTTTATGTCTTTCTACTTTTCCGTAGATAATTCGCCCCCTGTTGTCAATTATGGAGAGACAACCTTCTTCACTAATTATTTTTCCCCAAGAACGGTGAGTAATCTGAGGATTGATAAGAATTAGATTATTCCCGTTCTTGCCGGCAATAACTACGATTTTTTCGCTGATGCCGACTTGAGGGGCGGCTAAACCAGCGCCATCTTTAGCCAACATTGTCGCTTCCATGTCTGCTAAAAACTGTTTGAATTCCGGACTTTTAATTTTTTCTACCTTGACCGGATCGGCTTGGCGACGCAATATTGGGTGTGGGTGGTAGACGATCTCCATTATTTTACCTTTGATATTTTTCATTTTTTTCTTTTTTATATTTTTTATTATTCTTATTCTTCACCGCTAAATATTGATCGGCAATCTTAAAGAAATATTTCCATCTGACTCCGTTTCGGCAAAGTTCTTTAGTGTCGTTTAGTGCCCTTTCTACCAAGACGGGACTTAGTTCCTTACAGATTTTAAAGACGGCGCTTCTTTTAAAGCCAGGAATCGATAGCTCTTTAATAATTCTCAGGGCCAGCTCTTGCCAGGGATAGGCCGGTGCTTTTTGCTGTTGACGCTGGCTGATGAGATCGGCAATATTTTCCATATTAGTTTCTAAATAGTGGCGATTTGCAGGTTAAAGTTAACGCTTAGGTAACCAATGCCGAAATCATTTTGATAGGCCAGTATCTGTGCCTGACAGTTTTCGCCGATAGCGCCGATGAGGAGGCTTAATTGTTTTAATCCGCCTTCTTTGGCCTCTTCGCCGATTTTATCTTCTAGTGCCAATATTTTATTAAGGCCGTTTTCGGAATCATTTAAATATTCGATAACGCGGTTATCAAAACGTGCTCCCTTGGGTGAATAGCCTCCGGGGGAGTTCTTTTTTAAGCATCGTGACAGTTCTCCAGAAGCAACTAAAGCGATTTTTTCCGGTCTTTTTTTAAGAATCTTTCCAAGTTTGAGTCCGAATTCATAATGATAGGCGCGGTTTTTCTGATTAGCGGGGAAAAGCGGCAACGTTTTTATTATTATATTTTCCGTAAGCAGGGCCAAGGGTACGGCGCTACCGTAGTCTAATTTTTCTTGGCTGCTGAGTTTAACCGGGTAGTCGTGTCCCATCTCCTTAACAATAGCATCGGCCAGACGCCAAGCTGGATTTGAAGTTTTAATGGTGGCTAGATATCCAAATTCTTGAAAACTTATTTGTAGCTGCGGCGCGATATTAAGACTAATATTTTCGTTTTGGGAAAGTCCATAGGGAGAAATTACTATGATTATTTCTATTTCTTCCTTCTCAAAAATAGCGGCCATTTGACGATAGGCTTGGCTAGTTTTTTGGAGCATCTGATTGTTTTGCTTGCCAATTTCAGGGATTAATAGCGGTGATGGTGGCAAGAAAGAGGCGCTAACAATAGGCATGATTAAATTTTTAGATTATGTTATTAGAATTTATAGCAATTTTAGTATAATATAATTTTCTTTTTTCTTAAATATTGACTTATATAAGTTTTTGTTGTATATAAAAACGCCTTCATTTTATTCATAGGAAGACGTTTTTTATATTCGGTATTTTATTTAAGCGGCGGATTCGTAGGTTATAGCTTCTCCGAGTGGATATAAGTATAGTAATTGTGGCGATACAGTAATGATGTTTGACCATTTATAGCCGAGTCGTTCAAAATCATCTCCGCTTAAGAAAGGCCTTTTCTTGCCGTTGGCAATTAGGTAAACGGTACTGGAGCTCTCTGATTTTAGCAATTCACCGTCATCAAATAAAACCGGGCTGATTTTGGTATAGCGAGCCAATTCTTCCGCGCTGGCTTTTTGGACTGTTTTGCCCTTAAATTTAGTACTCAGTAAGACTTTATCAATGATTGGCGCTTTATTGCCATCTTGAACATAATAGACTCCTCCGCTTTGCGGGTCGCGGAGCAGAGCGCCGGTTGGATAAACGGAATTGGCGGTAAGCATGGCGCCGTTGCGGTAATAGCTCAGGTCTTGAGTACTGGCGGCAATAATTTCTTCCGGATTAAAGCCAAAGCTTTTAAACGCAGTTTGATTTTCAAATTGTCTTTTTTCGTCGCCAACAATTAAATAGAGAGTGTTATCGGGGGCTTTAACTATAGAATAATTAGGCAGACTGATGGGGTTGCCCTTGTCGTAACTTTCTAAATCACTGGCTTCGACCATAATAATTTTATCTAAACTATAGCGGGAAAGCAGAGCACTTTTAGTAAGAAAAGGGCGCTTAAGTCCGTCTTGAATTAGCCAGACGCCAGCTTCGCCTTTGACCTGTAACAGGGATCCATCAGGATAGCGGGCAGGAGTGCTGGGAAAATATCGCTGGTACAGTTTATAGATATTATAATTTCCGTCAAAGACGTGAGGGGTATAATTATAGAGAGCGGCGGTTGCCTGATTAGCAGGGATGACGGTTATGGTTTTGTTGGAGATAGTACCGTAAGGGTTGCTGAAGGTGTATGTCTGTCCGGCTTTATAGTTATAGTTTTGTGGTTCCTTCATGTAGGCCAAAAATTGCAGGGAGGCACTGTTTATCTGTTTGCCAAAACCTTTGTAATATGGATTACAGGTCCAATTATCAGGGCAACCGTAGCCGGTCGCCCAGTCCAAACGGGCTTGATTGGGATTCGGATCTTCAATTAAACTGGATTCTTTTTGGAGAAGGACTAACAAGAATTTAGGGTTGATGGTCGTAATTTTACGGCATTTTAGTTGTTTTTCCGCTTCCGTGGGGCTGTCGCTTAAAGTAATGCCGCTACAATCATAGTTATTATTGGTGGCATCATAAATAATTTCTGCCGCCGATTTTTGCGTACCATGAGCACTTGTGGTGCTGTAGTTAGCTAGATAACTATTTTTCTTCTGAAGGAAATTTTGGATTTGAGCCAGGCTCAGGCTATCGTAATCCATCATTTCTTCATCAGAAATAATAAAGTTGGGGTTAAAACCAGGGTCAATATCTTGTGCTCCAGCAGCCGGTATGATAAAGAAAATACAGATAACGGCGGCAAGAATGTTTAAGTGTTTTTTCATATTACTTAGTTTAGAGTATTCACATTATAATATATTTTTTTGAAGATACCAAGCTTGTCGGGTAATTTATTTATTTAATACTAAAACAGCCGCCGGCTATTTGATCGGCGACTGTTTGTCGGTATTTTTATTTACTTTTATTTTGGGCCTCGACTTTAATTTTTATTTTTGCCTCAGAGTCGACGTCTATCCTTATTTTATCGCCTTCTTGAATTTTGTTTTCGATGATTTGCATGGCTAATTCGTCTAAAATCATATTTTGGATAACTCTCTTCAAGGGGCGAGCGCCGTAACTGGCGTCATAACCTTTTTCCGCCAGAATCTTCTTAACCTTAGCGCTTATTTGTAACTTGATATTTTTGGCATTAAGTCTTTTTTCTACTTTATTCATCTCTAAAGAAACAATTTTTTCCAAATCTTCCGGTCGCAGACTCTTAAAGAGGACAATTTCATCAATGCGGTTGAGAAACTCTAATTTGAAATGCTCTTTTAATATCTTATCTATTTTGTCTCTCATTTCCCGGTTTCTGGCTTGATCTTTCTTGGGCTGTTCATTTTCTTCTCCAAAACCGATAGCATATTGTTTGATGACTTCATTGCCTAGATTAGAGGTCATAATGATAACCGTGTTCTTAAAGTTGACTACTCTGCCTTTTGAGTCCGTCAGGCGTCCGTCATCTAGAATTTGCAAAAGCATATTAAACATATCCGGATGGGCTTTCTCTATTTCGTCAAATAGCAGGACGCTATAGGGGTGTCGTCTGACTTTTTCGGTTAGCTGTCCACCTTCGTCATAGCCGATATAGCCTGGAGGAGAGCCGATGAGCTTGGCGACAGAATGTTTTTCCATGTATTCGCTCATATCCAAGCGAATCAGAGAATTTTCATCATTAAATAGAAATCTAGCCAAGGCTTTAGCTAGTTCGGTTTTACCAACTCCGGTTGGCCCGATAAACAGAAAAGAGCCTATTGGTTTTTTTTCTTCATTAATTCCAGCGCGGGAACGGCGGATGGCTTTAGCCACCGCCGCGATGGCTTCTTCCTGGCCAATTACTTCTTGTGTTAATTCTTCCTCGGCTTTAGCTAATTTCAATAAATCATCAGCTAACATCTTGTTAACCGGGATACCAGTCCAGCGGGCTACTACTTTAGCTATATCCTCTTCCCCAATTTCTTCTTTAAGAATGCGCTGACCTTTTTTTTGGATTCTAATCAGTTCGTCTTGGCTGGCTTTTATTTTTGCTTCCAGCTCCGGAATCAAACCATATTTAATCTTAGCTACTTCAGTTAAATCAGCTCCTTGTCGCTGGCTTATTTCCGCCTTAATTTTTAATTCATCAATTTCTTTTTTATGCTGGCGAATTTGGGAAATAATATTTTTTTCATTAAGCCAGTGCAACTCCAATTGATTTGACCTCTCTTTTAATTTGCTCAACTCTTGATTTATGACTCTCAGTTTTGGTGATTTTTTTTCCGAAGAAAGAAGGGCAGCTTTGTTGATCTCCAGTTGTTTGATGCGTCGTTTTAATTGGTCTAGTTCGTCCGGCATTGAATCAATTTCCATTCTTAAAGAAGATGTAGCTTCGTCAATTAAATCTACAGCTTTGTCGGGAAGGAAGCGATCGCTGATATAGCGGTTGGAAAGTTTGGCGGCGGCGGTTAGGGCATCATCGGTGATGCGGACGCCGTGGTGGACTTCATATTTTTCTTTCAAGCCTCGTAACATGCTGATTGTATCTTCGACGCTAGGCTCGTTAACCATGATGGGCTGGAAGCGCCTTTCTAAAGCGGCATCTTTTTCGATATATTTTTGATATTCTTTAGTGGTGGTAGCGCCGATAGTTCTTAATTCACCTCTGGCTAGAGCCGGTTTGAGCATGTTGGAGGCATCCATTGAGCCTTCGGAAGAGCCAGCGCCAATCAGAGTATGGAGTTCGTCTATAAAAAGAATGATGCGTCCATTTTGATGTTGGACTTCTTTCAGAACGGCTTTTAAACGGTCTTCAAATTCGCCTCGGAATTTAGCACCCGCGACCAGGGCGCCCAAGTCAAGAGTAACGATTTCTTTGTTCTTTAAATTTTCCGGCACATCGCCGGCGACAATACGTTGAGCCAAACCTTCAACGATAGCAGTTTTTCCAGTGCCAGCTTCACCGATGAGGACAGGATTATTTTTTGTCCGGCGTAAGAGTACTTGCATGACTCGCCTGATCTCCATATCTCGGCCGACAACCGGGTCAAGTTTTTCTTGGCGCGCTAATTCTGTCAAATTGCTCGTATATTTCTCTAGAACTTTAAATTTACCTTCAGGTGAAGGGTCGGTGATGCGCTCATCGCCGCGCAGTTCCTGAAGGATTGATACGACTGTTTGATAGGTAACATTAAAGTTAAAAAGAATAGTCTGCGCAGGAGAGCTAATTCCTATTAAGGCAAGCAGGATATGTTCGGTTGAAATAAATTCGTCTCCCATGCCGTCGGCCTCTTTTTTAGAGCGCTCCAAGATAAGGGCGGTTTCGTTAGTGCCGGAAACTGCTTGAATGGGACCATTTTGTAAGTCGACTTTGCTTTTTGGCAGTTTTTTAATTTCATTAATGGTTTGGTTTTCTAATACTTCTGGATCTATTTTCATTTTTTCTAAAATCGGCTTGATCAGGCTTTCTGATTGTTGTAATAGAGAGAGAAGAATGTGTAATGCTTCAATGTTCGGTTGTCCGAAATTGGCGGCGATGGCTAGCGCATTAATAATAGCTTCCTGGGATTTTTCTGTAAATTTATTAAACATATATATAATATTTTTTTATAATTTTTAATTTAGCACTCTTAGTCTTTGACTGCTAAAATATATCATAATATATTGATCTCATCTTGTCAATCTCTCTATCTATTTAGGTTATTAATACTATTTTTTTCACTATTACTATGGTAAAAACCAGGCACTCGCTAGCAGCTTGGGCGGGGATGAATTATTCCTAGAGTGTAAGCGGAGACTTGAGTACTTCACGAAATCATAGAAAACCCCATCTGAAAAGTCATCCCTGAAAGGGTGACTTTTTGAGGGCGGGGAGGAGGTTATTTGATTTGGCGAGAGCTGCTTTTTAATGCTATAATTAAATATATGGCTAAGTCTCATTTTTTAACTTCTGTGCCACAAGCAGTCTTAAGTTTCTTGGGAAATATTTTATTTTTCCCTTTATGGTGGTATAGCCTTGGCTTTATCATGTTTGCCTCTAGAATTATTGCTTTTTGGCGGGACGAACAAAAATCTCTAGGTTTTTTGGTTTGGCTCAAAAATATATTTGTGCCGATGTACGGACAGCATGATTTTGCCGGCCGTATTATTAGTTTTTTTATTCGCTTGATACAAATAATTTTTCGAGGTTTGATTTTGTGTTTCTGGATAGCTATCGGTCTTGCTTTGATGGTCGTCTGGATCGCCCTGCCTTTATTATTGATCGCGGCGACGGCTTTTCAACTTTTACCCGCCTAAATATATATGGATAATCCGTCCAGTTTAAAAATAGAAATAGACAAGGAATATGGTCAGGGCGCTTGGTTTCAAGGGCGGTTTCTTTATTGGCGGAAAAATTTTAGCCGTTCCCTTATTGCTGTAGCCGCTTGGCGCCGCCGGGCGGACAAAATCTTAGATATAGTGGTTTTTATCGTCGCTCTTGTCGGTTGGTTAGCCTTAGTTGTATGGCTATTTGAGCAAAGAACAATTTTAACCGTTTCGCCTCTTAAAATTTTATTATTTTGGGAAAATAAGCATCCTCTAATCCTAATATTTCTTTTATCTACTTGGTTTGATTTGTTTTTACTCTATCGCCAAAGCCAGAAAAAGAAGGCCAAGAAAAAGATTAATTATCGTTATTGGCTTAGTAAAGTGAATAATAAACCATATTATAATATCGCCACTACGATTAGCGCTGAGATGGAAGCTGTTTTAGAAAAATCTTTTCTCATTGCCGCTAAATTAAAGCAACCTGAAGTTTCGGTTATGCATTTCTTTCGCGCTTTATTGACTGATATCACTGTTCAAAATGTTTTTATTCGCCTCGGTATTAATGCCACTTCTTTAGTGACCAAAATAGATAGGCATTTATCAGGCCCGGAAGGCGAAAATCGTCGACCTTTAATTTCAGATAACTTAATCGCAGTTATGATTGACGCTTGCGCTGATGCTATTTCCCGCCATCAGGATAGCTTAGAGCCGTTAAATGCCTTAGCTTTTTGTTATCAGCGCAATGAATTGCTGGCAGAAATTTTATATGATTTAGAATTAGACGCCGATAAGATTGATAATGTTTGTGAATGGTTTCATATTAACCGTCAATTAGTCGCCAGTTATCACTCCTATCGGCGCTTAGCCGGTTTGAAGCCGGGAAGCGGCATGGATAGGGCTTATACGGCAGTGGCCACCCCGACCCTCGATCATTTTTCCCACGATTTAACTTTAGCGGCTAAATATGGACGCTTAGAACTTTGTATTGGTCGGAAAGTAGAAATTAATTCCATCTTTGAAGCGATGGAAAGCGGCCAGGCTGGTATTTTGCTGGTTGGCGCCAGCGGTACCGGTAAAACGATGGTAATTAATGGCGTTGCTCAGTTAATGGTTGAAGAAAGAGTGCCAAAATTTTTACAGGATAAGCGTTTGGTGGAAATAGATGTTTCCCGTCTGGTGAGCGGCGCCACCGCCGCTGATGCCCAAGAAAGACTTCTGACTTGTATTAATGAGACGGCTCGCGCCGGTAACATCGTTTTGCATATAGCTAATATTGAAAATTTAGTTGGAATTAGTTCTGGCGGGGAAGGAAGCTTAGATCTTTCGGAGGTGTTAGCCGAAGCTTTAGTCAGGAAGATGATTTTTTGCCTAGCTACTATTAATAGTGAAAATTATTCTCGTATTTTAGAAAAGACAGCTTTAGGCGAAGCGATGACAACTGTTGGCATTAAAGAGCCGTCCGTTAATCAGGCTATTCAAATGTTGGAAAGTAAAGTTGCTTGGTTTGAAAATAAATATAAAATTTTCATTACTTATAATGCAATTGAACAGGCGGTAGTCATGTCTTCCCGCTATTTACACGATAAATATTTACCAGATAAAGCGATTACTCTTTTGCAAAATGCGGCGATGATCGCGGCTAAGGCCAAGAAACGCGACCCGCGCCAAGCTATCTGTTCCAAAGAACAGGTGGCGGCCGCTATTAGCGAAATGACCGGAATTCCCACTCAAAAATTAACCGAGAGCGAGGGCCAAAGATTACTCGCTTTAGAAGAGAGAATTCATCAGCGGATGGTTGGTCAGGATGAAGCTGTCAGCGCCGTGGCTTCCAGTCTCCGCCGAGCGCGCGCTCAACTCAAAGACGCTAAGCGTCCAATTGCCAGCTTTCTTTTCTTAGGTCCGACCGGCGTCGGTAAAACCGAGTTGGCCAAAACTGTTTCCGAAGTGTATTTCGGTGATGAAAATTATATGATTCGCTTGGATATGAGTGAATATCAGGCGGCGGATAGTATTCGTAAAATGATTGGTGACGTCGACGGCACTCTCGGTTATCTGACGGAAGCCGTGCGTAAGAAACCTTTTTCTTTAATTTTGTTAGATGAAATCGAAAAAGCCCATCCAGATATTTTGAATCTTTTTTTGCAGTTGCTTGATGACGGCCGTCTTACCGATGGACAGGGTCGGACGATAAGTTTTACGGAATCTATCATTATCGCCACTTCCAATATTGGGGCTGTTTATATTCAAGAACAAATCAAAGCCAAGACCGATATCGGACTAATTAAACAGGAATTGATAGATAATCAGTTGAATAAGTTTATGCGCCCGGAATTAATCAATCGTTTCGACGGCATTATCGTGTTCAAACCACTTACCGAAGAAAATATTTTTCAGATTACCACCCTTATGCTTAAAGGTATCAAGAAGCGTTTAGCGGAAAAAGGCATTAATTTGAAAGCGGATAGGAAAGGAGTGATGAAACTTGCTCAAGCTGGTTATGATCCTAAATTTGGCGCCCGCCCTTTGCGCCGCTTATTACAGGACAGGGTTGAAGATAGCATTGCCAATAAGATATTAGCCGGAGAATTGAAGCGTCGCGATACGGTGGTAATTGACGCGCAAGCCAATATCGGCGTGGATAAAGGTCGTGCCCTTTAAAATGAGAGAAAAATAAAAAACCTCGCACCGTTATGTCGGTACGAGGATTGATGAGGATTGATTTTGTGTTTTTACAATATTTTAAAGAGTGGCCGCTTTTAAAGCTTTTTGCTTTTTCGCTCTTCAAAAATATTGTTAAAGATGTGCCAACACCTTCTAACTTCATTGATGTTGGCCTCTGTGAGGGCAAGTCTTTCCTTTATTATTTTTTCGGGGCATTCCGCCCGCTTTAGGCGTTTTTTAAGAGCTTCTTGGTTGCTCTCCATTTCTTTAATTTTTAAAAGAAATAGTTGTTTTATTTCCCCTAAGTCTTGAGGAGAAAGAGCTCTAACTACTTCTTCTAATTCGTCATTGCTCAGGTTGCCTTTCATAAAAGGACTGATCCTTTCTTCTGCTTTTTTCTTCATTTTTTCAAATATTTTTATTGAACAATAACTAGATATTAACCCAAATTTATTTTAATATTAAGATTACATCTTATTAAATTATGTTGTTAAATTTAGGCTTTTTCCTGGCTGCCACTATTTTGTCCTTTATTTTAAGCTTGCTTGTTCGTCGCGGCGCTCTTTTTTTAAAGATTACAGATTGTCCGGATGGCGTGCGTAAATTACATCATAAAGAAACAGCTTTGTTGGGAGGGGTGGCGATTTTTTTAACTTTTTTTATTATTCTCTTTTTTGCCAGTTCTCAGATTTTATCAGGCGATTTAGAAATACATCATTGGCTGGGTTTTTTCGCTGGCGCTTTAATTCTAATGATTGGCGGTTTTTTGGATGATAAATATAATCTGGCGCCGCACTGGCAGATTATTTTTCCCGTGTTGGCGGCCTTGGCGCCGATTGTGGGCGGCGTTGACATCACAAAGATGTCCAATCCCTTCGGCGGGTTTATAATAATACCCGCTGTTTTAAGCGCCGTTTTTATAGTTTTGTGGCTTTTAGGAATGATGTACACCACTAAGCTTTTAGACGGCGTGGATGGTTTGGTTAGCGGTTTGGGTCTCATCGGTTCTTTGGTAATTTTTTTGTTTACTTCAACTACTCAATATTCCCAACCGGATATTGCTATCGCCGCTTTGATTTTTAGCGGCGCTTGTTTAGGTTTTTTAATTTTAAATTTCAATCCGGCTAAAATATTTTTAGGCGAAGGTGGCTCGCTTTTAATCGGATATGTTTTAGGGGTTTTGGCGGTTATTTCTGGTGGCAAAATAGCAATCGCTTTATTGATTATGGGTTTGCCGATTTTAGATGTATTTTGGACGATTATCAGGCGTTTACTTAAAGGCAGGAATCCTTTCCGTTTTGCCGATCGTCAGCATTTGCATCATCGTTTGCTTGATTTAGGCTTGTCGTCGCGGCAGACAGTCGCCGTTTTTTATGTTTTTGCGGCTGTTTTCGGTTTAAGCGGCCTCTTTTTGCAAAGCCGGGGAAAGCTATTCGCCCTCCTTATTCTTTTAGTGATAATGCTTCTTTTGATTATCTTTTTTTCTTGGTGGGAGAGGGCGCGTCGTCCCCGTTTATTGTTTCATATTTGCTGTGCTCCTTGCGCTTCTTATTCTACCCAGACAAAATTAATGCCGCATTACCGCGTCACTTGGTATTTTTATAATCCCAATCTATCTTCTCTTCAGGAATATGAGCGCCGTCTACAGGCCGTGCGCCGAGCGGCGGATATTTTGAAAGTCGATTTAATCACTGTGCCCTATCGCCATGAAGCTTGGCGAGAGCTAGTAAGAGACAGGGAGCGCGATGCGGAAAGAGGCGCTCGCTGTCAGTTATGTTATCGAGAAAGACTGCAAGCCGCTTATGATTTTGCCAAGCGTCGCGGTTTCCGCTATTTTAGCACCAGCTTATTGGTTAGTCCGTATAAGGACGGAGAGGCGATTCGAAAAATTTGCCGAGAATTAGCGGCTGAGGGCGGTCCGGTTTTTCTTAATCAGGATTTTCAGGCGGATAACGGCTTCCGCGCTTCCTTGGATTGGGCGCGGGAAAGAGGCTTGTATTTACAACGTTACTGCGGCTGTGAGTTCAGCTTTCGCAAATAAATTAAAGTATACGCATGAAAATATTAAATTTTACATTTTTCTTCTTATTCCTGCTTTTAGCGGTTACTGACGTTCAGGCCAACGGTTTACCGGACGCTGATAGAGACGGCGTACCGGATAAAGATGAACAGGAAGTATATTATACCGACATGTATGCCGTCGATACCGACGGCGACGGTTATAGCGATTTTGAAGAAATTAACCGCGGTTTTTCACCACATAATCCCGAGCCGGTGAGATTAATTGACAGTGATATGGACAGTGACGGTTTAAGCGATGCCTGGGAGATAAAATTTAGAACTAGTCCAGTTTTAGCTGATACCGACGGCGACGGTTTTAAAGACGGGGAAGAGGCTGATTATGGTTTTAATCCGGCTCTAGCCGAAGGGGCGCGCCTGGATGTATCTTTGCGGGTAAATTTATCTTCTCAGACTTTAGATTATCTTTTAAACGGTTATGTTTGGAAAAGTTTCCCGATTTCTAGCGGCAAGGCGAGCACGCCCACGCCGACCGGAGAGTTTAAAGTGAATAATAAGATCAAGAAGGCCTGGTCTCAAACTTATGGACTATGGATGCCTTATTGGCTTGGATTAAACGCCGGCAGTATTGGCATCCATGAGTTGCCAATTTGGCCAAACGGTTATCGTGAAGGTGAAAATCATCTCGGTACGCCGGTTTCGCACGGATGTATTCGCTTAGGCCTTGATGCCGCTTCTTATATATATGATCGCATTCCGGTGGGCACGACAGTTTTAATACCCTAGTTTTTGAGTTTGTGTAAAGATTTATTATATATTATTATATAAATATATCCTTATATATTTAAAATAATCAGCTGCTTTTCTGTTGGATTGAAAAAGCTTTTATGAAAAAACGCTATTATTTCCTTATTTTTATTCCATTTCTCGCTTTATTGGCCGGCGGCTGTTCTTTGCCGTGGTCAAAGAAGGCGCCAGCGGAGAATATTGAAGATAATGTCATTATTATTGACAATCAAGCCGAAATTTCCGCTTCCGGTCAGATGAAGAAATTCTCCGATTATCAAGAATTAAAATCATTTCTTGACACTCATGCCGTGGAAACACTGAGATCTTATCGAGGCGGCTTAGCAACTCCGAGTATCGATTCAGCCGTCGCCGCTAATGACGCAGTTTTTCATGAAAGTTCGTCCCAGAGGGTAAAAAATTCTTCTGCTGACAGTGATTATTCTCAGACCAACGTTCAGGTTGAGGGAGTTGATGAAGCTGATATTATTAAAACTGATGGTCGTTATATCTATGCGGTGGTTTATCAAGACCTTTATATTATTCAAGCCGATCCGGCTGAAGAGACGCGGGCAGTGGCAAAAATATCTTTCACTTCACGACCTAGTAATATATATCTTGATGGTCAACATCTAGTAGTTATCGGTGCTGACAATCAATTAATGGAGAGCAGTGTTTATCAAAATTTTCGTCGCCAATCACCTTATACTTTCGTGAAGATTTTTGATTTATCTAATCCGACCAGCCCGAAGCAAATTAGGGATTTGGATTTTGAGGGTTCCTATCGCGATTCTCGGGTAATTAACGGCCGCTTATATTTGATTATTGATAATTATAATACTTATATTCCTGGAGAGAGGGTGGTGCCGCGTCTAGTTGATGGTGGCAAAATTCTTACTAATGATTGTTCAAGCGCTGATCGTTGTTTTGCTCCTGACGTTTATTACTTTGATTTGCCTTACGATTCCTATAATTTTATCTCAATCAATACTTTGGATTTGCGCGCTAACGATGCTCCGGTCGCCGCTCAAACCTATATTCTTAACGGCGCTCAAACCATTTACGTTTCGGCGAAAAATATTTTTATCACCTATACTCAGCATCTTGATGAGTCTGATTTGCGCTTGGCGGTAATGAAAAACGTACTTGGTGCAAAATTGAGTAGCGCGGAACAAGCTCGAGTCGAGAAAATCAATCAGACTGATAGTGATATTTTAAGCCCGTCAGAGAAAAAACAGAAGCTTCTACAACTGTTTCAAAATTTTTTGAACGCGCAATCGTCAGCGGAATTAGTCTCTTTGGAATCAGAGATTGCCGCCGCCCTAAAGCAAGAGTATGAAAATCAGTCACAAAATTGGGAGAGAACTATTATTTACAAATTAGCTTTAAACGGTGGTAAGCCTGTTTATCGCGCTACCGGTTCAGTGCCGGGAGCGGTTTTGAATCACTTTTCTTTGGATGAAGATGCTGATGGAAATTTGCGCTTAGCGACGACGCGTAGCCGTAATTTCAGCACTCTAGCTGGTGGCGATGATTCTTATTCCAACGTTTATGTTTTATCCGCCGACTTACAATTGCTTGGCCAAGTGGAAAATTTAGCGCCGGGCGAAAGAATCTATTCCGTTCGCTTTTTAGGTAAGCGCGCCTATCTTGTCACTTTTAAGCAGACCGATCCTTTATTCATTATTGATCTCAGCGATGTTAAGGCGCCGAAATTTTTGGGAGAGCTTAAAGTCCCTGGTTTTTCTCAATATCTTCATCCTTATGACGATAATACTTTAATTGGTTTAGGCCAAGACACCACCGTTGACGCCTATGGTAATGTGCAAATAGGCGGTTTGAAGTTATCTTTATTTGACGTTAGTAATCCGACTAATCCCCGCGAACTTGATTCTTATGTTGCCGGCGGCGCCGGCAGTAATTCTTTAGCTTTATTTAATCATAAAGCTTTTCTTTTCAGCCGTGATAAGAATTTATTAGTCATTCCCGCCTCACTTACTTCGTCTTTAGACAGGGGGCGCGTTTATTTCAGTGGTGCTTTAGTTTTTGCCGTCGAGCAGGGTAAATTTATTTTAAAGTCGCAGATTGATCATTCTGACGGAGGAAAATATCAGCGTTCCGATTATTGGTGTGGTGCCTATTGCTATGATAATTCCGTGCAGAGAATACTGTATATTAAAGATGCTCTTTATACTTTTTCTAATAAGTATTTGAAGGTTAATCGTTTAAGCGATTTTCAATCTTTACAATCGGTAAAGCTGATAGACGACACGGCGGCTGATTTTGAAGTCGAATCTTTGCCCAGCGAGAATATTATCAATACCGTCAATAATATTGAAGAATCTCCGGCAGTCAAGCCGTCGCCCCTGGGACCGTCTTTGCCTTCGGCTCCGATAGAGCCGGCAACGATTTTTGTTGAAGAATCAGGCGATTCTAATCGTTTAGAATCGGCCACCAGTAGTCTTCCGTTTGAGGGAGATATAATTACCCCCGAAGAAACAGCTTCATCCACTTCAGAGACGCCTGAAAATATGTCTGAATCGCTGATACCTTAATTTTAATTTATGTTGAAGAAAAATTTAGCTCTATTATTTAATTGGTATTTTTGGCTAACTCCTATTTTATTTTATTTGGGTTGGCGCATTGCCGTAATTTACCCATCTTCTTTATGGATAGTCGTGCTTGCCGCTTGTATTTTATTAATCCCCTCTGTCTACGAAGCTACCGAAAGGCGTTTATCTTGGCTTTCGGTCGCTATTTATGTTAATTTGGCTGTGTTGATTGTTAGTTTCTATTTATTTATTTCCTTAATCGCCTCTCCTTGGATACTAAGCCTTCTATGGCTGATTATGCTTTGGCATCTTTATCGTTATCTGTTGTTCGTTAAGAAATTTGTTGCCATTAAGCAGAATGATTATTTTATTCCTATTGCTTTTGTTAGCTCCTTAGCGGCTTCTTTTTTTGCGGCCGCTTCATTGTTCGGCTTGCAATCTTTTTTAACTCTTTCCCCTTGGCCGTTGTTAGTGGTTTTCTTGGTTTTATTGATTATTAATACTGAAGCGCTGGCTATTATTCAAGGCTGGCAAAATAAACACAATCAGATTATTTGGCCTTTAATTGCTTTTTTTACCGCCGAGATTACCATGATGATTACTTTATTGCCGTTGAATTATCTTATTTCCGGAATATTATCAGCTTTAGCCTATTACTCGGTAATCAATTTTGTCCGTCTTTATTTAGAGAATAATTTAAAAAGGCATAAGATTAGAAATTATGCTTGGTTTACGGCTGTCAGCTTGGCCATCATTTTATTAAGCGCCCGCTGGCTTTAACTAAAAATATGAAAAATAATTATTTGCCCCTAATTTTAATTGCCACCTTTTTTGGACTTTTAGCTGGCGCCGCTGGTGCGCTTTTTGCCAATTTTTATGCTGCTAACGATAGTTCTTTTGCCCTGAATCGTGAACTTAATTTAAGTAATTATGGTTATTTGAGCCCAAGCTTGGTTATCCGTGATGCTAAAAAAGTTGTAGTGAATCAGGACGTGAAGACCGATGAAACTATTCGTAGTTTAAAATCTAGCCTGCTCGGGGTTTTTGTCCGGGCCGAAGATGAGAGTTCTTACTATAAGTTAGAGCAGCCTTTTGCCTCGGCTTTAGTGGCTACTAGCGATGGTTGGGTAATGGCTGCCTGGCCCGAAGAATTATCAAAGAGCGTACTGGAGAGAATTCCTCAGGATTTTGTTGTTATTGATAGTAGTCGTAAAATTTATAAGATTAATCAAGTGGTCGCCAAGACGGACACAATTGGTAATTTTGTTTTTATTCACCTGCTTGATGCTTCTGGGTTTAGTGTGCGTCGTTTAGTCCCGGATGAAGAAATTAAATCCGGGCAATCTTTATTGCTAGCTGGTGGCAATAATATTTTTTTACTAAATTATTTAAGTGGAAAAAATTTTGATGACGTTATTTTATCTAGTGATGATTACGCACGGACATTTAGCTTGACTTATCAGATTCAAGCACAACCATTTTTTGTTTTTAATCTTTCCGGTGAAATCATCGGCGCTATCGACAATCACGGCCGCTGGCTCACTTCTCCGGAATTATCTGTCTATTGGCAGTCCCTGCTGAAGGAAAAAAAATTATATTGGCCTTCTTTGGGCGTTCATTATCTAAACCTATCTGCCGTAGTGGGGGCAAGCGATTTACCAGCTAAAGGAGCAAAACTGCAGGGAATCAACAATCTTCCGGCCGTGGTTAAAAATAGTCCGGCCGAGAAAGCGGGATTAATGGCCGGTGATATTATTAATCGAGTTAACGGTATTGAATTAAATTCCGAAAATGATTTGGCTGTGATTATTTCCTCCTATCAGCCTGGCGATAGTTTAAGTATAGATTATACTCGTCAGGGGAATAGCCTGCAGACCGAAGTTATTTTGGGAAAAAGAGAATAATATTATGAAAATAAGAAGCTTGAAAAAGAAGAAAAAATGGCAGGGGCAAACAGTATTGTTGCGCGTTGATTTTAACGTTCCCGTTTCGAACGGCCGGATTGGTGAAGATTATCGGATTACCGCCGCTTTACCCACTATCAAGTATTTGCGTGAGCATGGCGCTCGTCTGCTTATAATTAGCCATTGGGGAGATCCCAAGACTAGTGATCAGGCCTTGTCTACCAAGCCGTTGGCTAGGCGTTTGCAAAAATTATTGGCGGCGCCGGTAAAATTTGTTCCCGACTTGCTTGGTCCTAAAGCACAGAAAGCGGTGGCGAATTTACAGGAAGGAGAAATAGTGTTTTTGGAGAATTTACGCTCTCATCCCGGAGAAAAGAAAGATGACTCGTCTTTTGCTAAAGAGTTGGCATCTTTGGCTGATGTTTATGTGAACGAAGCTTTTTCTGTCTGCCACCGCGCTCAAGCTTCGGTGAGTGCAATTACTCGATATTTGCCGGCCTTTGCCGGCTTGCAGTTGGAGGAAGAATTAAAGAATCTGCAAAAAATATTGAAACCGGTCAAGCCTTTAGTGGTAGTGATGGGTGGGGCAAAGATAAGCACGAAAGCGCCTTTGATTAAAAAATTATATGCTCGTTCCGCCCAGATTATTATTGGTGGTGGCCTGGCTAATACTTTTTGGAAGTATCAGGGACTGGAAATAGGAAAATCTTTATGCGATGAGGAATCGGCTGGATATTTAAGTCAATTTTTAAAAGATAAAAAATTGTTACCCAAAATTATTCTACCGGTCGACGTAATTGTCGCCTCCGCGCAGGGGAAAATTCGGCGCTGCTTGCCGTCGGAAGTAAAAAAGAGTGATTGTATTTTTGATATAGGCCCGGACAGCATCGCTCTTTTTAGTTCATATTTGAAAAAGGCGAAGACAATAGTTTGGAACGGCCCTTTAGGAAAATTTGAGGATACTCCCTATAAACACGGGACCATGGCTATTGGCACTATTATTGCCGCTTGTTCTACTGGACGCGCTTTTGGTTTGGTTGGAGGAGGGGAAACGGTTAAGGCTTTGAAGATGACAAAGATGGAATCATATGTAGACTGGGTGTCGACTGCGGGTGGGGCAATGCTTGCTTATTTGGGGGGAGAGAAAATGCCTGGTTTAAAAAATATTATTTTTTAATAGTATGCCGAAAAAAAACGATAATTTAATTGCCGCCTTAAGTGCTAGGGAAATATTAAATGCGTGCGGCTATCCGACCCTAGAAGCGACGTTGACTTTATCTTCTGGCCAGAAGGTAAAGGCAAGCGTTCCTGTTGGTTCGAGTCCCGGAGTATTTGGTGCTAAAGATTTACATGATGGCGATCGCCGGCGCTATCAAGGTAGAGGAGTTTTATTGGCGGCTAATCATATTAATGAGTTGATTGCTCCGCGTTTGTTGGGTATATCCGTAGATAAACAAGAAGAGATTGATCGTATTCTTATTGATCTGGACGCTACGCCCGATCGGCGTCAGTTGGGCGCAAATACTATTTATGCCGTGTCTGTAGTGGTGGCGCGGGCAGGCGCTTTAAGTTCCGGTTTGGAATTATTTACCTATATTTCCAGTCATTTTAAACTTGCTCAGCCTGTTTGTGTACCCACTCCTCTTTTTAATATGTTCAACGGCGGCAGTTATGCTGATACCAATTTAGACTTTCAGGAATTTTTACTTGTTCCCCAAAAAGAGTCGCCGACTTTTATTGCTAGTACTTGCGAAGGTAAGGCGGAAAGAATGGTTAGGGCAGGAGCAGAGGTTTTTCATGCTTTAGGCAAACTTTTGTGTGAATCCGGTTATGATGTTGATACTGGCTTAGAAGGTGGCTACGCTCCGGATATGGACTCCAGTCTCAAGGCTTTGGAGTTGATGTTGGCGGCTATCGTGAAAGCCGGCTATAAGCCGCGGATAGATTTTAATCTCGGTTTAGATATAGGTTCGGCCCGTTTGTATGATGAAAATGCTAAGCAGTATATTTTTGCCCTAGATAATTCTTATTTTAGCGCGCAGAGCTTGTTGAGCCTATATAATGATTGGCTACAGAAATACCCTTTAGTTTATCTTGAAGATGGTCTGGCGGCAGATGATTGGCCAGCTTGGCGAGAAGTGACAGCTTCTTTGGGAGATAAGTTGCTCATAGCCGGTGATAATTTATTTTCTAGCAGCTTGGAAAGATTGCGCCGTGGTATTGCGGAAAAAGCCGCGAATGCTATTGTTATTAAGCCAAATCAAATTGGAACCTTGACGGAAACTGTTGAATGTGCGAAACTAGCTCAACGTCAGAATTATCAACTGGTCATATCCCATCGTGCTGGCGAAACCAATGATGATTTTATTGCGGATTTAGCCGTTGCTCTTTGTGCTCAATATTTGAAAGCCGGTTCTCTGTCACGTGGGGAAAGAGTCGCTAAGTATAACCGTTTGACCGAAATTGCCGCTATTATGGCGGCTAGCAGGAAATAATTATGGATGGAGACAGTCTTGATCAAAAAGATCAGTCTAAATCGGAGCTGGTCGCGCCGCCCTTATTGTTATGTTTATTCCTTGATGGTCTTGGCATCGCCCCCGCCACTGAAGTTAATGCCGTTACCGCCGCCAAGTTGCCAAATTTTTTTAAATACATTCGTGATTATCCGGTGACGTTGCTTGCTGGTAAAACTAAGGATGCCTCCCGTCGCTATTGGTCCCTCGGTTGCGGCCGTGCTGATGATGATTCTCATTTTTTAGAAGCCGATAACTGCCTGTCAGAATTGATTTCGACTGCGGGGAAAAGACAATTAAAAATAGTTGCCAGTGAACAGCTTTTGGGTTTAAGTCTATTTTTTAACAATTATCGAGAGAAACCTTTTGGCGGCGAAGAAATTATTTGTTTTTCAACGCCGGCACCGGAAGAAAGTTTACGTCCTTTAAGTCGAGAGATATTTAGAGCTTTAGAAAAAGCAATTCATGCTCAGGCGGCGCCTGTTATTTTTGCCAGCTTGCCTTTAGCCCATGAAGCTTCCGCCAGAGGTGACTTTAAAGAGACGGTTAACAGTCTTCAGCAAATTGACAAGTTGCTGCGAAAGATAATAAATCCGGTAATTAATGTCGGTGGCTTGGTTATTATTACTTCGGCTTTTGGTAACGCCGAACGCACTCGTGATTTGGCGACTGATTGGGCAGATAGGGAGCCTACTGCTAATCCTGTTCCTTTTTTACTTATTGGTTCTCAGTACCAAGGTAAGACTATAGGCCTAGCTGATCCTTTAGACGGCGATTTGAGCGTTTTGGCGCCTGCCGGAACATTAGCCGACTTTGCTCCAACCGTTTTACATTTGCTCGGCATTCCTAAGCCTGACAGTATGAGTGGAAAGAGTTTAATTTAAAAATAAATAGTTAATTTTAATATAAACAATAAATTCCAAAACAGAGCAAGAGGCTAAATTACTTGAGCGTTTAGGGAATAATGATATTTCAAAAATGACGGACGTACGCTTGGCTAAACAAGAAAGGCCAGGTTCAATAATTTGATCGACGATTTAAAATTTATTATGGATATCTGGTCGCCAATTTCATTTTGTAAATGGTAGTTACTGACTTTGTTAATAAGAAAAAAACCGTGTTTTTAAGACCGGTTTTTTTATTATTTTCTACAGTCCTAAGCTCCAGCCAATGAGGCTGACGGCTATACCGATTATGCCGCCGATTATCACTTGGCCGGGAGTGTGGCCGATATGTTCTAATTGTTTCGGATAGGAATTGTCTAAAAAGTCGTCTTCTTTTAAATCTTTAACTAAAACATTAAGGATTTTGCCGTGCTGGCCAAGATAATTGCGTAAGCCGATAGCATCGGTGATTATAATCGTCATAAAGACGAAGGCGAGAGCAAACCCGGAAGAGAAAAGACCTTCACGTAAACCGATAATAGTCGCTAGGGCGGTGACAGTAGCAGTATGGCCGCTCGGCATATCGGAATAAGCAAAGATGTCACGCCAATTGAAATGTTTTTTGCGCGTGCTTTTTAGCAATACTTTTGTGCCTTGAGCTAGACAGAAGGCAATAATTGGATAGATTATGTATGGCAGCATATTAGATATCTAAATTTTCTACTTTCTTGGCATGGGTTTGAATAAAGTTTTTGCGGGGGGTAACATTATCACCCATTAGCATGTCGAATATTTGATCGGCCTTAGCAGCATCTTCAATCGTTACTTGTTTGATGATGCGTTTAGCTGGATCCATGGTTGTGTTCCAAAGCTGTTCCGGATTCATTTCCCCCAAACCTTTGTAGCGCTGAATCATTATTTTAGCCGGCGTTTTACTCTTGGCGCTGTCTTTATTCTCATCTTCATTTTCTTCCGCTTCTATAATTTCTTGAGGACCGTTTTCCTCTTCTTCGCTGGTTTCTATTTCCTCGGCAATACCCCCCCATTCTTTTATTTTTGCTTGCTTTTCTTCGTCACTGTAAGCATAGGCTACATTTGTTCCTTTTTTAATTTGATAAAGCGGCGGTTGGGCGATATAGATGTGCCCCTGTTCAATTAAGGGGGCGAAGTGGCGGAAGAATAGAGTTAATAACAAGGTGCGGATATGAGCGCCGTCAACGTCGGCATCGGTCATGATAATGATGCGGTGGTATCTTAGTTTTTCTAAATCGAATTGGTCGTCGATATTGGCACCTAGAGCAATAATTAAATTTTTAATTTCGTTATTGGCCAGCATTTTATCCAAGCGCGCTCTTTCAACGTTAAGGATTTTACCGCGTAAGGGCAGAATCGCCTGGAATTTACGGTCTCGGCCTTGTTTGGCGCTACCGCCGGCGGAGTCGCCCTCAACGATATAAAGTTCGCATTCTTCCGGATGGCGACTGGAACAGTCGGCCAGTTTTCCCGGTAGAGTCATACCCTCTAGAGCGCCTTTGCGCAGAATAGTGGCTCTGGCAGTGCGGGCGGCAAAGCGTGCTTGAGCAGACAAGACGCACTTGCCGATAATTGCTTCCGCCTCTTTTGGATGTTCTTCTAGAAAGATATTAAAAGCGTCGCCCATTATTTGTTCAACGTAGCCTTTCATTTCGGCATTGCCGAGTTTGCTTTTGGTTTGTCCTTCAAATTGAGGCTCAGGCAATTTGACGCTGATAATGGCGGTGAGGCCTTCGCGGACATCTTCGCCACTCAAATTTTCTTGTTTTTCTTTCAGGATATTTTTTGTGCGTCCATAATTATTGAGAGTGCGAGTAAGGGCACTGCGGAAACCGACCAAGTGCGTGCCGCCTTCGGGGTTATGGATATTATTGGCAAAAGCGAGAACGGTTTCATTATATTCATCATTATATTGCAAGGCAACCTCGACACGGCAGTCGTTAATCTCTTTGTCTACGTAAAAGATCGTTTCGTTTTTGACGGTTTTACCGCGGTGTAGGGATTTGATGTATGATTTGATGCCGCCCTCAAAATGGAAGCGGTAATGTTTCTCTCGGTGACCTTCGCGTTTGTCTAAAACATTTAAGGTGATACCTTTGGTAAGATATGATTGCTGGCGTAAACGGTCAAGAATCTTTCCCCAATTGAATTCTAATTCGGTGAAGATGGAAGCATCCGCTTTGAAGGTGATGATAGTGCCGGTGCCTTTTATTTTTCCTATATTTTTTACTGGTCCTTGCGGAATGCCGTTTTTATATTCTTGCACCCAAGATTTACCATCACGATGGACTTCCGCTTTTAGGTATTCACTTAAAGCGTTTACTACAGAAACACCGACGCCGTGCAGGCCGCCTGAGACTTTATAGCCGCCGCCGCCGAATTTGCCTCCGGCATGAAGTTTGGTTAAAACTGTTTCCAGAGCAGACAGGCCGGTTACCTTATGTTTTTCTACGGGTATACCCCGGCCGTTGTCAGCAACTTCAACTAGGCGTCCCGGCAGAAGGGAAACGGAAATTTCGTTAGCATAGCCAGCCATCGCTTCATCAATACAATTATCCACTACTTCCCAAATCAAATGATGTAAACCAGTAGCGGAAGTCGAACCGACATACATGCCCGGTCTTTTTCTGACTGGGTCGAGGCCCTCTAAAACAGTGATGGCGTCGGCTCCATAATTACTATTACTATTTTTTTGTTCGTTTTTAGCCATAGAAAGAAAAAAATTCCTGTTTGCGGAATCGTATTTTAATAAGTTTTACTAACAGTTTCTTAATTTTATTATAGCAAAATTATCTAAGTAAAGCAAACTTGTCAAAAGCTTTATTTTTAGCTAAAAATAGAGATTATTAATTAATAATTTTATTGTTTTAAAGCTACCGAAAATAATCCTTTTGTGCGGACTGTTTTGGGAATATAAAAACTTCCGTAATGTTTAGAAGTTCTTTAAAAGATACTATTTGACGCCATTAGCTTGGAGAAAGGGAACATAAGCGCGGTTGGTATTATTAATATGCTAGGTCCACCAATTTTGGAGAAATTCGGATATTTCAAAGAAAATCACCGGGTTTTTATCTTAATTGTAGCACTGGGGTCATTCTTTGATTTTTCTCTTATCCTGTTCATGAATTTTAATGTGTTCTTCCGTCTTTTTATAGCCGAACAGCTGAAAATATTTCGCCTCCGTAGAGAAGTGACAGCTGGTGTAATCGGCTAATTCTTGGATAATATGGTCTAGCTGGTTGTTTTCTGTATATTTTTTTATTTAGTTTTTTAAGATTGATTTCTATCGTTCATTTTAAAAGAAGTTTTATGTCAAAAAAAGAGGCATCCAGTTTTGGGGAGGTAGCCAGTAATTTAATGAAGGGAATGAAGACAAAAAGGTTGGATTCAAGTCAAGTGGCCAGTCATAAAAACCGAGGCTATGATTGCGACGTTTGGGATGATGCTAATCGTGTTGGGGTCCGAATGCGCCTCTGCACCAGCCCGCCTATCGTCCGCATTAGCTTTCCTTTCGGGGAAGGTTTTTTTATTGGCAACAACTTTCACTATTTGGCAATTCTTTGCTTTTGCGCTATTATTTTCTTATATGTCAAAGATTTTAGTGACTGGCGGCGCTGGCTTTATCGGTTCTACTTTGGTTGATAAATTAATTGATTTAGGACACGAAGTTACCGTTTTGGATAACTTAGTTTCTGGTTCCCGCGATTATTTGAATCCGCGAGCCGATTTTTGGGGAATAGATATTTTAGACCCCAATCTCGGTAATCGTTTTCAGGAGGCTAAGTTTGATTTTGTCTATCATCTAGCGGCGCAGATTGATGTGCGGAGGTCGGTGGCTGACCCGGAATTCGACAATCAGGTTAATATCTTGGGAGGTTTGAATGTTATTAAAGCGGCGCAGGCTAGTGGGGTAAAAAAAATTGTTTTTGCTTCAACCGGAGGCGCTATTTATGGCGAGGCGGAAGAAATCCCCACCAGTGAATATGCTCCGACCTATCCGGTTTCTCCTTATGGTATCAATAAATTGGCTTTGGAAAAATATTTGAATTACTATTATCAGGTTTTTGGTTTAAATTATACGATTTTGCGTTTTGCTAATGTCTACGGACCGCGCCAGTATAAAGGCGGAGAGGCGGGAGTGATTGCAATTTTTACAGAAGCGATAGCGCATGACAAAACATGTGTTCTTTATGGCGACGGCAAACAGACTCGTGACTTTGTTTATGTTGATGATGTTGTTGAGGCCTTAGTTTTGGCTGGTGAAATCGATTGCCGCGGCGAAATTAATATCAGTACGGCTAAAGAAATTGATATGTGGGAAATGATCGCGGCGATTGAAAGCGCTGCTGGCACCAAGTTAAAATTGGAATTGGCTCCAGCTAGACCAGGGGAACAGCGCCGCAGTGTCTTACTAAACCAGCGAGCGCTGGAGACTTTAAATTGGCGGCCACAGATGGAATTTGCCGAAGGTGTGCGCCGTACTTATGAATGGGTAAAGAGTAATCAGTTAAAATAAAACCGACCTTTTTATGGTCGTGGTTAGAAATTTTATGAAAATATTTATTGCCAATTGGAAAATGCAACTTAGTCCAGAGATGTCTGTGCGGACAGCCCGGCAGTTTGTGCGCGCGTTTAAGAATTATCAAGGTCAAGCGGTGCTGTGTCCGGATTTTCTTTCCTTAGCAGCGGTTTCAAAAATTTTAGCTAAGAGTCCTCTGGTTCTCGGTTCTCAAGATTTATCTGCCTTTGAACGTGGTGCCTACACCGGCGAAATTTCTCCTGTTGATTTACAATCTTTAGGCGTAAAATATTCTTTAATCGGTCATAGCGAACGCCGCTCTTATTTGCAGGAATCTGATAAACTGTTGGCAGCTAAGATTAAGGCGGCGGTAAGTAATAAAATTATTCCGGTTCTTTGTGTCGGCGAGAACGCCTTAGAAAGAAAGCAAGACAGAGCCATGGCTGTTATTAAAGCGCAACTAAAAGGAGCTTTACAAAATTTACCGACAGCGTCTTGGCGTTCTTTAATTATCGCCTATGAACCGGTATGGGCAATCGGTACTGGTCTTAATTGTGATAGAGAAAAAGCCTTACGCGTCAAGATGACCATTAATGAATGGTGTCGGCGTGGCGGCTTTAGGAAAATTCCGGTTTTATATGGCGGCAGCGTCAAGCCGGAAAATGCCGCTTCTTTTCTTGATCGCAACGGTTTTGACGGACTATTAGTCGGAGGCGCCAGTCTTGATGCTCAAAGTTTTTATAAGATTGCCGCCCTTTAATTTTTTATTATCATTATGCTTACCACTATTGCCTGGATTTTAGCCTCTCTTTCTTTAATTGTTATTATTTTTATTATTGTCAGAAAATTTCCTTCGCTGGCAATTTTAAACGTGGAAAACATTCCCGGGGAGAAAGAGACAAAATTCAAGGAGAAGATTATCCGTCAGAGGGTAGAGCGTGATTTTAATCGTCTCGGCAACAGCCTTGATCGCTGGTGCCGGCGCTTGGGTGGAATGATAAGCGGATTTTTAAAGCGTTATTATCAACATTTAACTAAGAAGCGCAATGATTTGCGCCGGCAGAAGAAGCTAACTTTTATTGAGAAGCGGGAAAAGATTTCAGTATTATTCAATAAGGCAAAGGTAGCGATGTCTCTAGAAAAATACGAAGAAGCGGAAAAGCATCTGATTGAAATTATTAGCCTTGATGCTAAACGTTTGAACGCTTTTTTGGAATTAGCTGAAAGCTACCGTTTGCGCAAGAGTTTTCGTGAAGCCAAGGAAACTCTAGAGCATGCTTTAAAGTTAGCCCAGCAATTAAGCCGGGATCCAGAAATGTTAGAAGGAGTAGTGTTAGCAGAGATTCGTTTTTCTTTAGCTTGGATTTGTTTTCAATTAGGTTTGCAAACTGAAGCTTTAGAGTACGGACGTCAAGCGCTTGACGCCGAACCGAATAATCCACGTTATCTTGATTTAATTTTGAGTTTAAGTATAATGAAAAAAGATAAAAAATCAGCGCTTGACGCTTGGCAAAGACTAGCGTCTGTCAATCCGGAGAATAATAAGTTGCCGGAATTGCACGCTAAGATTGAGGAATTGCCTGATTAAGAAGATAAAAGCCGTTTTAGCTCAGTTGGTAGAGCATCTCCATGGTAAGGAGAAGGTCTCGGGTTCAAGTCCCGAAAACGGCTCCAGAAAAGAAAGAAGACTACCTTGAAGGGGCAGTCTTTTTTAATAGTTCTTTTCTTTTTCTAGAAAGTGGACTTCGCTTTCAAAGAAGAGGCAGAAAAAGCACATCAGCCCTCACTTTTTTCTCAGGAATTTTCTCAATATTGCGGTGAACAGTCCTGCCGCGGTCGAAATATGAATTTTGGGGATGTGACGGGTAACGGTTGTGTTAAGGGAGTATGGGCGCTAATTTTTTCATGACTTAAGGCTTAAGGTATTTTGTAATTTCATTTACGGTGCTTATTTTGATCGCTTCCGGCAAGTCCATAGTTGAGAAAATTTTCAGTCGCGGATTAGCTTTTTTTAAATGTTTAATCTGATGATTGAGCGTTTTGAGCTTTTCCGTTCTTAATTTTTCTTTGCCATGGATTAACAAGAATTTAGCATTGACTATCATCCGGTTAAATTCTTGACTACGGCCGTTAAGATTACAGATATTGTATGATAGCCAGGCGAGTTTACCGACTTTTTCCATCAGACTTCGATGAACCGGACCAGCGCTATCGAATTCGTTTTGTCTGACGCTTTCTTCATCGGTTGAGATGAATATGAGCAGGGGTGCTTTTTGCTCCTCTTCTTTTTGGTGTTTTTTACGGATGCGATCTGCATCTTGTTTTCTAATTTTTCTTGGCATTGTAAAGAAATTTAAATACTGAATTTTGCCTTATTATAGAATAATTATTTCCTTATGTCAAGTTAAGTTTTTATGATTATTTTATTTAATATTAGTATATATCGTTAATCTATTATATCGTGTTAAATAGTATAAGAATGTAACAATAGACTAGTTATCTACTATTGACAAAATATTAAAAAAATAATATAATTTAGGGTCTAATAAGATAGGGTAAATACGCCTGTCGATTAGACCGAACATTAAAAATTAAAATTAAAAAACGTAGGAAAAATGAAAAAATTAATTGCGGTATTGGTTTTGGCGATAATTATTGTTGTCGCTATTATTTTCGAACCAAAAATTATTTTGGTTATGGCGATATTTTTGGTATTGGTGATGAAATTGTTTTCAGTACCAGAAAATTGGGAGTATCAAATTTCCTTTTTAGGGAAATACTGGAAAACCTGCGGGCCCGGTCTGGGTTGGCGTGTGCGCTGGCTCAGCAAGGTTGACCACCAGGTTTTTATGGGCGATCAGACTATGCGATTGGCGCTGGGCGATCCTTCTGGACTCGGCGGCGGAGTCGTCGACTTCCAGGATGGTTCCGCCCCTATTACTGCTTTTTTCTTCTTTAAAATTTTTGATTCATATAAAGCCGCATATTCTACGGCTGATATTTTAAGGATGATTGAGGAGCAGGCTGATGGGACAATCAGATCATTTTTGTCGCTATTTAATATAGAGGACGCTAACACCTTAAAAAATAATTTTAATTTAGGGTGGATAGCGGCTATGACAATACCAGTGCCAGGCGGTAATCCTCCGCCATTAGAGCAAACACATCTTTGGATGATGTTAAATGCTTGGGGGGTAAGGCCTTTGAACTTTACAGTGACTGATATTGCCATACCCGCTGCCATTATTGAGCAAAGGCAGAGAAAACAGCGGGCCGCTACCGATATTGATGTGGCTACCTTAGAGATTGAAATCGCTAAAAAACAAGCGGAAAAGGTAGTGATTGACGCCGAGGCTAACCGTAAAGCTAAAGTCTTAGCGGCTACCGGTGAAGCTGAGGGTATGGATAAAATTTCTAAAGCTATGGCTCAGCGAATCAGAGAACTAATGGATAAAAATGGCATGACCGAAGAGGCTGCCAGAGCACACGTTATTTCTTTGGCAAAAGCGGAAGCCCTAAAAGAGGCTAAAAATGTTATTTGGTCGGAAGGAAATTCTGCGGCCGGTCAGGGGGCAGCTTTTGGCAGCGGCTTTAATGCTGTTAATTCAGTTAACCAGAGTACTCCTAATCAATAATCGCCATGGCACGAATCATTGTTGGAGGTAATAATGTCGCTCCGGGTTCACAGAGCCCGAATCAAATCATTCAGACTGGCGATAGTGGTGGTGGTAAGAAATTAGGCAAATTTTTGTCTTATTACTACAAAATTCCGATTACTATAGTTATAGCGTTTGTCTTTTATCTCGTTATCAGGACTATTATTCCTTCGGAGAATATAATCTGGTGGGCGGTAGAGATTTGGGCATTCGTTATTTCTCTTTTGGTTTTGTGGGGTCTTTCTGAGACCGCTAAAACAAAATCAAAAATTGGACTCTCGATATTCATTTTTATTTTAGTAATATTTATTCTCTTTATAATTAAAGGGTATAATGAACATCACGTGCAAGAAATGTCTACCCGAAACGTATCAGCAATTTCTATTCCTGTCTCTATTCCTGTCTTAGGGCCGGGGACGCATATTTTCTTTCTGAAAAACATTGGTGATGAAACTGGTTTTTTCCAATTTCCAGAAGGAGATATTTATTATTACCAGATTTCATCTGATGATTATGGGTATAAAATATTTTTTATGGATGATCCCACAAATCCTTTTCCCGGTAATCCCAGCTTGGTATTACCGGATAAGGAGCACGCAATAATCAATATTGTTGCCACTAAGGCAAATCAATATGTTCGCGTTACTGTGAAATAAAAAATTATTTAAGGGGACTGCAATCGCGGCTCCCTTTTTTATTTTTTTAAAAATTGTTATAATATAATTAGGTAAGTAAATATAATTTTTTATTTTTATGAAAAAGATTTTTGCTATTTTTGTCTTATCTTTTCTATTTGTAACGAATATAGCTTTAGCTCAATCCGGCAAAAGTGATAATAAGACCCCCACTTCTGTTAGCATAACTAACCCTTTAGCCGCTGGCGGCATTGATTCTTTCCAGACTCTTATCGGTCGAGCCATTAATAGTATCCTCGGCGTGGTTGGTTCTTTAGCCCTAGTAATGTTCGTTTATGGTGGTTTGCTGTGGATGACTTCCGGCGGCAGCAATGAACAGGTGAAAAAAGGTAGAGATATTCTGATTTGGGCGACTGTTGGTCTGGTTATCATCTTTTCCGCTTACGGCTTGGTTCGCTTTGTGATCCAGGGTGTCGGGGCCGCCTGAGGCTTTTCATTTTTTAGCAGATTTTTAAACCGCGCGGCGCTTCAGCGATTAGCGCGGTTTTTGTTTGACAATTACTGAAAATTTTATATAATAGAAACAGCCTGAATTCAGGCGCTTTGTTTTAAAAGGGTCGGTACCGAAGCGGTTAAACGGGACAGACTGTAAATCTGTTGGCTCGCGCCTTCGCTGGTTCGAATCCAGCCCGGCCCACATTAAGTTAAGACTCCCATTTTGGGGGTCTTTTGCTATTAAAGAATGTGGCTCTTTAAATTTAATATTAGTAATTTTTCCGTCTTTAACTTCAGCGTTCCAAAGTATGTTTTTTATTATTTTTCTTTGTTTATTTAGTTTAGCCTCTAAAAACTTATTTTTCATTGCCTGTTGGGCTAAAAAGAAGTTTTTAACTTGTTCCAAAGTAATTTTATCTAGTGGCTGATTTTTATTTTCTAAAGTTGTTAATTCCTCGTTAAGTGAGTTTAGCTCTTCGGCTATTGTCTTTCGTTTAGCCTCAAAATCGTCTTTAGAGATAACTTTGTCTAAAAGCAGGTTAAAGAGTTCAGCCTGTCTGTCTTCTCTAATTTTGAGCTGTTTTGAAAGTTTATTTTTAATTTTCAGATAGTCTTGATTTTCCGATTCCTGTTTTAGTTTATCCAGGCTAGCCTTATACATTAAATTAATAAATTCCTCGGGAAAAGTTAATCGTTCAAAAACATCAGCCAACATTTTAATAGTCTCATCTTCTTTTAAATAACTTTTATGCTCCTCACATTTATTTCCGCCATTGGTGCAATAATAGTAAATATGTTTACCCCTCTTTTTAGAAGCGGTGTATAAACAACCGCAATGAGCGCAAATCATTAACCCCCGAAAAATAAAGTCTAATTTGTTTTTTTCAACATGTTATTTTTTGTGCGCCATTTTTTATGCCTCTTCAAATAGCCTTTTAGAGATTATCGGTTTATGACTGCCAGCGTATTCCTCGCCGTGGGAAGTTATAATGCCATAATAGAATTTATTGTTTAATAGGGTATAGATTTGCGACTTATGATATTTATTACCACCCCGACTCTTTAGCCCGACCAGATAAATTTTATCGGCAATTTCTTTAATTGTATAATTACCGCTGATATACATTTAAAATATTTGCTTAACATAGGGCGCCCTATTTTTATCAGCCAGAATTCCGCCCTTACCGTCATTCAAATAGCCAATCGGCGCAATACATGGCCAACCGCCTTTTTCTAGTTTAGTCCTTAACCCTCGTTTAACATTTTTTGATAAGTCTAAAATATACTAGTTAGCCATTGAGCCCTCAATGTTTAACAATAATACATTATCACTCGGCAGATATTGTTTATCACTCGTTTGAATCACTTTAATTTTAGACTGTTGCAACAACCATTAAATTTTTCCGCTATCTATCGGATTTCTAGATAATCTATCAATTTTCCAACAGAATATTCCATATATTCCATAGCCCTCAGCCTCATTATTAT